>ENA-OWPA01000316-OWPA01000316.1-bioreactor-metagenome-genome-assembly--contig:-NODE-316-length-75664-cov-10.555413_pt1 | contig 75664 bp, 68 predicted proteins | sample MGYA00238139_ERZ651803 | MGnify/ENA primary metagenome ERZ651803 (study PRJEB26909, sample SAMN07631231) | bioreactor metagenome | isolation source: Switchgrass digestor | place: USA: Dartmouth...
TTGATGCCCGCATGAGAGGAGGCGAGTGTAGCTTAACCAAGGCCAAAATCGTGTCTTGACAATGGGGTCCACCTTAATATCCTTCCGGGACTGCTTATCCAGTTCTATGACATTATCCTGCTTGCAAGTTACATGTATCTTACCTACGTACATCTCGGGTCCGGGTGGCAGGGCGATGCTGGCTGAGCTGGCGATCATCACCGACCAAGAGGTACAGGCACTGCTGGAAGTAGACGCCCATCGACTGTTACGAGGAAGTGTCAGGAGACCTCTACTTCGACACTGTTCAGGAGTTGGAGAAGACGCTGATGGAACTGGTCATTGAGGCCAGGGAGATCACAGACAACAGAGTCCGGCTACCCGAGGGTTTCCAAGACTCGGAGATGTCATCGAGAGGTTTCTCTGTGATCTCGTCAGTGAGACGGAATGGGTCGCAAACGAGTCTATCAACTACCACCTGGATATGGCCGCCAGAGATCTGAACCGTGCCATTGCCAGAGAACTTGAGAGGAAGACTGAGGTCCTCCTCCAGGCGCTGGACAAGGTCTAGCTGCTCGAACGCTGCCCTACGCCCTCGCCAACCTTGCACCAGCCGCTCCGGCCCTTGCAGCCTCCACGATCATCGAAGCGGGACCTCCCCACCGGAGGTCCCGCTTCCCTATACCCTACTTCAGTTCCCGCTTCAATATCTTACCCGCTGCGCTCTTCGGCAGCTCCGTCCGGAACTCCACCTGCTTCGGGATCTTGTACTTCGCCAGCAGCCCCCGGCAGTGCTCGATCAGCTCCTCCGCCGTCAGCCTCGCGCCGGGCTTCAGCACCACGAAGGCCTTGCCGACCTCGCCCCACTTCGGGTCCGGGATGCCGACCACGGCGCACTCGGCCACCGCAGGGTGCTGGTAGATGGCATCCTCCACCTCCAGCGGGAAGACGTTCTCCCCGCCCGAGATGAACATCTCCTTCTTCCGGCCCACGATGTAGAAGAAGCCCTCTTCGTCCCGCCGGGCCAGGTCGCCGGTGTGGAGCCAGCCGTCCTGCAGCGCCTCGGCCGTCGCTGACGGGTTCCGCCAGTAGCCGGAGAACACGTGGCCGCCCCGCACCAGCAGCTCGCCCACCTCGTTCGGGCCGCACTCCTGCCCGTCGTCCGTCACGATGCGGAGCTGGATGTGCGGGAGGGGGAAGCCCACCGAGCCCGGCTTCTCCCACGACCGGTGGTCGGGCATGCCGAAGGTGTTGGGGCCCGCCTCGGTGAGGCCGTAGCCGATCTTGAACTGGCAGCCCTTCGCCCGGTAGGCCAGCTGCACCGGCTCCGGACAGGCGGCGCCGCCCGAGATGAGGAAGCGCACCCGGCTGAAGTCCGTCTCGGCGAAGCGGGGATGGTCCATGACCATCTTGAACATCGTCGGCACCATGAAGATCACGGTCAGCCGCTCGTTGGTCACCGCGTCCAGCAGCTCGCCCGGGTCGAAGGGACCCATCAGGATCGAGCAGGCCCCCAGCTCCACCAGCGGCGTGGTGAAGACGTTCAGCCCGCCGGTGTGGAAGAACGGGGTGAGGATCGGAATCCGGTCATCCGGCGACATCGTCCAGCCCGAGATGGTGTTCCAGGCGTTCCAGAGCACCGCCCGGTGGCTGAGCACCGCACCCTTGGAGCGGCCGGTGGTGCCGCCGGTGTAGAGGATCATCCACGGGTCCTCCAGCCGGACCTCCTCGGCGGGCGGGGCGTACTCCGGATACCCGCTCAGGTCGATCTCCGCCAGCCCCAGGGCGCCCGGCGGCTGCAGCTCGGCCGCGGCCTGGCGGAAATGCGGGCCGTAGAAGAAGAGCTTCGGGTCGGTGTCGGCCACCAGCGGCCGCAGTTCGGCCACCGTGAGCCGCCAGTTGTAGGGCACGAAGATGGCGCCCAGCTTGCCGCAGGCGAAGAGCAGGTTCAGCATCTCCAGCGAGTTCTGCGCCAGGACGGCGACGCGGTCGCCCCTGCGCACGCCCCGCTGGTACAGGAAGTGGGCCAGCTGGTTGACCATGCGGTTCCACTGATCGTACGTGAGCCGGAGCGGCTGGCCGCCCGGGTTGCCCAGGCCGGCCCGCTGCGCGCCCGGCATCACCACCAGCCCCTCCCGGAAGGGAGTGTGGATGGCCCGGCGCCCCAGCCAGTCGCCGACTGCATTCATCATGATGTACTGCCTCCTCTGGGTGGCACGGGTTTGCGACGTGGTGGGATCCTGGCCCCGACGTGGCAGGACCCTCCACCGGCAGGTTCTGTCCCCGATGGACCAAGCGGGAGCGCCCGCCGGAAGGATCCGTCCCCGATCGATTGAGCAGGACCGCGCGGCGGAGCATTACCCCCCCAGATAAGCCCGCTTCACCTCGGGATTCTGCCGCAGTTCGCCGGCCGGGCCGGAGAGCACCAGACGGCCGGTCTCCAGGATGTAGGCGTGGTGCGCCACCTGCAGGGCGAGATTGGCGTTCTGCTCCACCAGCAGCACCGACATGCCCTCGGCGTTCACCTGGCGGATGGTGGCGAAGATCTCCCGCACCACCAGCGGCGCCAGGCCGAGCGAGGGTTCGTCCAGGAGGAGCAGCCTCGGCCGGGCCATCAGCGAGCGGCCGATGGCCAGCATCTGCTGCTCGCCGCCCGAGAGCGTGCCCGCCTCCTGCCCGTAGCGCTCCTTGAGGCGGGGGAAGAGGGAGAGCACCCACTCCAGGTCACGCCGTACGCCGGCGGCGTCCTTCCGGCTGTAGGCGCCCATCCGCAGGTTCTCCGCCACGGTCAGCTGGGTGAAGACCTGCCGCCCCTCCGGGGCCATCGAGATCCCCAGCGGCACGATGGCCTCCGCCGGCAGGCGGTTGAGGTCGCGCCCATCGAAGGTGACCGACCCGGCAGTGGGGCGGAGCAGTCCGGTCACGACCTTCAGGGTGGAGGTCTTGCCGGCGCCGTTGGCCCCCAGCAGGGTGACGATCTTTCCGTCGGGCACCTCCAGGGTGAGGTCGGTGAGGGCGCGGATCTTGCCGTATGCGGCGCTGACGTGCTCGAGCTTAAGCATGGGCCGCATCCTCCTCCTCGCCCAGGTAGGCCTTGATCACCGCCGGGTTCGACTGCACCTCGGCCGGGCTGCCTTCGGCGATCTTCTTGCCGAAGTCCATCACCGTGATCCGCTCGCAGATCCGCATCACCAGGCTCATGTCGTGCTCCACCAGGAGCACTGTGGCGCGGCAGCGATCCCGCACCTGCCGGATCAGCTCGGCCAGCTCCAGCGTCTCCTGCGGGTTCATGCCCGCCGCCGGCTCGTCCAGCAGCAGCAGCTTCGGCTGCGAGACCAGCGCCCGGCCGAACTCCACCCGCTTCCGGATGCCGTAGGGCAGCGAGTGGGGGTAGGCGTCCCTGTAGGCGGCGATGCCCAGGAAGTCCAGCACCTCCAGGGCCCGCGCCTCGGCCTCCTGCTCCTCCCGCCGCACGGCGGGAATCAGGTTCCCCAGGGCCGAGGCCACGAGGCCGTAGCGGAAGCGGCTGTGCTGGCCGACCAGCAGGTTCCCCAGCACCGTGAGCCCCCGGAACAGCTCCACGTTCTGGAAGGTGCGGGCGATGCCGTGGTGGATCACGTCATGGGGGGCCATGCGGAGCAGGTCCTTCCCCTGGAAGGAGAGGCTGCCGGCCGTCGGTTCGTAGAAGCGGCTGATCAGGTTGAAGACGGTGGACTTGCCGGCGCCGTTGGGGCCGATGAGGCCGTGGATGGCCCCCTCAGCCACCTCCAGGTCCAGCCCGTCCACGGCGACGATGCCACCGAAGCGCATCGTCACCTGCTTCAGCTCCAGGACGGCCACCTACTTCACCCCCCTGGCTGCGGCGGGGCGCTGCCGTGCGGCCCACCAGTGCTGCACCTTGTACCAGAGGTCCACGAGCCCCCTGGGCAGGTAGAGCACGACGAGGACCAGGATGACGCCCGTCAGCACCTGGTTCAGGTTCTTGAAGACGTTCATGAGGAACGGGGAGTGGTCAAAGGCGCCCGAGCGCTGGAGCACCAGGGAGATCCGCTCCACCACCTTGGGCATCAGGCTCATGAAGAGGGAGCCGACGATCGAGCCGGGCACCGAGGCCAGGCCGCCCAGCACGATGATCGTGAAGAGCTCCATCGACATGGACAGGCCGAAGTCGTGCGGGGCGATGTAGTTCATCATGTGGGCCCACAGGCTGCCGCCGATGCCGGCGTAGAAGGCCGACACGGCGAACGCAGTCGTCTTGTACCGGGCCAGGCTGATGCCCATCGCCTGCGCCGCTACGCTGCTGTCCCGGAGGGCGATGAAGGCCCGCCCGGTGCGCCGTTTGGCGATGTTCAGGGCCGCCCAGGTGAGGATCGCCAGGGCGATCAGGATCAGGTAGTAGTAGGGGCGGTCCTCCTTGAAGTAGAGGCCGTAGAGGTAGGGAGCGGCGGGCTTCACGCCGGTCCAGCCGCCGGAGAGCCCCTTCCAGAGATTCAGCAGCTGGGGCACCGCCACGCCGAAGCCGAGGGTGGCGATCGCCAGGTAGTGGCCCTGCAGCCGCAGCGCAGGGAATCCCAGGGCGTAGCCCACGGCGGCGCTGATCAGCCCGGCCAGGGGCAGGGCGCCCCAGAAGGGGATGCCGAGCTTGGCGGTCAGCCCGTAGCTGGCGAAGGCGCCGATGGCGATGAAGGCCGCATGGCCGATGGAGATCTGCCCGGCGAAGCCCGTGAGCAGGTTGAGGCCGATGGCCACGATGCCCAGGATCAGGGCCCGGTTGAGCAGGAGCACCAGCCACGACCACTCGTCCGGCAGCGCGTAGGGCAGCACCAGCGCCGCCGCAATGCCGATCAGGGTGAGCAGCTTCTTGCGCACGGGCTACACCTTCTTTCGCTGGACAGTGCCCATCAGGCCGGTGGGCTTGATCACCAGCACCAGCACGATCAGGGCGAAGGCGAAGGGGGTCTTCAGCTGCGGGACGAACTGGCCGACGATGTTCTCCACCACGCCGAGGGTGAGGCCGCCCACCACCGCACCGGGGAGGGACGTGAAGCCGCCCAGCACCGCGGCGGTGAAGGCCTTGATCTGCATGTCGGCCATCATGTTGATGTCAAGGTTCGTGACCGGGGCGATGAGGATGCCGGCGGTCGCCGCCAGGATGCCGCCCAGGCCCCAGGTGAGCGAGAGGATCCGGTCGGTGGGGATGCCCATCAGCCGGGCCGCCACCCGGTTCTCGGCCACCGCCCGCATGGCGACGCCCAGCTTCGTGAACTTGAAGAGCAGGAAGAAGCCGGCCATCACCACGAGGCTGACGAGGAGGTTGACCAGGTCAGGCAGGGTGATGATGAGGCTGCCCAGGCTGATGGGGCTGCCGCTGACCGCCGCGGGGAAGGGCTTCGCCTGATAGCCCCAGATCCAGCCGGCCACGCCGTTGATGATCTGCATCAGGCCCAGCGTGGCGATGAGCACGCTGATCAGGGGCGCCTGGGCCAGCGGGCGCAGGACCGTCCGCTCGATGGCCGCGCCCATCAGGAAGGCAAAGGCCAGCGCCAGGACGAAGGCGCCCCAGTAGGGGAGGCCGCCGGCCTTCAGGAAGGTGAACATGATGAACGTCCCGAACATGGCCATCTCGCCCTGGGCGAAGTTCACCACGTCGGAGGTCTTGAAGATCAGCACCAGTCCCAGGGCGGCCAGGGCGTAGAGCGACCCCGTGGCCAGACCGCTGATGATCTGCTGGGCGAGAATCACACAACCGCCCTCCTACGACGGGGAGGGGAGGGGGGAGGCGCCGCTCCCCCCATCTCCCGCGCTTGCTTCAGCGAGGCTGCGCCTGCCGCAGACGGCAGCGCCTGCCGCAACCGGCCGGCTCCGCTGGGCCTACCGCAGCTTGTACGGCTCCTGGTTCACCTGGATCATGACGATGCTGCCGTCCTGCTCGATCACCTTGTTCAGGTAGAAGGCCTTGACGCCGGCCCGCTCGCCCGGGCCGTAGGTCAGGTTCTTGGCCATGATGCCGCTCCAGTCCTCAAGGCCCTCGAGCGCCTGGATGAAGCTTTCGTAGGTGAGGTCGCGGCCGGCGTCCTGCAGGCCCTTCACCAGCAGCTCGGCGGCGATGAAACCGGCGGTGCCGTAGGCGTCGGGCGTCTCACCGTTGTTGTACTTGCCGTAGATCTCCCAGAACAGCTTGATGTTGGGGTCATTTGGATCGGCCACCGGCACCCAGCCACCGGCGTAGAGGCCTACTGCCGCCTCGCCCGCCAGGGCCGGCACGTTGACCGGGTCAGCATTGACGTAGGAGGTGATGGGCACCGCGGTCACGCCCTGCTTGTACATCTCCTTCACGATGCCGATGGTCTCGCTCAGCGTGGTCATGATCACCACGCCCTCGGCGCCCTTCTGCTTCAGGTTGAGCACCGGCGTGGTGAAGTCGACGGAGCCGGCGTCGTGCGGGGCGTCGTACACCAGCTCAGCGCCCAGCTCGCCGATGTAGTCCTTCACGCCCTTCAGGCCCTGCTCACCCATGTCGCTGTTCTGCCAGAGCACGGCGATCTTCTTGAGGCCGAGCTCGTCCACCAGGTACTGGGTGAGGATCTTGGCCTCGTCGTAGTTGTTGGGCTGCACGGCGAAGATGTTCTCCTGGGGCGGGTGGGCCGTCTGCTCCACGCCGGTCATCGGGTAGATGACGGGGATCTTCTTCTCCACGAAGTAGTCGTAGCTGGCCATGTAGCCGGCGGTGCCCAGGATGGGGGCCAGGGCGAAGACCTTGTCGGACTCGACCAGCTGCTTTGCGGCGGTCAGCGCCTTGGCGCCGTCGAACTGGTCGTCGACGATCTGCACGATGTCGATCTTGCGGCCGTTGACGCCGCCCTGGTCGTTCACGTACTTGATGTAGGCCTCAAAGCCCTTGCGCACCGAGATGCCGATGGGGGCCACGGGACCGGACTGGGCGGCAAACCCGCCGACCTTGACGGTGGTGTCGGTGACGCCCTGGATCTCACGCTTCGGCTGGGTCGCCTCGGTCTGGCCGGCGGACTGCCCTGAGGACTGCTCGGTCTGGCCGGAGGTCTGCCCCTGCGACTCGGTCTGGGGCGGCGCGGAGCACCCTGCGATCAGGGCGAGGGACAGGGTACAGGCGAGAAGCGCAGAAAACCATCGTCTCACGTCTTCATCCCCCTCATCTGGAATCTGAGTTGACCCTCGTGGATGCTCGGTCTACTGCGGAAGGCGGGCGTCTCAGGCCCGCTCGACCACCATGGCGATGCCCTGGCCGCCGCCGATGCAGAGCGTGGCCAGCCCGTAGCGGCTCTTCCGCTTCTGCATCTCGTGGAGCAGCGTGACCAGGATGCGGGCGCCCGAGGCGCCCACCGGATGGCCCAGGGCGATGGCGCCGCCGTTGACATTCACCCGGCTCATGTCCAGCTCGAGCCCGCGGGCGACGGCCAGCGCCTGGGCGGCGAAGGCCTCGTTGGCCTCGATCAGGTCCATCTGATCGATGGTGAGCCCGGCCCGGGCCAGGGCCTTCCGGCTGGCCGGGATGGGGCCCGTGCCCATGATCCGGGGCTCCACCCCGGCGGAGGCGTAGCTGCGGATGACCGCCAGCGGCGTCAGCCCCAGCGCGGCGGCCTTCTCGGCGCTCATCACCACCACCGCGGCGGCGCCGTCGTTGATGCCGGAGGCGTTGCCGGCCGTCACCGTGCCGCCCTGCTTGAAGGCAGGGCGGAGCTTGGCAAGCGTTTCCACCGTGGTGCCGAAGCGCGGATGCTCGTCGGTGTCGACGACCGTGTCGCCCTTGCGGCCGTGCACGGTGACCGGCACGATCTCATCCTTGAACCGGCCGGACTTGATGGCCGCCTCGGCCTTCTGCTGGGAGGCGGCGGCGAACTCGTCCTGCTCCTCCCGGCTGATGCCGAACTGCTCGGCGATGTTCTCGGCGGTGATGCCCATGTGGACGCGCTCCGTGGCGCAGGTGAGGGCGTCGAGGATCATGGAGTCCACCAACTGGGCGTGGCCCATCCGGTAGCCGAACCGGGCCCCGGGCACCAGGTAGGGGGCGCTCGACATCGACTCCTGACCGCCGGCCACCACCACGTCCGCGTCGCCGATCATGACCGCCTGGGCGGCGAGGGCCACCGCCTTGAGGCCGGAGCCGCAGACCTTGTTCACGCCGGTGACCGGCACCGTGTAGGGCACTCCGGCCCTCAGGCTGGCGATGCGGGCCGGGTGCTGCCCCTCGCCGGCCTCCAGCACCTGGCCGATGATCACCTCGTCCACCTGGTCGCCGGTGAGTCCGGCCCGGCGGAGCACCTCGCTGATGACCACGGCGCCCAGCTCGTGCCCCTTCAGGCTGGCGAATGCCCCGCCGTAAGTGCCGATGGGGGTGCGCACCGCCGCTGCGATAACCGCTTCACGCATGGGTTCACACCTCCCGGGGGTTACATGTAGACGCCGCCGTTGCAGTCGAGCACCGCACCGGTCATGTAGTGCGCCCGAGGCGAGGCCAGGACCCCCGCCCAGTAGGCGATGTCCTCCGGCCTGGCCCAGTAGCCGCAGGGGATGGTGGCCGTGATCTTCGCCCGCTGCTCCTCGGGGTAGCCCATCATCATGTCGGTCATGATGTACCCGGGCGCCAGGGCGTTGACAGTGACGCCGTGGCGGGCCATCTCGACGGCGACCTCCTTGGTGAGCCCGATCACGCCGGCCTTGGAGGCGGCGTAGTACGGGGTGCCGAAGACGCCGGTGCGGCCCACGTAGGAGGCGATGTTGATCACCCGGCCCCAGCGCCGCTCCCGCATGGCGGGGGTGAAGGCCTTGAGGCAGTTGAAGGTGCCGGTGAGGTTCACGTCAATCACGAGGTCCCAGTCGGCCTTGCGGGACTTCTTCATGGTGCCGTCCCGGTTCACGCCGGCGTTGTTGACCAGGATGTCGACCTGTCCCACCTCCGCGGCCATCCGGGTGACCTGCTCCTCGTCGTTGACGAGGGCGGGGTAGAACCGGGCCTTGACGCCCAGGGCCTCGGCCGCTGCCACCGTCTCGGCGGCGGTCTCAGCCATAGCCGGGATGTCGTTGATGATCACGTCCGCACCCCTGGATGCCAGCTCCAGTGCGATGGCGCGCCCCAGGCCGCGGGCCGCCCCGGTGACCAGGGCGATCTTGCCGGTGAGTTCCCGTTCCATGTCACACAACACCTCTGTTTCTGTTACTTGCTCTCCGCCTGGCGCGGAAGCTGTAGGCAATGCTCCATGAAGGCCATGGCGTCCTCGAGCCTCAGGCAGCGCATCTCCTGCCCGGTCTGAACGTGCCGGACGAGCACCCGGAGGGGAGGCCCTTCCGGGTCCGGGGCGGCCCCCTCCACGCGCAGGAGGCGGACCACGAAGGAAGCGATCAGCGGCTGTTCCGTCACGGTGTTCGGCCCCCCGCTCACGCCAGCGCCTGGCGCAGGAAGTCTGCGGCGGTCCGGGCGAAGGTGTCCACGTGCTCGAGGAACATGCAGTGGCCGGCCCGCTGCAGCACGGTGACCTGGCTGCCCGCAATGCGCTGCTGCAGGGCCCGGCTGTAGCTGAGCGGGGTGAGCACGTCCTCGTCGCCAGTCATCAGGAGCGTGGGGCAGGTGATGCCTGCGGCCTGCTCCAGTACGTCGTGTTCCATGGCCCCCCGGATGAGGTGGAGCACGGCGTGGGCGGGCAGGGCGGTGCCCTTCTCCCGCCACGGTTTCAGGGCCTCGTAGTGGTCGTTCAGGAACGAGGCGCCCCAGATCCAGGCGACGGAGACGTCGAAGCGGAGGGGTCCGCCGCCGGCTTCCATGGCCCGGAGCCAGGAGTTCAGCTTCACCTGCATCGCCGTGTCGGCGACGCCGTAGCCGTTGGCCAGCACCAGGGCGGAGACCCGCTCGGGCCAGCGGACGGCGAAGCTGAGCGCCACGCAGGCGCCGCTGGAGACGCCCAGGAGGGCGACCTTCTCCAGGCCCAGCCCGTCCAGCAGCCCCTTCAGGTCATCGGCGTGCAGCGCCGGGGTGTACGGGCCCTCTTCCGGCTTCTCGCTCAGCCCCTGGCCGCGGCAGTCGTAGGTGAGCACGCGGAAGTGCGGGGTGAGGTGGGGCAGGTGGCCGTTCCAGCTGCTCAGGTCAGTCAGCAGGCCGTTGATCATGACCACGACGGGCCCGTCCTCCCGGCCCTGCCACTGGTAGTGGAGCGTGATGCCGTTGGCGCAGATCTCGGGCATGGGATCACCTCACAGTCGCGGGCCTTGTCGACCCTCATCTGGTTCGTGCAGCGCCGCGGGCTGCTCACCCTGCGGTGCGGCTTTCATCCGGGCAGCGCAACCGGCGGCTCACTCTGCGCTGTGATCGTCCGCCTGACGGGCTCCCACAGGTCCCCACTCGATGGCCGTGGCGCCCCAGGCGTAGCCGATGCCCGCGCTGACCCCCACCACCAGGTCACCGTCCTTGATCAGCCCCCGCTCCAGGGCGAGGTGGATGGAGAGGATCTGGTCGATCTGGCCGATGTGGCCGTACTCCTCCAGGTAGATGGCCCGGTCGAGGGGGATCCCCAGTTCCCGGATCAGGCCCTCGTGGGCCGAGCGCTTCATGTGGAGAATCGCCAGGTAGTCGATGTCCGAGGTCGCGTAGCCGCCCCGGGCGCAGGCCCGGGAGACCACCTCGACCCACCGCTGGGTCGACACGGCGTTGAGCCGCGACTTCATGCCGTCCACGTCGAACACGTCCAGTTCGTAGAGGGAGTCGTCGTGGTTGTGCAGGCCCGCCAGGGTTCCGCCGCCCCGCACACCCACCATCTCGGAGAGCGAGCCGTCGACGATGATATCCGAGCCCACCACCCGGTTGCGGCCGTAGTTCTTCTTGAGCAGCATGGCGCCGCCGCCAGCCCCGAGGTTGTACATGAAGGAGACCCGGGGGTTGGCGTAGTTGATGTAGTCCACGTTCCGGTAGCCGCCGGCGAGCAGCACGGTGTTGCAACTGTCGTCGCTCAGCATCAGGGCCTGGGCCAGTTTCATGCCCAGCACCCACGTGCCGCAGCGCAGCTGGGTGTCGAAGGCCCAGGCGCGGGTGGCGCCCAGAGCGTGAGCGGTCTTGATGCCCGCCGTCCAGAGGAGGTACTCCTTGTACTCCTCGCCGATGTAGATCACCAGGTCGATGCTCTCCGGGTCGATGCCGGCCCGGTCGATGCACTGCCGGGCAGCCCGGATGCCCATGGCGGCCGTGCCGTCATCGGGGCCGGGGATGGGCTTGCGCAGGATCCCCATCTTGCGCTTCACCACGTCCAGCGGCACCCCTGACCGGGCTGCGATCTCGTCTGCGGTCATGAAGCGATCCGGGATGTAGATGCCGGTGCTGACGACACCGACATGGGGTTGAGTCGTGGTCATGGGCTGCACCTCACGGAGCGGTGTAATGTTGTTGATTTCAAGCTAGACGGAACGAGTAACCGTGCTGTCACCCTGGAGTCACCAAAACGAACGAGGGACTACTCGTCCGAATGGAGGATCAGTCCCTCGTTCTCAGTGATGATGTCCGGAACTGGGGCAGGTCTTCGTTCACCGTTGGAGTCAACGGATCGGAACACGACACTCATAGAACGGGTCTATCGGGGTGTACACCCGGGTCGCTGCGGCGGAGTCAGTCCCCTCTGTCGGCTTCAGGTCCATGCGCTGGTAGCCCTCTTCCTGGAGGATGAACCCGTCCCTGTCGAACTTGTCCAAATCAGCAAGATGGATGCGGATGAACGCGGTGGTCGCCCGAGCGTCCTGTGCGGTTGCGAAGACGGGCTTCCGATACTCCACGTTGACCCAGAGGGGGTAGTAAGCACCAATCCAGCTGACATCCGAGACGCGTATGCCGCTCTCATCAGGGGAGCAGTCGCCCATCGATATGAGCAAGCAGAGATCGAGCCCGACACTCCGACGCCATGATCGTCGGAGTGTCGGGCTCGATCTCCTTCCAGCCAGCCAGCGACTCCGGAAGTCTGTGGGCCGGCACTCGGCTGAACCTGACATCGAGTGCACCCCTGGTAGCACCACCTGCACTGCCCCCGGTGATCACGAGGGCAGTGGCCAGCATCACCGCCCCTGCCCATGCAAGCTTCCTGGTCCACCCAGTCTGACGGAGCCATGGTGAACGTCGGTTTCACTCTTGGGAGTCGTCGGACTGTGCCATGCCAAACCGTGCTGTCGTTCAACGCTAGCAGCCACCGCCCTCGCAGGCGGGGTGGAAGGGAGAGGCAACTGGGGGCGGGGTAGTTGAAACGTGAACGGCACGGAAATGAGCCACGCCGGGTGAGGAGGGTGGCTCATCTCCTTACCCGAAGTGGCCAGGACGCTGGCCACCAAGGAGTGCTGCCATACGTGCGGGGGTATTTGAACCTGCGTGCGTTCCCTCCGGCGGGGCGCCCGGAAAGGTAATCCCCCGGGCACGCCAGGTAGTTGAAGCATCAACTGAAAGTCTGCAGGCCAGGCCGGGGGAGAGGCTGGCCTGCAGGCTTTCACTTCGACTGGGGCGATGGAGAAGCGAGTGGCGAAGACAACCCAGGGGGGCACGTGGAACCGGCTCGAAGCCCGCCTACCCGATCTTACCCCCCTGCCAGCGGGGCGTCCGCAGCGACCACCCGTGGCGCTGGGCCTGGGCTCGGGAGCTCTCCACGCTCCGTGGCCAGGGTGCCCGCCAGGCGCCTCGAATGCAAGAAAGGGAGCACCCCTTGCCAGGGTGCTCCAACTGCATGTCCTGTGCTCAGATCCCGAAGAACTCGGCCAGCCGCTTCGCCAGGCGCTCCGGCGCCTCCACCGGGGCGGAGTGGCCGACCTCCGGCCAGAGCTCCAGCTGGGCGCCGGGGATCCGGTCCCGGGTCCGCTCCATCATGTCGAGCGTGACCAGGCCGTCCTTCTGGCCGTAGATGATGAGGGTCGGCGCCCGGAGTCCGGCCACCTGCTCGACCAGGTTCATCACGTCCAGCGCACGCCCGTTGGGGATGAGGGCGCCGGCCGACTTCTTGACCGACTCCTCCATCACGGTGTGGTAGAACTCGTCCTGCGGGGCGGTGGGCATCATCATGGCGAGGGCGGCCTTGAGCACCTCCGGCATCTTCACGGCCACCTCCAGCTGCGCGTACCGCTCAGGCGGCGTCACCAGCCCCTCGGCCGGTGCTGAGTTGATCAGCACCAGCCGCTCGACGAGCTCCGGGTGGGCGACGGCCAGCTGCATGGCGACCCCGCCGCCCAGTGAGTGACCTACCACGAAGCAGCGCGAGACGCCGACGGCCTGTGTGAACTGGTAGATGTCGTCGGCCAGGTTCGCGATGGACCACGGGGGGGCCGGCTTGTCGCTGTCGCCGCAACCCCGGAGATCGGGGGCCAGCAGACGCACGTCCCCGGGCAGGTGCTCCATCACCCGCTCCCACCAGAGGGAAGAGGCAGTGTTGCCGTGGATCAGCAGAACCGTCTGACCTCCCTGGCCACGTTCCCGGTAGAAGATGCGCAGACCGTTCGCAAGCGTTACCGCAGCCATGTGGTTCCCTCCCATCAGCGAGGTGGTCGCCTGCACTGCGAAAAGGCAGCTTCACGCATGTGCGCGGCGTTCTGCTTCAGAATGGCAGGGCCGAGTTACACGGCAGTCACCAGATGAACGGAGGCTACGTCTCATCACCGCGCACCGAGTGCGAAGCGCTCCTGCGAATCCGCTCGAAAAGCCGGGTGGTGGCGGCCATCGGGACGATGCCCAGCTCCTGCTGCAGGTTCTGCACGCACCTGTCGTAGGTGCGGAGCGCCAGCGCCCGGTTGCCCAGCCGGAAGTGGCTGTACATCAGGAGGCGGTACGCCTCTTCCCATGTGTGGTCGGTGGCCAGGATCAGGTCGCAGTGCCGCACGCACTTCTCGTAGAGCCCCTGGCGGGAGGCGTCCTGGGCCAGCCACTCCAGCGAGCGCAGGTAGAGCACCTGAAGCCGCTCCCGCTCCTCCGAGCACCAGTCCTCATAGCGCAGCTCGGCCAGGAAGTCGCCCTGGTAGAGCTCCACCGCCTGGCTCAGGGCCTCGCGGGCCTGCGCCTCCTGCCGCTGCTCGCCGAGGGCGAGGCCGTCGCCGGCCAGGCGCTCGAACTGATCGGCGTCCAGCCAGTAGCCGGACTGGGGGTTGAGCCCGTAGGCCTGCCCCTCCCGCACGATGTAGAAGGGGTTAGCTCGGGCGGGCCGGTCCGGCTCCAGTGCGGTGAGCAGCGAGTTGAGGGCCACGCGGAAGTCCCGCTGCGCCACCTCGGGATCGGCCTCCGGCCAGAGCAGGTCCATGATCTGCTCCCGCTGCAGCAGCCGCCCCCTGTAGGTGATGAAGAGCTGGAGGAGCTGGCGGGCCTTCTCCCGCCGCCACTCCCTGCGGCTGATCTCCTGCGTCCCCCGCCACGCCTGGAAGGTGCCCAGGGTGCGCAGCCGCAGCGTGTACCCGGGATGGTGCTCGGGGTCGGCCACCCGCATCTCCGCCAGAAGCCGGGTGGCGTAGGCCGTCTGGATGGACCGCCGGCGGGCCTCGTGCAGCAGGGGGATCAGCACCTGCGGATCCTGGGGGCCGAAGAGGGTCCGCTTGGTGAAGAGGAAGCCGTAACCGTGCTCCTGCGCAGTGGCGAGGGCGGACTGGACGGTCGCCGCGAAGGCGTCCCAGTCCCGGTGGCGGTGGGCCAGCAGCGCCTGCCAGAGCCGGGTCAGCGTGAGGCCGTAGGGGTCTGCGGTCTGCGTGAAGGCGTTCTCAGCCTGCCGGAGGTAGCCGACCGCCTCCGGCCGGTCCAGGGCGACGGCGGAGGAGCCAAGGCTGAGCAGGCAGTAGCCGTGGAACCAGTGGTCGCAGGCCGCCCGGGCGATGCGGGCCGCCTCCAGCCCGTGGTGTTCCGCCTGCGCCCAGTTGCCTGCCCTGTGGCCGTAGAAGAGGGCGAGCCCCGCCAGCGGCTCTGCCTTGCCGCGCGTGACGTTGATCTGCTCCATCAGGGCGATGGCGGCCTGGTACTCGGCGGCCACCGCCTCGTCGGGAACCAGGGGGTCGAGCTGCAGGGCGTGGGCCCGGCGCATGAGGCCAACACCCTCCACGAAGGGGGAGCGCTTCTCCTGCCCCAGGCGGATGCCCTCCTCGGCCCCGGTGCGCACCAGCGGCTTGTCGCCCATGAGGGCGGCAATGTAGGAGATGAGCAGCGGGACCTCGCGGTGGGCGCGGCTCGCACCGGCCAGCCCCTGGCGGGACAGCCGCGTGAGGGCCCGCATCGCCTCGGCGAGCCGGCCGGTTCTCAGAAGGGCCCGCACCTCCAGGAGGTCGTCCACCTTGGACCCGGATCCGGCGGCCGCAAGGCTGGCGAACCGGGCGGCGTCGGTGGGACGGCCGCGGTTAGTCTCGTTCTCGGCCAGAAGCGCCATCAGGTCGGCCCGCTCGCGCTCGGTGAGGGCGTGGGCGAGCCGCTGCGCCTCGGCCAGCACGTCGTCGGCCTTGCCGGGGGATATGGTGTCCAGGTAGACCCGGGCCTCGCCCATCAGCGCCAGGCAGCGCCCCCGTGGATCCCCCAGTACGCCGTACTTCTCGGCGGCCTGGCCGTAGTAGGACAGGGCGTCGTCGAAGCGGCTGGTCAGCCGGGCGACGTCGCCGAAGCGGAGGAGCAGCTCCGGGAGCCGCCCGAAGGTCTCCTGCGGCAGCCGGGAGAGGAACGCCCCCAGCGCCTCCACCCGGCCGGCGTTGATCATCCCGTCTGCGGCCTTCAGAATGGCGCCGGCAGCCAGGTCGTACTCGCCCACCTCTGCAAAGTGGCCCGCCGCCGCCTCGGCGCTGCCCGCCTCCAGGTAGTAGCGGGCTGCGGTGAGGTGGTTGGTGCGCCAGGCCTCAGGGTCCTGCCGGGCCTGGCTGCGCAGGAACTGGTGGAAAAGCTGGTGGTAGCGGAACTCGCCGTCAGCCACGGCCTGGATGAAAAGGCCGTTCTCCTCCAGCGCCGCGAGCACCCGGTCGCTGCCCGGCTCGCCCATCAGGAGGTCGCAGACCGGCGGCTGGAGCCGCTCCAGTACGGACGTGGTCAGCAGGAAGCGGCGGACGAAGGGGCGCTGCCGGTCCAGCACTTCGTGGGCGAGGTAGTCGAAGAGCGTGTCGAGGTTCTTGGGCTGTCCTTCCCAGAAGTCCTGCAGGGTCGATCCCTTGCGGAGCCCCTGCCAGGCCAGCTGCAGGGCGATGATCCAGCCCTCGGTCCGCCGTGCGAGTTCAGCGGTCTGCTCGCTGGTGAGGCTCACGCCGTACTGGTCGAGGAAGAGCGCCTCCACCTCGGCCGGGGTGAAGGCCAGGTCCTGCTCCGACAGTTCCACCACGTCGGCCAGGGCTCGCCACCTGGGCAGGCCGGCGAGCGGCGGCCGGCGCCGGGTGGCCAGCACCAGGTGGACATGGTGCGGCATGTGATCGATGAACTGCTCGACCAGCGCGATGATCTGCGGACTCTCGTCCACGTTGTGGAAGTCGTCCAGCACGATCAGAAGCTCCTGCTGGGCCTCCGTGAGCAGGTCGGAGGTCAGGGCGTCTACCACGTGCACCCAGGACCGGCTCGGCCCCTCGCCCTGTTGAAGCAACCGCACCGCCTGGTCGCCCGCCTGCGGGAAGACGAGCCTCAGGGCGCAGATGAGGTGGAGGAGGAAGGGGAAGGGGTGCACGTCGTCCGGCGTGATGGTGTACCAGACGGATCTGCACTGCGCCTCGGTCAGGAAGGAGACCAGGGCGGTGGTCTTCCCGTAGCCGGGCCCGGCCTGCAGGATGGTAAGCGGCACGTCCAGCGCCTCAGTCAGCCGGTCCTGCAGGCGCGGGCGGACCAGCGTGTGCCGGCGGAGCCGGGGGGGAACCAGTTTGGCCTTGAGGACGTGCTCTTCGGCGAACATGGAACCACCCCCGTGGTGAAATCTCTGACGAAGTGTTCCACTTGTGCAACTCCATCTCCTCCAGCAAGTACGTCTGGGCCTTTGCTTTAGGTGTCAGCCGATCCGCCGACCCGGCGTTCCCGCTGCAACACCGGGAGAACCCGGCCGGGCAGCAGCTGGTCGGAACCCGGAAGCGCCCGGGGTTCGACGCCGCTGTGACCGGGGAGACCGTGGCCCGGACGTGACTGGCGCAGGCGCAGACGGAGGGCTTTGGGCCGTAGGGGCAGCGGGGGGGCAGCGCTCCGTGGCTGGCGCGGGCGCAGACGGAGGGCTGACCGAGTCGTCGGACTGGGTCAGCCCTCCTCCGCACCAGGATACCGACTCGCCTAGCCGGGAAAGCTCGGCGCCCGCTTCTCGCGAAGCGAGGCCAGCCCTTCGCGGGCATCGGGCGTGGTGAAGCCGAGGAACTCAAGGGCCGTGGAGGTACCGAAGATCGGACCGGCCATGCGCAGCCAGTTGTTCAACGAGTACTTGGTCCACTGCAGGGCGGTGGTGCTTCCGGATGCAAGCCGCTTCGCAATGGACAGCGCGGTCTCGTACACCTTGTCGTCATCGACACACTTGGCGATCAGGCCCAGCCGGTCGGCCTCCTCGCCGGACATGGTCTCGTTGAGCAGCAGATAGTACTTGGCTTTGGCCATGCCCACAAGGAGGGGCCACACGATGGCGGCATGATCACCGGCGGCGACCCCGAGCCGGACGTGGCCATCCACGAACCGGGCCGTGCGCCCGGCGATCGTGATGTCCGACAGCAGGGCGACTGCAAGTCCGGCTCCCACGGCGGGCCCCTCCACAGCTGACACCACCAGCTTGGAGCACTTCAACAGGTTATAGACCAGATCCAGGGCCTCTTTCAGGATCCGCACCCGGGTGGCGTTGTCCTGCATGATGGCCTCAACCATGTTGAAGTCGCCCCCGGACGAGAACTTGCCGTTTGCCCCGCGCACCAGCACCACCTTGATGCCCGGATCGCCATCGACATCGCGCCATACCTGTACCAGTTCGGTGTGCATCTGCTCCGTCACCGAGTTGACGGTGTGCGGCGTATCGAAGATGATCTCCAGAATGTCCGTGGTCGGCCGATCGAACTTCAACCCCGTGTAGGCGTCCGTCCAGTTCCTGCTCATCGGCGTCCCTCCTGTCAGACTTCGATCACCGATGCAATCCCCTGGCCGACGCCGATGCACATGGTGGCCAGGCCGTATCCGCCGCCGCGGCGGCGCAGTTCGTGCACTAGGGTCGTCATGATGCGAGCACCGCTGCACCCCAGGGGGTGCCCCAGCGCGATGGCACCGCCGTTTACGTTGACGCGGTTCACATCCAGGCCAAGCTCACGCATGCATGCGATCGACTGGCTCGCAAAGGCCTCGTTCAGCTCCACCAGTGCAAGCTGATCGACACCGATGCCTGCCCGCGCCAGCGCCTTCCGGGAGGCTGGGGCGGGGCCGATACCCATGATAGCCGGGTCCACTCCTGCTACCGCGGTGCTGACGATGCGGGCCAGGGGCCGGAGCCCAAGGTGGGCCGCTTTTCCGCAGACATGAGCAGCAGGGCGCTGGCGCCGTCGTTGATGCCCGACGAGTTACCCGCTGTGACAGAGCCGCCCTTCCGGAAGACCGGGGGAAGCCTGGCCAGCTTCTCCAGGGTGACGTCGGGCCGGGGGTGTTCGTCCCTGTCGACCAGTGTGACGCCGCCTTGTCGGCCCGGCACCGGGACCGGTACGATCTCCGCGTCAAAGCGCCCGGCAGCGATGGCCGCGGCCGCCTTCTGCTGGCTGTGGAAGGCGAACTCGTCCTGCTCCTCCCGGCTGATCTGCCAGCGCTCAGCGACGTTCTCGGCGGTCTCGCCCATCGAGTAGGGGTGGTGAAGCTCCGCCAGCCGCGGGTTCGTGAACCGCCAGCCGATGGTCGTGTCGTAGATCTCTGCTGTGCGCGACCATGCCGATGCGGACTTCCCCATGACGAAGGGCGCCCGGGTCATCGATTCGGTCCCGCCGGCAATGCAAATCTCGGCCTCGCCGCAGCGGATGGTCCGTGCGGCCATGGCAATGGCGTCGAGTCCGGACCCGCAGAGCCGGTTCACGGTGGTGCCGGCGACCGAGTCTGGCAGCCCGGCCAGGAGCGCAGCCATCCGGGCGACGTTCCGGTTGTCCTCGCCGGCCTGGTTGGCCGCGCCGAAGATCACATCCTCGATCTCATCCACCGGGACGCCCGGGTTTCGCTCCAGCAGAGCCCGGATGACGACGGCTGCCAGGTCGTCCGGGCGCACGTCCTTCAACACGCCCCCATAGCGGCCAATCGGCGTCCGGACGGCATCAACAATCACAACCTCACGCATACGACCGCCCCACAGACCTCGGTGATCTGCGTTCAGCGAAGACCTGCGCACCCTCGGCAGCCGAGTCACCCGACCCATTCCCGCCAGTCCGCTCCGATCAGCCCCTGCGCCCGGGCGCCGGCCATCGCCTGGCCGCAGCCGCAGCCGCGCGGGCCTTGGCGCAGCGCAGCCGCCCGCACCAGGATCTCCAGCAGGTTCGCCCCGCCCTCGCCCGCCATGGGCGGCAGGTTCGCACTCGGCACACACACAACCGCCACAGCGGCGTAGCACAGCTCCAGCTCCCGGGCCAGGAAGGCCTCGGGGAGGAGCCCGGCGCCGACCACGTCCCCGCCCCAGGTGCGGTACATGCGCAGTTCGGCCGGGGTTGGCTCCCGGTTCCCGTCTGTGCCCACGAAGGTGGCCCCCCGGAACGCCCGGGGGGTCGTCCCGCGCACAGCCTCGTACAGCGCAGCCATCAGTTCCGGACAGAACGGCGGGTCGACCTTGATGAAGCCGTAGCCCTTGCCTTCATAGAACGTGTTGGGGAGGAGCCGGGTGAGGTCGACCACATCCGCCGGAACGACAAGGTCACCGGGCTCCAGCAGCGGGCTGACAGCATCGGCCAGCGCGACCGCCAGGACGGCGGTGGCGCCGGCCTGCTTCGCCGCGTAGATGAGCGCCCGCGGGTCCGTCGATTCACCCCGGATCAGGGCGCCGCCCAGCTCGGCTACCTTCCCGTAAGGCGTCTCGTGCAGGACTTCGCCATGGGCAGGTGCCCATTCATCAACACCTGGAGTTGCGAGGGTACCCGCTGCCCCAACCCCTGAGGCCATCCCGGCCGGGACGATGTAGACCACCTCACGCACCCTGCGCCGCCTCCTCTTCCAGCAGCCGCCGCATGATCCCGAACATCGTCTGCCCCACCTCCGGACCGAAGAGCCGCTGTTCAGGCCCGTCGAAGGGCACGCCGGTGGCGTAGTTGGAGACCCAGCAGATGGAACCGTACGCCATGCCCAGTTCCCGGGCGAGAAACACCTCCGGAGCCAGCGTCATCCCCACCAGCTCAGCCCCCACCTGGGCCAGGAGGGCGATCTCCGCCCGGGTCTCGAGCCGTGCGCCGTCGGTCGCGGCGTACACCGCTCCCGGCGCGGCGCGGTGGCCGCAGGCGGCGGCCGCCTGCACCAGCTTCGCCCGCAGGCCGGGGTCGAAGAGCCCCGCCGCCGAAGCCCGGCGCACCGCCCCACCGAAGTTGGCGGGCCGCCGGCGGGTCCAGTCGATCAGGTCTGCCACCACCGCCAGGCTCCTCGGCGGCAGGGAGCGCACCAGGGAGCCGGCGCTGTTCCAGCTCAGCACCCGCCGGGCTCCCAGGGCGCGGGTGGCCCACACGTTCGCCCGGTAATTAATGAAGGGAGGGGTGATCCCCAGGTGGCCCTCTCCCCCGTGCCGGCTGAGGAAGGCCACCGGCCTGCCCGCCACCCGGAAGAACCGGAACGGTCCGGCGGGGCCGTAGGGCGTCTCCACCATCCGCTCGGCCCAAGCCGAGTCGAACTCCACGTGGTAGGCCGCCGTCCCGCCGATGATGACGGTATCGACCTGCGCCGCTGCCTCAACCGCCCCGTGCTCGCTCATGCTCAAAGCCCTGGCCGGACCTGACTCGCCCGTGCTCATGGCCTTGACCCGCTGGTGCTCATCCCTGCTCACGGCCTTCACCACCCCACCCATCCTCCGGTTCCGGCGCCGTGAAGTAGTCCCGCAGGTTCCAGGGCGAGAACAGTCCCTTCTCCGTCGCGATCACGCTCACGTACTGCGGCGGCGTGATGTCGAACGCCGGGTAGTAGCCGCGGATCCCCTCCGCCGCGGTGCGCACGCCCCGGCAGTAGAAGACCTCCTCCGGGTCCCGCTCCTCGATGGGGATGTCGGCTGCCGTCGCCCGGTCGGGGTCGGGGCCGTCGTAGCCCAGCACGATGAACGGCACGCCGAAGTGGTGCGCCAGCACGGCGTATTGGAAGGTGCCGATCTTGTTGGAGATGTGGCCGTCCAGCGTGATGGAGTCGGCCGCCGTCACGTACTTGGTGATCATCCCCCGGTAGAAGAGGTAGCCGGGCATGTTGTCGGTCACCAGCGTCACCGGCACGCCGATCTCCCGCGCCTGGGCCGCCGTCAGCCGGGCACCCTGCAGGTACGGGCGGGTTTCGGTGGCGATGAGTTCGATGCGCTTTCCCGCCTCCAGGGCGTAGTAGAGCATGTAGTTCAGGGCGGCGCCGGCGAAGCAGTGGGTGAGGATGCGGTCGCCGTCCTCCAGCAGGCGGGCCGCGTGGCAGCCGCTCAGACGGGCTGCGCGGTCGCCCGCCCGGATCTGCGTATCGACGAAGGCCGCCACGTCGGCCTCGGCGTCTCTCCCCTCGGCGATGGCTGCCAGGGCCAGGTCCAGGGCCCGGTCCAGCAGGGGGAAGATGTCCGCCCCCGTGGGCCGCGTCGCACGCAGTTCACGGTGTGCCTGCTCCAGGCCCCGCCGGTACGCCTCGGCAGGCATTCCCCGGAACTCGCGGGCGGCCAGTGCGAGGCCGTAGCCGGCGGCGTAGGCCAGGGGCGGCGCCCCCTGGATGACCATGTCCACGATGGCCTGCGCCACCTCCCGGTGGCTCCGGCACTCCACGAACACGGTCTCCTCCGGCAGACGGCGGCGGTCGAGGATCCGCACGACCCCGTCCCCGTACTTCAGCGTGTCGGCCCGGTTGGTGAGTATGGGCAGTCTGGGCCCGCTCACGGCGCTACCTCCCCTTATGCGTGTCTCCTCCCATCATGACGGAACGGCCGGCGCCGAGCCGGCCGAAAGCTGTCATAAACCGGACAATCGCATCAATTCTCTCTCTGCAGGCCGGCCAGCCTCGCTAAAGTAGAGGAGGTATCGAACCCCCGAAAGGAGCCGAGACATGGGCGCAAGCAGCCTGCTGGAGCGGACCCTCGATTCCCGGCTGGCCCCCATCTACCGCAAGGTGGTGGCGGGGCGGCGACTCTCCTTCGAAGACGGCGTCACCCTCATGACCCACGAGAGCCTCTTCGCCGTGGGTCAGCTGGCCAACCTGGCGCGGCGGATACGGGTGGGCGACCGGGTCTACTTCAACAACAACGCCCACATCAACTACGCCAACGTCTGCGCCATCCACTGCAAGTTCTGCGCCTTCGGCCAGACCCGGCGCAGTCCCCTGGCGTACACCTTTTCTATTGAAGAGATCGTCGCCAGGGCCAGAGAGGCGGTGGCGCAGGGGGCCACCGAGCTGCACATGGTCGGCGGCCTGCATCCCGTCCTGCCCTGGGAGTGGTACCCCGAGATGCTCCGGGCGGTGAAGGCGGCCTGCCCTGACGTGCACCTGAAGTGCTTCACCGCCATCGAGCTCATCCACTTCACCCGCATCTCGGGCCTTGCGCTCGAGCAGGTGCTGCTCACCCTGAAGGAGGCGGGCCTGGGCTCGCTTCCCGGCGGCGGGGCGGAGATCTTCGCCCCCCGGGTGCGGGAGGCGATCTGTAAGCCGAAGGAGACGGCGGAGGAGTGGCTCCACGTCCACGACACGGCGCACCGGTTGGGACTGAAGTCAAACGCCACCATGCTCTACGGCACGGTCGAGACCCCCGAGGAGCGGGTGGACCACCTGGTGCGCCTCAGGGAGCAGCAGGACCGAAGCGGCGGCTTCCAGGCCTTCATCCCGCTGCGCTTCCACCCCGAGAACACCGACCTTGCCTACCTGCCCGGCCCCACGGGCTACGACGACCTGCGGGTGATCGCAGTCAGCCGGCTCATGCTGGACAACTTCCCGCACATCAAGAGCTACTGGATCGCCAGCTCGCCGGCCATCGCGCAGGTGAGCCTCCACTTCGGTGCCAACGACATCGACGGCACGGTGCGGGAGGAGAAGATCTACCACATGGCCGGGGCGCGGACCGCCCAGTACACCGAACTGCAGCAGCTTCTCCGGATGATCTGGGAGGCCGGGCGGATTCCCGCTGAGCGGAACACGGTGTACGAGGTGATCCGGGAGTACCCGGCTGAACCCGACCCGGAGCTTGTGGCAGCAGGCGCCATCCACGGCTACACCCTTGAGAACGTGCGCCTCTCCGCGGCCGAGCGGGCCATCGCCGCCGGTACCTTCCACCCGGGCGGCCGCAGGGGTCCGGTGCCGATCCAGTTCATCGGGGAAGGGAGGCTCTGAGCCGTGGAGGAGATGGAACAGATGAGACGGACCCGGCTGCAGCCGGCCGAGCTGGAGCAGGTTCAGGCGGCGCTGCTGCGCCCCGAGCCCACCCGGGCGGTGGAGCGCATCCTGCACAGGGCCCTGGACGGCCACCGGCTCAGCTACGAGGAGGGCTGCGTGCTGATGCGGGAGGGGGACCTGGGATCCCTGGGCATGGTGGCCGGGGAGATCACACGCCGGCTCCATCCCGACAACATTGTGACCTTCGTCGTTGACCGCAACATCAACTACACCAACGTCTGCGTGACCGACTGCAAGTTCTGCGCCTTCTACCGGCACGAGAAGGACGCCGACGCCTGGGTGCTGAGCCACGAGCAGATCCTTGAGAAGGTGGGCGAACTGGCGGCATCGGGCGGCACGCAGGTGCTCATCCAGGGCGGCCACCACCCGAAGCTGCCCTTCGACTACTACACCGAGATGTGCCGGCTGATCAAGCGGCACTATCCCCAGATCGCCATCCACTCCTTCTCTGTCTCCGAGATCCGCCACTTCGCCCGGGCGTACAAGATGCCGGTGCGGGAGGTGGTGGAGCGGCTCCGGGAAGCGGGCCTCGACTCGGTTCCCGGAGCAGGCGGCGAGGTGCTGGCCGACCGGCCCCGCCGCATCATCGCCCCGCTGAAGGACCCCGCCGCCGCCTGGCTGGCCACCTACGAGATGATCGCCGACGTGGGGCTGCGCGGCTCCTCCACGATGATGTTCGGCCACGTGGAGACGCTGGAGGAGCGGGTGGAGCACCTCCTGCGGCTCCGCAAGGTCCAGGACCTGACCGCCGAGAAAAACGGCCGGGGCGTCTTCTGGTCGTTCATCTGCTGGACCTTCCAGCCCGGCAACACCCCGCTGGTGGCGGAGGGGCTGCACAACGGCGTCACCACGTCCAGCTATGAGTACCTGCGCACGCTGGCGGTGGCCCGGATCTTCCTGGACAACATTCCGAACATCCAGGCCTCGTGGGTGACGCAGGGCGTGCGCATCGGCCAGATCAGCCTGGACTGCGGCTGCAACGACTTCGGCGGCACCATGATGGAGGAGAACGTGGTGGCGGCCGCCGGCACGGTCTTCCACGCCACACCCGCCGACGCGATCCGGCTGATTCGAGACGCCGGCCGCATCCCCGCGAAGCGCAACACGTTCTACGAGATCCTGGAGACGTATGAGGAGGCGAAGCAGCATGGGTGACCAGACATACATGGCCGGGGCCGCAGCGCACCGCGGCTCCGGCGCCGGGACGGGCACGCGGCCGGAAGCCTTCAGCGGCGCTTCGACCCCGCCGGCCGGACGCACCGGGACTGCGGCGCAGGCGGCCCCGTCGATCCGGCTGGGCTACATCGATTACCTGAACTGCCTGCCCGTCTACTTCGGCATCGAGCGGGGAGCGGTGGATCTTGAGGTGACGGTGCAGAAGGGGCCGCCGTCCGCCCTCAACCGGGCCTTCCTGGAGGGGCGGCTCGACGTCACTCCCATTTCCAGCATCGAGTACGCCCGGAACGCCGCATCGTGTGTGATCATGCCCGGGCTCTCCATCAGCGCAGACGGCCGGGTGGCGTCGATTCTGCTCTTTCACCGGCGGCCGCTGGGTGAGCTGGACGGCCGACCGGTGGCGCTCACCGCCTCGTCTGCCACCTCGGTGGTGCTGACCCGGATCATCCTGGAGCAGCGCCACGGCGTGCGGCCGGAGTACCGGGTGGCGCCCCCGGACCTTGAGGCCATGCTGGAAGACCACGACGCCGCACTGCTCATCGGCGACGATGCCCTGCTGGCGGCGGTGGCTCACCCCGAGATCCCGTGCGTCGACCTGGGGGCGGAGTGGAAGGCCTTCACCGGCCACCCGATGGTCTACGCCCTCTGGGTGGCCCGGCGGGACCTGGCCGAGGCCAACCCCGCCGCCCTGCGCCAGGTTGTCCGGCTGTTCAACGCCTCCCAGGAGTACGCCTGGGACCACCGCCCGGCGATGGTGGAGGAGGCGATGGCCCGCCGCGGGCTCCCCCGCCCCGTGGCCGATGACTATTTCGACCTGATCCGCCACGAGTTCGGACCCCGCTACCGCCGCGGGCTGCTGGCCTACTACGAGCACGCCCGCCGGCTGGGCGAACTCGAAGCCGTGCCGCCCCTGAACGTGTGGGGGGAGGCGTAGACAGGGGCACCCGCCGCGCGCTTTCGGGCGGGTGCCTCAGTCGTGGCTGCCGCTGTCGTTACGGCGCACTACCAACAGCAAGGCAGGGCGAGCCCTCACATGGAGAGGGCTCGCCCTGTTCGATGCGTGCGGCCGCGGCTACCTGTCCCCGATCACCAGGTTGACGGTTCCGATGTCCTCCGCCTCGTTGCGGACGACGGTGATCCAGCCCGACTTGGTCTCAGACTCGCCCGAGAGCACAACCATGGTCTCGCCTTCCGCCCCCATCTCTGAGCGGCTGACCTCGATTCCCTGATCCCTCAGCGCCTGCTCGTAGAAGTCGGCCACGGCGTACACGTCGCCGGTGAAGGTGAGCTCGGCGGTATACGTGCTCTGGCCGTTGGCGGTGAGCCGCCCGGAGTGCACGACCTTGGCTCCGTCGTGGATGGGCAGCGGGAAGCCGTCGACGAGCGTGCCCTCGGCGCCGGCCCCGCTGAGCGTGACGGTTTCGCCGTCCTCCCCCCTGAACGTGATGGAGTTCTCGTCCGCGTCCACTGAAACGTCGGTGGCGCTCTCGACCGCCTTCTCCACCCCACGCGCGACCATTCGTTCCGCCAGGCCGCACCCGGTCAGCGCCAGCGCCGTCAGGGCGGCGAGGCAGACCATCATCAGGTTCTTCACGCGTTTCTCCCTCCGTCACCGTCGTCCCAACATGATCACAATATGCATCCACGCTCCTTTCATGACCTTTATCGCGACACATCGCTACCATCAAAAAAATATCTTGCCGCAATCGAGAGGACTTTTTGACCCTACAGAGAATATACACTACCCAATATCCGCGAGAATCCTGTGATAAGAAAGAAAGAGAGGAGTATTCCGAAGAATGAGGGGGGTCAGCATGAAGCGTGCACTGGTAGGGATCCTGGCCATCTCGATGTTCGTGCTCGCGGCTTGCGGTGGGGCCAGCGCCCCTGGCACCAGCTCCAACTCCGGGACGAGCACCACCACAGGGTCGAGTGCCGGTTCCGGCTCCAGCGGCGGTTCGGCTGAGAAGGTGATCAAGATCGGCCTGATCGCGCCGCTGACGGGCAACGTGAAGACCTTCGGCGAGTCCAGCAAGATGGGGTTCGAACTCGCCCTCGAGCAGGCCGGCTACAAGGCGGGTGACTTCAGGATTGACTACGTCTCCGGCGACGACAAGGGCGACTCCACCGAGGGCGTCAACATCGCCACCCGCATGATCACCCAGGACGGCGTGAAGGCCATCATCGGCTCCGTCACCTCCGGCGTCACCATCCCCGTCGGCCAGGTGGCCAACGAGAGCAAGATCCCGATGATCACCGGCACCGCGACCGCCGCCGGCGTCACCGTGAACGACGACGGCAGCCGCAAGCCCTTCATCTTCCGCGCCTGTTTCATCGACCCGTTCCAGGGCGAGGTCGCAGCCAAGTTCGCCCTCGACGACCTGGGCGTGAAGACCGCCGCGGTCTTCTATGACAGGGGCAACCCGTACACCGTCGGCCTGGCCGAGTCCTTCCGTGCCGAGTTCGAGGCCGGCGGCGGCCAGATCGTGGCCTGGGAGGCGTACGCCGAGGCCGACACCGACTTCTCAGCCGTGATGACCCGCGTGGCTGCGCTGAACCCCGAGATGCTCTACCTGCCCGACTACTACAACAAGGTCTCCCTGCTGGCCAAGGCCGCCAAGGAGAAGGGCCTGGATGTGCCGATGCTGGGCGGCGACGGCTGGGACTCCAACGAACTGGACTTCGCTGCGCTGGACGGCAACTACTTCACCGCCCACTACTCGGCTGACGACCCCAGCCCGGCGGTGCAGAAGTTCGTCCAGGAGTTCGAGGCCAAGTACGGCACCAAGCCCGACTCCTTCGCCGCGCTGACCTATGACGCCACCAACATCCTGCTGGAGGCCATCCGGGTGGCCAACACCGACGACACCGACAAGATCCGGCAGGCCATTCAGGATCTGAAGGGCTTCCAGGCCGTCGGCGGTTCGATCTCCTTCGACGCGAACGGCAACCCGATCAAGGCCGCGACGATCCTGCAGGTCAAGGCCGACAAGACCTACGGATTCGTCACCACCGTCAACCCGTAAGCACTATGGCTTCGTGCCAGGGCCTGGCCGCGGGCGGCCTGGCCCTGGCGCATCCGCATTGATGAAGGAGGCGGGCCTATGGGCCAGTTACTCGAGCAGGTGGTCAACGGCCTCCAACTCGGATTTGTCTATGCCCTGATCGCGGTGGGCTACACCATGGTCTACGGCATTATCAAACTGATCAACTTCGCCCATGGAGACGTCATCATGGTGGGCGCCTTTGTCACCTTCTTCGGGCTGGTCCGGGGCATCCCGTGGCCCGTCGCCATCCTGGCCGGCATGGTCACCTGCGCGCTGCTGGGCGTGGTGATTGAGCGGCTGGCCTACCGGCCTCTGCGGGAGAAGGGGGCGCCCCGCATCGCGGCGCTCATCACCGCCATCGGCGTCTCGCTCTTCCTTGAAAACTTCTCCAGCCTGCGGATCGCGTTCGGCCCCGACTACCGTCAGTTCCCGGCGATGATCCCGCGGGTTCAGTGGAACCTCTTCGGGGTGACGGTCAGCAGCGTGCAGGTGCTGATCATCGTCAGCACGCTGATCCTGGTCGGGATCCTGCAGCTCGTCGTCTACCGCACGAAGATCGGCAGGGCGATGCGGGCGGTCGCACTCGACATGGACGCCGCCCGTCTGATGGGGATCAACGTGAACCAGGTGATCGCGTTCACCTTCGCCATCGGCTCCGCCCTGGCTGCGGCCGCCGGGGCCCTGCTGGCCGCCGCGTATCCGCAGCTCTGGCCCTACATGGGCATCATGCCCGGCCTCAAGGCCTTCACCGCGGCGGTGCTCGGCGGCATCGGCTCGATCCCCGGGGCTCTCCTCGGGGCGGTGCTGATGGGGCAGGCCGAGGTGCTGACGGCGGCCTACATCACCACCGACTTCAGGGACGCCGTCGCCTTCGCCCTGCTGATCCTCGTGCTGCTCGTCCGCCCGGCGGGCCTGCTCGGCAAGGCCGGTCCGGAGAAGGTGTAGGGGGGTGGCGACCGTGCAGAGCAGGAGCAAGACTATCGTCTCAGCCGTCCTGATCGTCGCTCTCTACGCGGTGCTCCACCTGCTCCGGCAGTGGGGAGTCATCACGAACTACTGGGGCCTCATTCTGGACCTGGCCCTGATCACCACCATCTCGGCGGTCGGCCTCAGCCTGATCTACGGTTTCGCCGGCCAGTTCTCGCTGGGTCACGCCGCCTTCTACGGCATCGGGGCCTACGTGGCGGCCTTCATCACGAAGACCTACGGCGGCACCACGCTCAACTTCGCGCTGGCCGTGGCGGCGGGCGCCCTGGCGGCCGCACTGATCGGGTTCCTCGTGGGCCTGCCCATCCTCCGGCTCCGGTCGGACTACCTGGGCATCGCCACGCTGGGCTTCGGCGTCATCGTCAAGGTGTTCATGGACAACAGCGACAAACTGGCCAAGTCGCTGGGCGGTTCCATGGGAATGCTGGGCATTCCGCGGCTCACCACGTTCGCCTGGGTCTTCTGGTGTACGGTGGCCGTGATCCTCATCGCCCGCAACCTGATCACCTCGAGCCACGGGCGGGCCTGCATCACCGTGCGGGAGGACGAGGTGGCCGCGGACATCATGGGCATCGACACCACGCGGTTCAAGATGCTCGCCTTCACGCTGGGCTGCGGGATGGCGGGGCTGGGCGGCGGACTCTACGCTCACCTCTACACCTACCTGCACCCCACCAACTTCCAGTTCCTCAAGTCTTTTGACGTGCTGCTGATCGTGGTGCTGGGCGGCCTGGGCAGCCTGACCGGAACCGTGGTGGCCGGCATCGGCGTGGTCTTCCTGCAGGAGGCGCTGCGCGGCGTGCTCGGCGAGCAGTTCCTGGAGTGGCGCGGCGTGGTCTACGCCCTGGCCCTGATCGTGCTGATGATCCTGCGCCCGCAGGGGCTGATGGGCGGCTGGGAGTTCAGTCTCGACCGGCTCCTCGCCCGCCGTCCGAAGGGGGGGAACGCCCGTGGCGCTGCTTGAGTGCCGCAACGTCTCCCGCCACTTCGGTGGCCTCCGGGCCCTGGTGGACTTTGACCTCACCCTGGAGAAGGGCGAACTGGTGGGCCTGATCGGCCCCAACGGCGCCGGCAAGACCACTGTCTTCAATGTCATCACCGGCGTCTTCCCGCCCACCGTGGGCGACGTGGTCCTCGAGGGGCGCGTGATCAACGACCGGAAGCCCTACCAGATCACGCAGATGGGCATCGCCCGCACCTTCCAGAACATCCGCCTGTTCAGGGAGATGACGGTGCTGGAGAACGTCCGGGCGGTCATGCACCCCCGGTGCGGCTACGGCCTCGTCGACGCCTTCCTCCACACGCCCCGCTTCGCCCGGCAGGAGCGTGCGCTCACCGAGGAGGCGGAGGCGCTGCTGGAGCGGATGAACCTGGCAGACCGGCGCCATGAGAAGGCCGGCTCCCTGCCCTACGGCGCGCAGCGCCGGCTGGAGATCGCCCGCGCCCTGGCCACCCGTCCCAGGCTGCTCCTGCTGGACGAGCCGGCCGCGGGCATGAACCCCTCGGAGGTGGGCCAGCTGGTGGAGCTCATCCGCACCGTGAAGCAGGAGTTCGATCTGACGGTGCTGCTGATCGAGCACCAGATGGGCCTGGTGATGAACCTCTGCGAGCGGCTGGTCGTGCTGGACTTCGGCCAGATCATCGCCAGGGGCACGCCGGCCGAGATCCAGGCGAACCCCCGGGTGCTCGAGGCCTACCTCGGAAAGGCGGTGGGCGGATGATCCTGCAGGTGCAAGACCTCCAGGTCTTCTACGGCAACATCCAGGCGCTGCACGGCGTCTCCCTCGAGGTGAACGAGGGCGAGATTGTCACCCTGATCGGTGCCAACGGCGCCGGCAAGTCCACCACCCTGCGGGCGGTCTCGGGGCTCAACCGGGCGCGCGGCGGTGCCATCCGCTTCCAGGGCACCGACATCACCCGGGCGCCCGCCCACAAGATCGTTGCGATGGGCATCGGCCACGTACCCGAGGGGCGCAGGGTCTTCGCGGACATGTCGGTGAGGGAGAACCTGGAGCTGGGTGCCTACATCGCCAACCCCGCCGCCTTCCACAAGAACCTGGCTGAGGTGTTCGAGCGCTTCCCCCGCCTGAAGGAGCGAGAGTTCCAGAAGGCCTCGACCCTCTCGGGCGGTGAACAGCAGATGCTGGCGCTCGGCCGGGCGCTCATGCTGCAGCCCAAACTGCTGCTGCTTGACGAACCCTCGATGGGCCTGGCGCCGCGCCTTGTGCAGGAGATCTTCGGCATCATCGCCGAGCTGAACAGGCGGGGCACGACCATCCTGCTGGTGGAGCAGAACGCGGCGATGGCGCTCTCCATCGCCCACCGGGCCTACGTGCTCGAGACGGGCCGGGTCGTCCTCTCCGGTCCGGCGGCGGAGCTGCGCACGCATCCAGCCGTGCGGGAGGCGTACCTGGGCGGGGCCGCACACGCCCACTGATCCATAGAGAGAGGCCGACGGGACGGGCATCTGCCCGTCCCGTTGCACATTGGCAGCATGAGCAGGGTACCTCGTTTGAAGGAGTCCGGCTGGACCTGTTGGCCCATTCACTTTAAGCCAATCGGACCATGCAAATACAACCCGTTTCAGTAGAGGAACTGTACTGACCGAAGAAGTAAACTAAACCCAATTGACTATTGGAGGGATTGGGCTACACCATGCAAGTCGGTCTACTTCGCCGCAGCTCGATCGCACTCCGGGTGGTCCTGATCACGCTGCTGGCGGTCTCCCTGCCGGCCATCGGCCTGCTGGGGACCAGCGCCTATCTGCGCGGGGAGGTAACGCGCGACATCGACCGCCAGGCGGACACCACGCTGCAGATGGCGATCGAGATCCACCATTCCGTGATTGAGGGGAGACTCCGGTCGCTGCACGCGGCCGCCAGCGCGCTGACCGCCAGCGGAGACGTGGCTGACCTCGCCGCCGGTGCGAGGCCCTCAGGCGCTGCGTTCGAGCAGTTCGGCAAGGCGATCTCAGACCAGGCGGACGTGCTTCTCGTGGTCGATTCAACCGGGCGGGTGCAGTACCGCTTCGGTGCGAACCCCGGCGACAGGGTGTCGTACGGCGGCCTCGTGGAGGCGGTGCTGCGGGACGGCGTGGCGCGCGCCTCGGCGGTGCGGGTGGCTGCAGCCGACCTCGCACAGGAGCGGGCCGCGCTGCGTGAGCAGGTGGCCGTGAACGTGATCGAGACGGAGGGCGCGACCCACGAGCTGGCCGGCGGGGTGCTGAACGATGCGCTGGCCCTGGCGGCAGCCGCACCGGTCCGGACCCCCGACGGCCGCGTCGCAGGGGTCCTGCTGCTCGCCGACATCCTGAACAACGACCCTGCGATCGTGGACGAGGTGCAGGCACGCTCGCCGGACGGCACGCCGCTCACCGCCACCATCGCAATGGACGGCATACGCATCACCACCAACGTGCGCCGGGAGGGCTCGACCGAGCGGGCGGTGGGCACGATCTACTCGGACGCGGTGATGGAACACATCAGGCGAGGAGAGGCCTATCGGGGCCGGGCACAGGTGGTGGGGCAGTGGCAGAAGACCATCTACACGCCCCTCACAGACTTCACCGGCCAGGTGATCGCCAGCCCTTACGTGGGCATACCGGAGAAGCACTTTGAGCAGGTGGCCGGGGCGTTCGGCACAGCCACCGGCCTCGGGATCGGCATCGGGGCCGCTGCGCTGCTCATCGGCGCGCTGCTGCCCTGGTGGCTGGCGAGGCGGACGATCAGCCGGCCGCTCCTGCAGTTCTCCGCCGCGCTGGACACCGGGGACCTCTCCACCACGTTCACGGCGCCCATGCGAGACGAGGTGGGAAGGATGGCCGAGAGCCTCAACGGCCTCCTGGGGCGCGTGCGGCAGACCACGACACACGTGGCCGAGGCCGCCCGGGAGGTGGCCGCACTGAGCGCGTCCCTCCTGGCCTCGGCCGATCAGACCGCAGGGCTGGCGGCTGACGTGGCGGCCCGCACCGACGCCGGGGCCGCGGTGGCCAGCGGTGTGCAGCACCAGTCCTCCGAGGTGGCGCGCGGCATGGCGGATCTGACCCAGGCAGCGGAGGAGATCGCACGCGGCGCAGAGGAGCAGTCGAGCCACATCGACCGGGTGATGGCGATGGTCGACCAGATCGAGCGCGCCGGCGCCGACAGCGTGACCCAGGGCGAGGCGGCCCGCCAGGCGGCGGAGCGCACGTTCCGGCTCGTCCGGGAGGGCGACGAGGCGCTGCAGGCGACGCTGGAGGGAGTGAACCGCATCGCCGCCAACGCCGAGCGGTCCGTGGCGCTGGTGGAGCGGCTGGGCGAGCACTCCCGCTCGATCAGCGCGATCTCGTCCACCATCTCCGAGATCGCGGATCAGACCAACCTGCTGGCGCTGAACGCCGCCATCGAGGCAGCCAGGGCGGGCGAGCACGGGCGCGGCTTTGCCGTGGTCGCCAGCGAGGTCCGCAGCCTGGCCGAGCGCTCGGCCCGGTCGACGCAGGAGATCAGCCAGCTGATCGGCACCACGCTCAGCCTCATCGACCAGGCGGTCGACGCGATGCGTGAGACCTATTCGCTGGCGAAGGACGGGGTGGCGTCGGGTGGCCAGGCGCGGGAGAGCCTCGGTCACATCCTCGCCGCCAGCCAGACCTCGGCGGCCGCCGTGGAGCGGATCGTCCGCGAGGTGCTGGAAGCGAACGCGGCCCGTGTACGTGACATCTCCGGGGCCATGCAGAACGTGGCCGCGGTCGTCGAGCAGAACACCGCTTCCTCGGAGGAGATGGCGGCTTCCACGGAGCGGGCCCTGGAGTCCGTCGAGAACATCTCCGGCGGCATCACCGAGGTCTCGGCCATGGTGAGCGCCATCCGCGACCAGATGGAGAGGGTGGTGGAGGCGCAGACCGCGCTGCGGGAGACGGCCGGGCGGCTTCAGCAGGTCTCCGCAGGACTGGCCCAGTCGATCGCCTCCCTGGGCGGCGGAAGCGCACCGCCGGGGAAGGCGTAACAGGAAGCGGCGCAGCCGTTCTGGCTGCGCCGCAGTTCGGTCTCCGCCGCCATTCGTGCTCCGCCGCTTCGGTCGTGGCTAGGCCGCCCCGCCGATGGACACACTCACTGGTCGAGGAAGCTCTCGATGAACTCCGCCACGCCGTCCTCGTCGTGGTGGGCGACCACGCGAGGCGCCACGGCCAGCACCGCGTCGTTCGCGTTGGCCACGGTGGCCCCGCGGCCCGCCCAGAGGATCATCGACAGATCGTTGCGCTCGTTGCCGATGGCCGCCACCTGGCTGCGGTCGACCCCCAGCCTCTCCGCCAGCGCCCGGAGCGCGCCTCCCTTGGTGGCGCCCGGGGCGGTCAGCTCCAGCACGTGGGGCTCCGAGCCGGTTACCTCCAGCCTGTCTCCCCAGCGTTCGTGCAGCTCACGCTCCAGCTCGGGGATTCGGGACACCTCGGCGAACGCGATGATTTTGGCAGGCCCCTTGTGCACGGCCGCGGCGATGTCCGGCTCAACCTGGATCTGGCCGAACCGCTGCATGAACAGTCGGGTCTCTTCGGTCATCTGGTTGGTCATGACCGCATCATCAAAGTAGGCTTTCACGTAGAGGCCCCTGGCGTCGGCCCACGAGAGGATCTCCCGGGCAAGGGACGGGTCGAGGACCCGGCTGAGGAAGGGTTCGTCCGAGCCGGGCGCGTAGACCAGCGCGCCGTTGCAGGCGGCCACCCAGATCGGTCTGCCGGGCCAGTACTTCATGTATGGCGTGATCGCCCCGTAGAAGCGCCCGGAGGCCAGCACGACCGTGACGCCCCGCTCGAGGCAGGCCGCCACGGCCGCCCGGTTGCGCGGGGAGACCGTCTCGTCTGATCGGAGCAGCGTACCGTCCATGTCCAGTGCAAGCATGCGAACGGGGACATCCGTCATGGGTATGGCATCCTCCTTGCCCCCTCAGTGTAAGCACTCCGTCACCGGGCGGTCAACCACGGCGTGCTGGCAGGAGGACCCGCTGTCCGGGCAGAACCAGTCCTCCACGCGGGCGATCGTAAGGAGGCAGTGATCGTGAACGAGAGCGGTGCCCGGTTCCGGGCGGTACGAGAGGCGCTCCGCCGGCGCGGCATGGCGGCCGGGCTGGTGACGCACCCTACGAGCATGCGCTACCTGACGGGCTGGTCTAACCCCAGCAAGCGGTTCTCCGGGCTGCTGGTTCCTGCCGACGGCGACCCGGTGCTGCTCCTGCCGGCGCTGGAGGCGGAGGGCGCCCGTGCGGCGACGGTTCTGCCGCTGGTTACGTGGAACGACGGCGAGGATCCCTTCGCCCGGCTGGCCGGGTTGCTGGTTCAGGCCGGGGCGGGAGGCGGCGCGCTTGCGCTGGAACAGGAGGCGTTCCCCGTCGGCCAGCTCGTGCGGGTGGCCGGAGCCCTGAACCTCGCTCCCGGCGAACTCCTGGCCTCGGCGACGGACCTGAGCCCGGTGCTGTCTGACCTGCGGGAATGCAAGGGCGAGGACGAGATCGCGCTGATGCAGAGGGCGGCTGACATGGTGAACCCGGCCCTCGACGCTGCCCTGAAGGCCATCCGCCCCGGCATTACCGAGCGGGAGCTTGCCCGCACGCTGGAGGACGCCATGGCCGCCGCCGGAGCGGAGGGGGTTGCGTTCGATACCCACGTGCTCTTCGGGCCGGCCTCAGCCCTGCCCCACGGCGAGACGAGCGGCCGCGCGCTCGAGCGGGGGCAAGTCGTGCTGATGGACTTCGGCGCCCTCTACCGGGGTTACCGTTCGGACATCACCCGCACCGTCTGCTGCGGCGAGTGGCCGGAGGAGCTGGCCAGGGTGTACGACGTGGTGCTGGCGGCCAACCGCGCCGGCATCGCCGCCGTGAAGCCGGGCGTCGCCCTGGGCGACGTGGACCGTGCGGCCCGACGGGTGATCGAGGAGGCCGGTTACGGCGAGTACTTCATCCACCGTACCGGGCACGGCCTGGGGCTTGAGATCCACGAGGAGCCCTACGTCGTGGCCGGGAACCAGAAGCTGCTGCGGCCGGGCAACGTGGTCACCATCGAGCCGGGCGTGTACCTGCCCGGCGTGGGCGGCGTGCGCATCGAGGACGACGTGGTGGTCACCGAGACGGGCTGCCGGGTGCTGACCAGCTGGACCAAGGAGCGGCTGTCCGTCGGCTGAGGCCGGTGCGCGCCTTCACCTGGATTGGGTGTTGACGGTCTGCGAGGCGTGGGGTTACGATGGGGCCAGGAACCCGTACCCCGTAGGGGTACAGCGGGACTTGCGATACAGCCGGGGCGCGAGCGCCGCCGGCAGGGAGGAGCGTGAGTTACATGACCACGGTGAAGATCGCGGGCATGAGCTGCAACCACTGCGTAATGGGCGTGAAGAAGGCCCTGTCGTCCATCCCGGGCATTGAGAACCTCGAGGTGAAGATCGGGGAGGCCCGGTTCGAGGGGAACGTGGACATCGAGGCCGTCAAGGCGGCCATCGAGGACGAGGGCTACCAGGTGACCGAGGTCGCCTGACCAACGGTTGTGCAAGCACGTGAGGAGGCCCGGCGGATTGTGCCGCCGGGCCTCCTCAACTGGTCCTAGTGCGCCAGGCCGACCTCTGCGTCGCCGAGGAACACCCGCAGCCGGCGCGGCGTCACGAACACGCTCTCGCCCACGGTGAGCCCGAGCTCCCGGTACCGGTCTTTCCCCAGTTCGGCCTCGATGGACTCGCCGGTGTCGGCCCGCCCCAGTTCGACCCGCACCAGGGGGCCGACCACATGGATGTTCTTCACGAGCATGGGCAGGCCGCCGCCCTCGCCGGCGGCATCTCTGTGTACGACCAGTTCGTGCGGCCGGACGTACCCCAGCGCCGGGGTGTCCCGCACATCCTGGTGCCCGGGCACCTCCACCACCAGGGGGCCGATGCGCATCCGACCCCGGTCGAGGCGGCCGGGCAGGACGTTGGTGCCGCCCAGGAACTCGCAGACGAAGGGGTTGACCGGCTGCTCGTAGACCTCCTCGGGCGTGCCGACCTGCTCCACGCGCCCCTGGTTCATCACCACGATCTGGTCGGCCACCTCGAGCGCCTCCCCCTGGTCGTGGGTGACCAGCACCGTGGTGATGTGCAGGTCGTCGTGGAGCCGCCGCAGCCATCGGCGCAGCTCCTCGCGCACCTTGGCGTCGAGGGCGCCGAAGGGCTCATCCAGCAGAAGGACCTTGGGCTCGATGGCCAGCGCCCGGGCCAGCGCCACACGCTGCCGTTGGCCGCCGGAGAGCTGGGCCGGGTACCGGTCTGCCATGCCCTCGAGGTGAACGAGTCGGAGCAGTTCGTGCACCCTCCTGCGGATCTCCGCCTCCGACGGCCGCTGGGCCCTGGGCTTGACCCGGAGGCCGAAGGCGACGTTCTCGAACACGGTGGTGTGATAGAAGAGGGCATAGTGCTGGAAGACGAAGCCCACCCTGCGTTCCCGGAAGTTGCGGTAGGTGTAGTTCTTGCCGTCGAACAGCACCGCGCCCTCGTCCTGCTGCTCGAGCCCAGCGATGATGCGCAGGAGGGTGGTCTTGCCCGAACCGGACGGGCCCAGGAGGGCGACCAGTTTGCCGTCGGGAATGTCGAGGCTCACATCCCGCAGGGCGGCAAAGTCGCCGAACCGCTTCATCACGTGACGAACCTGAATGCTCATGTTCCCTTTCTCCGCTCAGGATTTGGTCTCTCCGAGCGCCATTCCACCACACCCTTCGCAACCAGCGTGACGATGGCCAGCAGGGTCAGCAGCGAGGCCACGGCGAAGGCCCCGGTGAAGTCGTACTCGTTGTAGAGGATCTCCACGTGGAGCGGCAGGGTGTTGGTGCGGCCCCGGATGTGCCCCGACACCACAGACACCGCGCCGAACTCTCCCATCGACCGGGCGCTGCAGAGCACCACGCCGTAGAGCAGGCCCCAACGCAGCTTGGGCAGCGTGACCCGCCAGAATGTCTGCCAGGCGTTGGCCCCCAGGGAGAGGGCGGCCTCCTCCTCGTCGGCCCCCTGCACCTGCATCAGCGGGATCAGCTCCCGGGCGATGATGGGCAGGGTGACGAAGAGCGTGGCCAGTACGATGCCCGGGGTGGCGAAGATCACCTTGAGGCCCCTTTCCGCCAGCCACGGGCCGAGGAGCCCCTGGGAGCCGAAGAGCAGCACAAACATCAGTCCGGTCACCACCGGGGAGACGGCGAAGGGCAGGTCGATCAGGGCGATCAGCAGGCTCTTGCCGGGAAACCGGAACCTGGTGACGGCCCAGGCGGCCGAGAGACCGGCGATGAGGTTCACCGGCACCACGACGGAGGTGACGGTGAGCGTGAGGCGCAGCGCAGCCAGGGCATCGGGGTTGCGGATCGCCGCCAGGTAGCCGGCCCACCCCTTCTGGAACGCCTCGACGAACACCACGATGACCGGCGCGATGAGGAACAGGGCCAGGAAGAGGAGGGCCGTGGCAATCAGGATCCAGCGCACCAGCGCGGGTTCGGCATTGGCTGACTCACGCATCGCCGGCACCTCGGTGGCTGGACCATTGTATGGCGTTGATGGCCAGGAGGAGCGTGAACGAGAGCGCCAGCATCCCCACCGCGATGGCGGTGGCCCCGGCGTAGTCGAACTGCTCCAGCTGCGTCATGATCAGCAGCGGGGCGATCTCGGTCTTCATGGGCATGTTGCCGGATATGAACACCACCGAGCCGTACTCGCCCAGTCCCCGGGCGAAGGCCAGGGCGAAGCCGGTGAGGAGCGCAGGCAGGATCGAGGGCAGGATCACCCGGGTGAACGTGGCCCACCGCGAGGCGCCAAGGGTGGCCGCCGCCTCCTCCGTCTCGCCGCTCACCGCCTGGAGCACGGGCTGCACGGTCCGCACCACGAAGGGCAGGCCGATGAAGGTGAGGGCGATCACGATCCCCAGTGGGGTGAAAGCGGCCTTCACCCCCATCCGGTCCAGGAGCTGGCCGATCCATCCGTTGGGGGCGTAGAGCGCTGTCAGGGCCACGCCGCCCACGGCGGTGGGCAGGGCGAACGGCAGATCGACCAGGCCGTCGATAACCGCCCGGCCGGGGAAGCGGTAGCGGGTGAGCACCCAGGCCACCACCAGCCCGAAGACGGCGTTGATCAACGCCGCGGCGCCCGAGGCGATGAAGCTGAGCCGGTAGGCCGCCAGCACCCTGGGGGAGGTGATCTCCGCCCAGAACTGCTGCCAGGTGAGGCTGGCGCTCTTCAGCACCAGCGTCGACAGGGGGATCAGCACCAGCAGGCTGAGGTAGACCACGGTGAGGCCCAGCGAGAGGCCGAACCCCGGCAGAATGGAATGATCGTTCCTCCGCACCGCAACCGCTCCTTCCGCAACTCAGCGGGGCTGGTAGAGCTGGTCGAAGACGCCGCCGTCGGCGAAGTGGATCCGCTGTGCCTCCTTCCACCCGCCGAAGACCTCCTCGATGGTGAAGAGCTCGATCTCCGGGAACTGGGAGGCGTACTTGCCGGCCACCGACGCCTGCCTGGGGCGGTAGTAGTGGCGGGCGGCCAGCTCCTGCCCCTCCTCGCTGTAGAGGTACTCAAGGTATGCCTGGGCCACGTTGCGCGTGCCCCGCCTGTCGACCACCTGGTCCACCACCGTCACCGGCGGCTCCGCCAGGATGGAGAGGGAGGGAACCACGATCTCGAACTGGTCCTCGCCCAGCTCGTGCAGGGCGAGGAAGGCCTCGTTCTCCCACGAGATCAGCACGTCGCCGATCCCCCGCTCCACGAAGGTCGTGGTGGAGCCCCGGGCCCCCGAGTCCAGCACCGGGACGTTCCGGAAGATCTGCGCCACGAACTCCCGGGCCGCAGCCTCGTCGCCGCCGTTCTTCCTGAGCGCATAGCCCCAGGCGGCCAGGTAGTTCCACCGGGCGCCTCCCGAGGTCTTCGGGTTGGGTGTGATCACGGACACGCCCGGTCGCGCCAGGTCATCCCAGTCCCTGATTCCCTTGGGGTTCCCCTTGCGCACCAGGAAGACGATGGTGGATGTGTACGGGGCGCTGTTGTGGGGCAGCCTGCCCTGCCAGTCCTCCGGGATCAGCCCCGCGTCGGCCAGCGCGTCGATGTCGTAGGCGAGAGCCAGGGTGACGACGTCGGCGTCCAGGCCGTCGATCACCGAGCGGGCCTGCTTGCCCGAGCCGCCGTGCGACTGCTTCACCGTGACCTGGCGCCCGGTCTGGGCCTCGTAGTACCGGACGAAGGCGGTGTTGAAGGCTTCGTAGAGCTCGCGGGTCGGGTCGTAGGAGACGTTGAGGATCTCCACAGGCTCCTGGGTCCGGGCAGGGGCCGGCGACACGCCCGCCGCGGCCGGGCCGGGTTCGGGGCGGCCGGAACAGGCCGAAAGGAGGAGCAGGCAGAGGAGCAGGGCTCCGAGCCGCAGGTTCCTGCGCATGGTGCTGTTCACCCTCCTGACGAAGTGTGCGTCCGATGCTTCACAGATACGGGAGCGCCGAACTGGCCGAGCCTGGTCGTGCCATTCCGGACGGGAATCGACTGCCGCAAGGCGCGGGAATGGTGCGGACAACAACACAGAGCGCCCCTCCGTTCCCCGCCGTTGGGGGACAGAGGGGCGCTCCGTGTTCCGCAGTTGACACGGCGCTGCTCCGGCAGACCCGGGGGCGAACGGATCTCCGGGCTCAGGACTCCACTGGGACTCGCAGCGGCCGGAAGTCGGCCCGCAGGCGGCGGAGAGCGTCGGTCCAGACGACTTCCTGCGCTTCCACCCGGGCGACGGGGTACTCGCACTCGCACAGGAACTGGCTGACCCGGGGATCGGCCAGCGAGGCGGTGATGCGCGGGTCCTCCCGACGGGGGAACGTCTCCAGCACGATGCGCTCGCCCCGGTGCCAGCGGCCGAACTCCACGCCGTGCTCCATCTCGGCGATGTAGCGCCAGGTGCTGTACCACGGCACGATGCGCGCCCGAAGCGCTCCCTGGTCCAGCAACCCCCTGATCAGCCGGTTGGCGGAGCGGATGCGCGTCAGCACATAGACCCACATGACCAGAAAGGAACTGGCCACCCAGGAGGTGGGGTTCCAGCCCGCAGCGGCGCCCAACGCGGGAAGCCCCAGCATGAGCAGGAGGACGGGATCGGTGATGTGAAGCACGCCCAGCTCCACCCTGCGGTCGCTGACGGGCCAGAAAGGGCGCACGCCGAACAGGTTCAGGCCGTCGACCGCCAGGTGCGCGAGCACGCCGAGCAGCGTCCAGAGTCCCAGCGACAGCACGCTGGACGCGGGGAAGCGAGCCCGGAGCGCAAGCGCGGCGCCCGCCGTGAGGGCGACCGCTCCGGCGAGGGTATGCGTGAATGTGCGGTGCAGCTTGATGCCTCTGCGCAGCAGGAGGCTGACGGGCACGTCGAGGTCTGGCAGCGAGTTGCCCAGGAAGGCGGCCCAGTAGACGCCCGCGCCCGCATCCGGCGTCAAGGTGGTGGCCAGCGCACCCAGCGCGTGGCCCATCAAGATGTGGGTGAGCGAATCCATTCCATAACCCTCCGATTCTTAGACGCGGCTGACTTCCAGTGTAAAAGTGCGGGGGTCGTCGGGCCATGATCAATACCTGGACCCTCTGGCGGCCACATGCCAGGCGAGGAAGCACCTGGACTGGGACTGAGGGGAACTGCCGCTTCCCCGGCATGACTTGACAGCGCCGGGCGGGCGCGGCTATGTTTATACCGTACGGGGTATATGTCGCTGAGGGGTGGAGGCAGCGGTGGCGAGGCGAGGAGAGGCCTGCAACACAGGCGCCTGAGGCGCGCCGCGGCAGGGCAGGCGTAGCCTGCCTCCGGTCTGACCCGGGGTTGTCGCGTGGCTCCTGGCAGGAGTCCTGTGGCTGTTGCACTTGTACTTGCGGAAGTAACCAGAAGAGGTGAGTTCGGTTGCCGTTCTATCGGTTCGAGTGTGAGCAGTGCGGCCACCGGTTTGAGGAACTGGTGGCGTACAGCCGGCGCGATGAGGTGACCTGCCCGCACTGCAAGGGCAGCACCCGGGTGCTCGTCTCGGCCTGCGCCGCACAGGTGGGTGGAAGCGGTTCGTCTCCCTCTGCGGGGGCGGTCCCGCGCTTCACCTGAGCGGGCTGCTGATGCGGGCGGTGCGCCCTGACGGGAGAGACGAGTATCGGGGCCCCTGGCTGAACCCAGCCGGGGCCCCGATTCATTTACCGTCTGCGGGGAGAAGCGGGCGGTTCCGGTCCGGGCTGCCCCTCGTTCTCCATCGCAATGGCGAGCTGATGCAGCGCCTCCGTGGACGGCGAGGGCTCCACGCCCAGCTGGCTGGCCAGGGCCTCCCGGCAGGCGAGGTACTGCTGCCGGGCCCGCTCGATCTGGCCCGTCTCCAGGTAGATCCTGATGAGAGACTGGTGTGCGGGCTCGTGGCTCTCGTCGAGTTCCAGGCGGCGCTGGAACGCGTTGACGGCCTTGTGCGGGGATCCTGCCTCGTGCCAGTAGTACTCGCCCAGCCAGTCCAGCGCCTCGGCGTACCGGGCGCGCCAGTGATCTCGCAGGTGGCTCAGCGTGTAGGGATCGTCGGCCGCCAGGTCGCCCTCGTACAGCCGGCAGGCCGCTTCCAGGTGGGAGGCCGCCTCCCTCGGGTTGCCGGCCTCCCTGGCGTCGTCCGCCCGGCGCAGCGCCTCGCGGAAGCGGTCCAGGTCGATCTGCACCTCGGGATGCCGGCTGAACCAGACGAGCCCGCCCTCGGTGTGGATGTAGCGGGACTTGGCCTTACCCCCCAGGTGGGGCTCCAGCAGGCGGCGCAGGTGGTGGAGCGACACCCGCAGCGAGGTGTCGGCGGCGCTGGCGTCCAGGTCTGGCCAGAGCTGTTCGACCACCTGCTCCCGGGGCAGGGGCCCCTCGTTGGCGACCAGCAGGGTGAGCAACTGCCCGCTTTTGCGCCGCTTGAGCGCACGCACGTCGATGAGGTTGTCGCCCACGGTGACGGTGAGCGGCCCCAGCACCTGGATCGTGAGCGGCGAGGGGCCGGTGGCCAGGGTGACCACCCGCTTGCGGTCGTTCGCCGTGAGCAGTGAGGCGAAGACTCTGCGGATCTCGTCGTCCGGCAGGGCCTGCCACGCCGCCGGGAGCACGCGCAGCTCCGGTTCGGCCAGGGGAATGCCGGCCTGCAGGACCGGCCTGGGCAGCTCCTCGGCCATGGTGCGGATCAGCTTGAGGCAGAACTCGGCCTGCACGTCGTAGGCCATGCCGTACACGACCGCACTCAGTGCCAGCTGCCACTCGTGCAGCACGAAGAACTCGGCGCCCCAGCGCTGGCAGTCGGTGAGGCCGTCCTGCAGGAGACGCACCGCTTCGGGTCGGGACTCCGTGCGGGTCAGGCGGAACCGGGCCACGGCCAGTGCAAGGGTCAGGATCACGCGCTGGAGGACGGTGGCCTGCTTGTCCCGGCGGCCGAGGGTGCGCTCGGCGATCTGTGCGGCCTTGCCGGCGTTCCCGGTGTAAAACAGGTGCAGCAGCACCGCCTGGGCCCTGATCGGGAGTTGGAGGTGCGGGAGGTCGCCGGTCCGGGCCAGGTGAAGCGCCTCGTTGGCGAATGGGACCGAGGCCTGGCTCTGTCCGGCCAGGCGGTAGAGGCAGGCGAGGTTCGCGGTGAGGGCCGTCCTGGCCTCCGCCGACCCGGTCTCCTCCACCAGCGCATTGACGGTCGATGACAGGGCGGCGGCCTTTGCGAACTCGCCCAGGCGCGTGTAGGCGGCGATCAGGTGCATGCCGGCATACAGGCGCCGCATCTTGCGGGTGGAGGAGGCGAAGATCGGCTCGCACAGCGCCACCACGTCAGCGAAACGGCCCACCTCGCCGTACACCCACGCGAGGTTGATCCCCACCTCATGGGCCGGTTCGCCCAGTGAGCGGGCGATGGCGACCGCACGCTCCAGCAGCTGGATCGCTGTGCCGTAGTCCCCCTGCTGCGCTCGCACCACCCCGAGCAGGTCAGAGACCGCGCCCTCACCCTGCAGGTCGCCCAGCTCAACATAGAGCGCCAGCGATCGGCGGAGGTCAGCCTCCACCTCGCTGGGGTCGCGGTCGGCCATGTAGGCCAGGCCAGCCCGGCGGAGCAGCAGCAGGGCCTCCTCATGCCGGAAGTCGGGCTCCAGCTGCTCCTCGGCCTTGGCCAGTTCGGCCTCGCCGGCGGCGAACTCCTGGCGCATCGCGAAGCAGTCGGCGAGCAGCATGTGGGCGTGGAACAGCCCGCGCCGGTCGCGGTACTCGTCGAACGCCCGCAGCGCCAGCCGCGCCATGCCCACCGCGTGGTCCCCTCGGCCCGAGTGAAGCAGGTAGCGGGCTTCGCACAGGGTGATCCACGGATACTGTTCCTTGATGGACTGCGGGAGCTCGGCCAGCAGGGTCTGCAGCCTCTCCAGCCTGTGGGCGCGGAGCCACTCGGGGGCCAGGCTCTCGGCGAGTCCCGCCGCCTCCTGGAGCCAGCCGCCGCGCAGGTAGTGCTTCACCGCCTCTTCGGGTTCCTCGCGCTGGACGAACCAGTCCCCGGCCTGTTTGCAGAGCCGCGCAAAGTCGCCGGACTCCCGGGCCCGCAGCCGGTCTTGGAGAAAGCGCTGCAGCAGGTGATGGTAGCGGTAGGCGTCCGGGCCTACCTGGATGACCAGCAGGGAGGAGCTGGAGAGCTGGTTCAGCATCGCTGCCGAGTCCTGCCGTTCCAGTACCTCGTCGCAGATGGCAGGGCTGAGCACGTCCAGGATGGAGCTCTCTTCCATGAAGGATTGCAGATGGGGGTCCAGTCCGCCCAGCACCTCATCGGCCAGGTAGGCGAACAGATCGCCGGGCAGTCCGCTCGAGAGCAGCGGGCCGAGCCCCCCTCTCCTGCGCGCAGCGGATGCGAGGAGCACCAGCGCCGCCGACCAGCCCTCGGTCAGGTGCTCGATCTGTTCCAACTCCTCCGGCGACGGGGTCTGCCCCGTCATGCCGGCGAGAAAGGCGGCGGTCTCGTCGCGGGAGAACCGGAGGTCGTCCTCCGTGATCTCCGCGGCCTCCTGGATGACCTTCAGCCGTGCGGTGGAGAACGGCAGCGCCGTGCGGGAGCAGACGTACAGGTGGGTGCGCTCGTCCAGGTACTGCAGCAGCCGATGGGTGATTCCCACCACCGGCGACTCCCGGTCGATCAGGTTGAAGTCGTCCAGCACGATCATGTGGTGGCCCGGGCAGGCCTGCAGGTCGGCCAGGAGGAGGGGGACCGGGTCCGTCAGCTGGCTGCCGCTTTCCAGGGCGCGCAGGAGGCTGTCCCCACCACCCAGCTCCTGCTGGATCCCCATGGCCAGGTAGCGGAGGAATGTGTACACCTGGCTGTCGGCGGGATCCAGCTGGATCCAGAGCACAGGCACCCCGGCTTCGGCGGCGAAGCTCGCCAGCGTGGAGGTCTTGCCGTGACCCGCACTGGCCAGGAGCACTGTCAGTCGCCGAGACAGCCCCTCCCGGAGCAGCTCCGCCAGCTGCGGTCGCGGGAGGTAGAACCGCGCGACTTTGGGACGGAGGAGCTTTGTCGTGAGTGGGAGTTCCCTCTCCGTATGCAGGCTGATCCCCTCCTTGGTAACGACGGTGTAACGTCCTCTGCTCTACGATGAAGGCACTGTGGGCCCGTCATAGGGGCCGAATCTAGCTGGGAGGGATTCCGTGATGCGTCGGCTTATCACTGTCTTCGTGGTCACCACGGCCCTGGTTGCGGCTCTGGCCTCCAGCGCTCTGGCTTACACCAGCATTCCGTGCATCATCGGCTGCTACGGCAGTGAGTCCATCACCGACTTTGACCTCCGTTAACATTCTAACACCGAACTTGAGGAGGGCGTCTATGGCGGTCCAACCGCCTCTCGCCGAAGGGGGCGTCAGCGAGCCCATTTCCCGATATCCGGTGGTTGCACGCCCCCTGCTGGCCCGGATGGCCGCCAAACATGCGCCCACATACCGGCATCTCGGCCGGGTATCACGGACTGCTGAGTACTTCGCCACGCACCTTCGGCTCTCCCGCAAGGAGGTCAGGATGGTTTCGCTCGCCGCACTGCTGCACGACATCGGCAAGCTGGAGATTCCTGACGCCTTGCTGACCAAGGAAGGCTGGCTCACCGCCTCCGAAATCGAGACGGTGTGTGAGCATGCGGCCCTCGGGGGGGACATCCTCTCCCGGACCCCCGCCCTGGCTGATCTGGCCGGGGCCGTTCGCCATCATCACGAGTGGTTCGACGGCCGCGGGTACCCCGACGGCTTGGCGGGGGAGGAGATTCCCTGGGTGTCCCGGGTGATCGCGATCTGCGACGCCTTCGACTCGATGACCACACCTCGGCCCTATGCGCCCGCACTGTCTGTCGACCAGGCGCTGGAGGAGCTCCGACGGGGCGCCGGCACGCAGTTCGACCCCGAGCTGACCCGGCTGTTCGTTGAGCGCCAGCAGCGGTTGACGGTCGTGCGCCCGAGAGTGTACTTTGAGCGAGTCGACCCGGAGCAACGTCCCCGCCCCCTTGCGGTTCGCCACAAGGTGAAGTAGCACAGCTAGGAACATTCTACATTAACAGTTTTCAGGAGAGCAACGGTTGTTGCTCTCCGGTTCCGTTTCTGGGGCGGTGTCTGGGGGCGTCATCGCAGACAGCGGATGGAGCGGGCCGTCCACCCCCACAGGTCTGCCAGCCGGTGTCAGGGAGGGGACCGCCCGCCACCCCGGGCTCGCCGGCTGGTATCGCGGTGAAGGTGGGATGCATCGGTGCGCTAACGGGGTGGCGCTGCACAGCGCCGCGAACGGGTCGGTCGCGACAGGTTGCCTTTGCCACATGTTGAAATGTTAAGTACAGCGCTCTGGCGTCGGACCGGGCCGGCGCATAGGCATGGGATGATGGAGATCATCATGCATCCGGAGGTGCTTTGCCATGGAAATGACCCGACACAGGCGCCTGTCGACCCGCTGCGTCCACGCAGGCCAGCGTCCCGACCCTGCCACGGGCTCCATCGCGACGCCCATCTACCAGACCTCCACCTTTGCCTTTGCCACCGCCGAGCAGGGCGCGGCCCGCTTCGCCGGGGAGGAACCGGGCTACATCTACACCAGACTGGGCAATCCCACCGTGGCGGCCCTCGAAGAGAAGCTGGCAGATCTGGAGGGCGCCGAGGCCGCTGTTGCGTTCGGCTCAGGCATGGCGGCCGTCGCCTCCACCGTCACGGCGCTGGTGAGCGCCGGCGACCATGTACTGTTTGGAAGCCCGATCTACGGATGCACGTTCGACTTTTTCATGGATGTCATGCGCCGGTTCGGCGTGGAAGCCACCCCGGTGGATGCGTCCCGTCCCGAAGCCGTGGCGTCCGCAATCCGCCCGAACACCCGCCTGCTCCTGTTCGAAACCCCGGCCAACCCCACCATGCGGCTGGCCGATATTCGCGCGCTGGCCGAGCTTGCACACCAGCATGAGATCACCGTGGTGGTGGACAATACTTTTATGTCACCCTTCCTGCAGCGGCCGTTGGAGCACGGCGCGGACATCGTGGTGCACAGTGCAACCAAGTACATCGGCGGACACGGCGATGTCGTGGCCGGTCTGGCTGCGGGCCCGGCACAGGTGATGGCGGATATCCGGCGCACAACGCTGAAGAACTTCGGGGGCATCATTTCGCCGTTTGACGCCTGGCTGCTGCTCAGAGGGCTGAAGACGCTCCACGTCCGCATGGCACGGCACAGCGACAACGCACTGCGGGTTGCCCGGTTCCTGGAGCAGCATCCTCTGGTGATGCGGGTCTACTACCCCGGTCTCGAGTCGGCTCCGCACCACGAACTGGCCCGGCGGCAGATGGACGGTTTCGGCGGCATCCTGTCGTTCGAGGTGATGGGCGGGCTCTCAGCCGGCCGTGCGCTGCTGAACGCCGTGCGTCTCTGCACCGTGGCCGTCTCGCTGGGTGACACCGACACGCTGATCCAGCACCCCGCCTCCATGACGCATGCGGTGGTGCCCCCGGAGGCGCGGGCTGCTGCCGGCATCACCGACGGCCTCATCCGGCTTTCTGTGGGGTTGGAGGACCCGGATGACATCATTGCCGATCTGGATCAGGCGCTGGCGATTGCGGGACGAGTTCACTAGTGCCTTCTGCCTGCCTCGCCGTGGGGATTTAGAACGGTGTTTGCCTTGCCCGCAAATGGGTCTCGCGGCGAGGTTGTGGCTTGTGAACCGAAGTGCTAACATCAGGCTGGAACGTGGTGCACCAGGAAACCACTGTAAGAACCAGGAGGTCTATGCCATGCACCAAAACCGCATCGAACGTGACTTTCTTGGCGAGAAGGAGATCCCGGCGGACGTCTACTATGGCGTCCAGACGGCTCGAGCCCTGGAGAACTTCCGCATCACGGGACAGACACTCCACCCCGCGCTGGTGAAGGCGCTGGCCCAGGTCAAGCGGGCCGCCGCTCAGGCCAACCACCAGTTGGGGTATCTTCCTTCGAACGTTGCCAACGCGATCGTGCAGGCTTGTGACGAGATCATCGCTGGGAAGTTTGCCGATCAGTTCCCCGTCGACCCGGTTCAGGGCGGTGCCGGCACCTCGGCTAACATGAACGCCAACGAGGTCATCGCCAACCGCGCCATTGAGATCCTCGGCGGCCAGAAGGGTGATTACAAGATCGTCTCCCCCAACGACCACGTAAACTTCGCCCAGTCCACCAACGACGCTTTCCCCACCGCACTCCGCCTGGCGGTCCTGGACCGGACCGACGTGCTGATCGAGCGCCTGGTCGGGCTGGAGGAGGAGCTGCGCGCCAAGGCTGTCGAGTTCGACGACGTGGTCAAGATGGGCCGCACCCACCTGCAGGACGCCGTTCCCATCCGGCTGGGTCAGGAGTTCAAGGCCTGGGCCACCACCGTGGAGCGGTGCCGCCGCCGTGTGGCCTCCGCCGCCCAGGGCCTCTACGAGGTCAACATGGGCGCCACCGCGGTGGGCACCGGTCTGAACGCGGATCCCAAGTACCCGCCGCTTGTCATCTCGTTCCTGAGCCAGATCACCGGGCGCCAGCTGCGTGAGCCCGTCGACCTGGTCGACGCCACCCATGCCCTGGACGGCTTCGTCGCCCTCAGCGGCAGCCTGAAGGCGCTGGCCGTTGCGCTCTCGAAGATCGCCAACGACATCCGGCTGATGGCCTCCGGACCCCGCTGCGGCCTGAAGGAGATCAACCTGCCCGAGATGCAGCCGGGCTCCTCCATCATGCCGGGCAAGGTGAACCCTGTCATGGCCGAGGTGCTCAACCAGACCTGCTTCCTGGTGATGGGCTACGACCTGACCGTCATGATGGCGGCCGAGGCGGGGCAGCTGGAGCTGAACGTGATGGAGCCCGTTCTGGCCCATGCGCTCTTCAGCAGCATCGATGCGCTGTCCAACTGCGTCGGCCTCTTCGCCGACCGCTGCGTCCGCGGCATCACCGCCAACAAGGAGCGGTGCCGGGACATGGTGGAGAACTCCGTCGGCATCATCACCGCCATCAACCCGATCGTCGGCTATAAGAACGCCGCCGAGATCGCCCGCGAGGCCACGAAGACCGGCCGGCCCGTGCGTGAGATCGTCCTGGAGAAGGGTCTGCTGACGGAGGAGGAGATCGATCACATCCTCTCGCCGAAGCAGCTGACCACGATGGGTATTGCCAAGCGGATCAAGAAGTAGGCCTTACTGAGACGTCTGCGTGGTGACGCAGCCAAGTCTCTCTGGCATACAGCACACCCGGGCTGTCCTGAGCGACCTGCGCTCGGGACAGCCCCTTCTATGTCTTCTGGGCAGCATGCGGCCGCCGCCCCGGTACTGTGTCGCGCCCCACGCCCAGGGCGGCGCACCTTGCTGCCGCTCGCTTTCGACTTCGGCTGCTGGCTGCAAGTCAGAAAGCATCGGTTCCGGGGCTTCTGCGTCGGCGACGAGTTGCCGGCACGGCCCATCTGTGCCTGGCATGGCCTCTCTGCGCGCAACGGTAAGGAGATGAGCCACCCCCGTTCTTGGGGTGGCTCATTTCGTTGTCGACAACGGGCGATCATTCGTCCCCGTCGTCGACCGGGGGAGCGGATGAAAGCCAGCGCAACCCCTTGGGATAGTGGTTCTTCAGCACCCCGTCTGCGGCCCGGGCCCAGCCCAGGGGAAACCCGTCGACGGTGACGAGGGTCCAGCCCTTCTGGCCGCTGGCGGGCAGGGTTTCGCCCCGCAGGTAGGCCAGTGTTGCCGGCGAGTCAGCAGGGAGATCGCACGTCTGCCGCACCAGCGCGGGCCGGAGTGTCAGCGCCAGGGCGTGCGCGGGCTCGAAGCGGTCCTTGCGGGCCCGGCCCAGCTGCAGCCCCGCCCGCAGGACATGGAGCCCGGCCAACGGCGCGCTGCCCGCGGGCGGCTGATACAGCCACTCCCCGTGCTGCGCGATCTCTCCCGCCCGGAGCGCATCGGCACCGTCGGGCGTCAGCGCCTCGCGACAGAAGGCCTCGAAGGATGCGAGAGCCCCCCGGTCGGCAGGCAGCCAGCCCGTCTCCTCCTGCGCTCCCCGCCTGGCAGGTGCCCTTCCCGAAGGCTTGTGCGGCCCCCGCACCGCACCCATCCAGGGCTCGGACTCGTCGCATTCGCGCCCAGCGCTTACTTCGGCAGAGGCCGAGTGTGAGTTCCCCGCAGTGACGGGCTCCTCCCGTTTCTCAAGCATCGCCACGAAGTGGCCCTCGCCACGCAGCCGGTGTGGCCAGAGGCGCCCGGCGCGGTCAACGCCCAGCGCAGCGGCCCGGTCCCGATCGGTCGTCCAGTCGGGCCGCGCCGGGGCAACCCCGGCCATAGGGGGCAGTTCGAGAACCCGCAGTTCGGGATGGCGAGTGAGCAGCTGGAGCAGGGTCTCCTCGTTCTCCTCCGGTGCGAAGGTGCAGGTGGAGTAGACGAGGCGGCCGCCAGGGCGGAGCATCGCCACCGCATGGTCGAGGATCTGCGCCTGCACCCGGGCGCATGAGGGCGGGAGGTCGGCACGCCAGGAAGTGCAGGCCTCGGGCAGCTTGCGGAACATGCCCTCGCCGGAGCAGGGCGCGTCGACCAGGATGCGGTCGAAAAAGGCCGGCAGCCGCCGGGCGAGCCGCTCCGGCCGCTCGTTCAGCACCACGGCGCAGGTGATACCCATGCGCTCCACGTTCTCCAGCAGCGACCGGGCCCGAACGGGGTGGATCTCGTTGGCGACCAGCAGGCCCCGGTTCTCCATGAGCGCCGCCAGATGGGTGGCCTTGCCTCCCGGCGCAGCCGCCAGGTCCAGCACGCGCTCGCCCGGCCGGGGCGCCAGCAGGGGCGCCACGACCATGGCGCTGGGCTCCTGCATGTAGTAGAGCCCCGCGGCGTGGAGCGGGTGGCGCCCCGGCCGCAGGGTGGCGGGGAAGTAGAGACCGTCGGCGGCCCAGGGTACGGGTTCCGTCGCCATGCCCAGGCGCGCCGCAAGGGCTGCGGGATCGGCCTTCAGCCGGTTGATGCGCAGGCCGTGGGTGCGCGGTTGGCTGTACGTGGCGGCAAAGGCGCTGAACTCGTCGCCTAGCAGCCTGCGCATGCGGTCGATAAACGGCTGTGGGAGCGGGAGAGAGTCCAGGCGATTCGCCCCCTTGTCAGAAGATGGAACAACCCATATAATAGCAACACAGGGAACGAGAGGGAAGGGGAGGCTATGGAGATGAGCCAGGCTCACGAGACGCTCGAGAGTGTGGCGGAGCGGGCGCGGCGGGCACTGCGTGACAACGAGGCGGCCAACCTGCAGGCGCAGGCCCAGTCGGCACCGCGGGCCGCGGAGGGTACACACAGAGAGGGGGCACCGATCCAGCAGGGCATCGGCACCCCGTCTGAGCTCATCAACCAGCGCATCCGGGCGATCGCCAGGGTGAGGGAGCTGGAGCCCCGGCTGGCCAGCGCCCGGGCCAGGGCGGCTGACCTCTCACAGCGGCTTACGTCCACCGCAACAGATTCGGTTCATTATGCCGAGTTGCTCCGCTGGCTGGCGGAGGTGCACACGCAGCTGCGCCAGCTGGAGTCGGAGTACGAGGAGGCGCAGCACGTCATCCGCAACAGTGCGTGGGTGATGCACCTGCTCGCCGACCCCAGCTGACGGCGGCGGAGGACATCATCCGCAACGGTGCGCAGGCTGCTCCCACCGGTGCCGGCGGATGAGGCGCAACACGGCACCCGCAACCGTGCGCGGGTGGTCCTACCCGCTGGTCGATCCTAACCGAGCCGCCGCAGAACGCCCCTCACCAGGTTCTGGAACAGCGGCTTTGTGCGGTTGGCGACCTCCATCACCTGCTCGTGGGTGAGGTGGACGGGCGCGTCCGGCAGCGCCATGTCGGTGATGCAGGCGAGCCCCAGCACGCGCAGGCCCATGTGGCGGGCCACGACGACCTCCGGAACCGTGGACATGCCCACCGCGTCGCTGCCCAGGCGCTGCAGCATGCGCAGTTCGGCACTGGTGTTGTAGCAAGGGCCCGAGATGGGCGAGTAGACGCCCTGACGGAGCGTGATGCCCATCTCGGCGGCCACGTCCAGCGCCAGACGGCGGAGTTCGGGGCTGTATGCGTCGACCATCGCAGGGAAACGGGGACCGAGCTCATCGGCGTTGGGACCGCGCAGCGGATCCTGTCCCATCATGTTGATGTGGTCGATGATGAGCATGAGGTCGCCCGCCGAGAAGGACGGGTTGAGGCCGCCGGCCGCACAGGTGACGATCAGCGTCTCCACCCCGAGTGCGCGCATCACCCGCACGGGGAAGGTGACCTGCTCCATGGTGTAGCCCTCATAGAAGTGGACCCGCCCCTGCATGGCCACGACAGGCTGCCCCTCCAGGCGGCCGATCACCAGCTGCCCGGCGTGTCCCGGCACCGTGGAGACCGGGAAGTTGGGGATCTCGCCGTAGGGGATGCGAACCGCGCCTTCGACCTGGTCGGCCAGGTCACCGAGCCCGGAGCCGAGGATGAGCCCGATCTTCGGGCTCACGCCGCCACGCGCGGCCACGGCGGCCCGGGCTTCTTCCATGCGACGCAACAGGTCTGACATACGGAAACACCTCTCTTGCCGGTAGCGTGGCTGGCGGCGCTGGGGCTGATGCACCCGGCGCCGCCATCTGCCAGCCCTCACTGACTTTTGTAGCCTTGCCTAACAAAGGTCCCGAGACAAGAAGGAAATTCCGCACCGGCGTACCGAATACCTGCAAGTACGAATCGACCCAGTGCCGGAGGCAGACCGGGTGCGGCGCCCGCGGGCATACTATGGCCACCCGTTGCCTGGCGCACAGGGGTTGAGCCGAACTCTGGTCTGGATGCAATACTGGCAGTTGCAGGGATGGTGAGGAGATTGCCCGGGATTCGCAGGGTTGGTGTACTGACCAGTGGGGGCGATGCACCCGGTATGAACGCCGCTGTCCGCGCTGTTGTGCGGCGGGGAGTCTCGCTGGGGGCACAGGTAGTTGGGATTCGCCACGGCTATGCCGGACTGATTTCCGGAGACTTCGTGGACCTTGACACGAGTTCCGTCGGCGACATTATCCACCGCGGCGGGACGTTTCTTGCGACCGCTCGCAGCGACCGCTTCGTGACGCCGGAAGGGCAGAAGGAAGCCGTGGAGCGGGCGCGGGCGGCCGGGATCGACGGGCTGGTGGTGATCGGCGGCGACGGCTCGTTCCGCGGGGCGATCCGGCTCACCGAGCTGGGGCTGCCCGCGATCGGTGTACCCGGCACCATTGACAACGATATCTACGGCACGGACTACACGATCGGCTTTGACACGGCGGTGAACACCTGCCTCGAGGCCATCCGGAAGATCCGCGACACTGCAACCTCCCATGACCGCACCTTCGTGCTGGAGGTGATGGGCCGACACTCGGGCTGGATCGCCCTGGCGGCCGGCCTGGCGGGCGGTGCGGAGTCGATCCTGCTCCCCGAGCGGCCGATGCCCATCGAGGAAGTGGTCGCACGCCTCAAGCGGGGCGTGGAGCGGGGGAAGCGGCACTCGCTGATCATCGTGGCCGAGGGCGTCGGGTCCGGCTTCGACATCGGCCGGGAGATCCGCGAGCGGACCGGTTACGACACGCGCGTGACCGTGCTGGGGCACATCCAGCGGGGCGGGGCGCCCACCGCCAGGGATGCGATGCTGGCCTCGCGCATGGGCGCCAGGGCCGTGGAACTGCTGATGCAGGGCAAGGGCGGCCTGTTCGTCGGCGAGGTGAACAACAACCTGGTCTCGGCTCCCCTGCAGAGCGTGCTGGACCGGCGCAAGGAGATCCCGGACGAGCTGATGGACCTGGCGGAGATTCTGGCGATGTAATCGGGTGAGGTGATAATGCTACGATGCTGAGGAAGACCAAGATCGTTGCGACCATTGGGCCTGCCAGCGAGCGTGTGGAAGTGCTGACGCGGCTCATCGAGGCGGGCGTCGACGTCTGCCGGCTGAACTTCAGCCACGGCACCCAGGAGGAGCACAGGCAGCGGATTGCCAACATCCGGGAGGCCGGCCGCATCGTGGGCAAGGACGTCGGCATCATGATCGACCTGAAGGGGCCGGAGATCCGCATCGGGACCTTCGAGAACGGGAAGATCCTGCTGAAGGAAGGCGACCTCTTCACCCTCACGACGGAGCCGGTGGTGGGCAACCAGGAGCGGGTCTGGGTGCAGTACCCGGGCATCGTGCACGATGTGCCCGAGGGCGGCTATCTCCTCCTGGACGACGGCAACCTCACCTTCCAGGCCGTCGAGGTGCGCCCCACCGAGATCGTCTGCCGGGTCATCGTGGGCGGCCCGCTCTCTGACCGCAAGAAGGTCAACCTGCCGGGCACGAAGGTCTCGCTGCCGGCGCTCTCCGAGAAGGACGAGGCAGACATCCGCTTCGGCGTGGAGATGGGCGTGGACTTCGTCGCCGGCTCGTTTATCCGCAAGGCGCAGGACGTGCTCGACATCCGGCGGGTGATCGAGCAGGCCGGCGGCAACCAGCAGATCATCTCCAAGGTGGAGTCGCAGGAGGGGTTCGACAACCTGGAGGCCATCCTGCAGGTCTCTGACGGCCTGATGGTCGCCCGCGGCGACCTGGGCGTGGAGGTGCCGACCGAAGAGGTCCCGCTCATGCAGAAGCGGATGATCGAACGGGCCAACGTCATGGGGAAGCCGGTCATTACAGCCACCCAGATGCTGGAGTCGATGGTCACCAAGCCCCGGCCGACCCGGGCCGAGGCCTCCGACGTGGCCAACGCGATCATGGACGGCACGGACGCGATCATGCTCTCGGCCGAGTCGGCCGCCGGCCAGTACCCGGTGGAGGCGGTGCGGACGATGGCCAGCATTGCCCGCCGCACGGAAGCGGCCCTCGACCATTCCGAGAACCTGTCGCGCCACGGCCGGTTCGGCAGGCTCGACACCGTGACCGAGGCCATCTCCCACGCGACGGTGACCACCGCCAGCGACCTGGGCGCCACTGCGATCGTCTCGGCCACGACCTCGGGCTTCACCGCCCGCATGGTCTCCAAGTACCGCCCGTCCTGCCCCGTCATCGCCGTCACGCCCTCGCCGCAGGTCGCCCGCCAGCTCCGGCTGGTCTGGGGCGTCGTTCCCGTGGTGATGGAAGAACCCCTTGACTCGGACGACCTGACCCAGCGGGCCGTGGAGGGCGCCCTGAGGTCCGGCGTGGTGAAGAACGGCGACCTGATCATCATCACTGCCGGTCTGCCGCTGGGCGTCAAGGGCACCACCAACCTGATCAAGGTCCACACCGTGGCCGACGTGCTGGCGCAGGGCACCGGCATCGGCCGCCGGCCCGTCACGGGCGTGGCGCGCGTCGTGCTCTCGGAGGAGGACCTCGACGCGGTGCAGCCGGGCGACATCCTCATCACCCGCTTCACCGACGCCCCGTACGTCCCGGCGATGGAGCGGGCAGCGGGCATCGTGACCGAGGAGGGCGGTCTCACCTCCCACGCGGCGGTGGCCGGCATCTCGCTCGGGAAGCCGGTGATCGTCGGCGCCGCAGAGGCGACGAGGCGCATCCCCGACGGAGCGGTCGTCACGCTGGACGTGGCGCACGGCCTGGTGCTCCGGGGCGAGGCCACCGTACGGTAGCGCAGGCGGGAGGGGGAGACCCCTCCCGTCTGGCTTCTTGACCACTGGCAGGAAAAAGGGTATCACTGTTTGAGTGAAGATGATATGGCCGGGGGGCATTCCAGTGGTCAGGACGCAGGTGCGGGTGCGATACGCAGAGACCGACGCGATGGGCGTCGTGTACCATTCGAACTACCTGGTCTGGTTCGAGGTGGGGCGGAACGAGCTGATGCGGGCCTGGGGCGCGCCCTACACCGACTTCGAGCGCCGGGGCGTGATGGTGCCGGTGACGGAAGCCCAGGTGAAGTGGGTCCACCCGGCCCGGTACGACGACCTGCTGGACGTGGAGACCCGGGTAGAGCGGCTGACGCCCGCCCGCATCACCTTCGCCTACCGCATCTGCCAGGCGGAGGACGGGCGGCTCTGCTGCGAGGGCAGAACCACCCACGCCTTCCTGGGTCCCTCGGGGCGTGCCGGCGCACTCCCGAAACTGGCGCCGGACCTGTGGGCGCTCTTCCAACAGCGGATGGCGCAGGATGCGTAGCCCCGTACTCGTGCGGTGCGCGCTCACGTCTAAAGGCTGAACCGACGTGTGACCGGTATCACCCCTTCAGCGGCCCCGATCCGGGTATGCTGTAGGCAGCGCGACGCTTGATGAACGGCCCCTCGGGGGCCCGGGAGGAGAGTAACCGAATGGCCATCACCCGCGAACAGGTCCTTGAGGCCTTGAAGGTCGTGAACGACCCGGAACTGCACAAGTCCATCGTCGAACTCGACATGGTGAAGGATATTCAGATTGAGGGCGGCCACGTGGCGGTCACCGTCAACCTGACGGTGCCGGGCTGCCCGCTGAAGCACCGGTTCCAGCAGGACGTGGAGGCGGCGCTCTCCAAGGTGCCCGGCGTCGAGCGGGTAACCGTGCATTTCGGCGCCATGTCGGACCAGGAGCGCGCAGCCGTGGCTGCAAAGGTGCGGGGCGGCGAGCCCCACGGCGACGCCAGGAAGTCCACCATGGCTCTGGCTTCCCGCACCACCATCATCGGCGTTGCCTCCGGCAAGGGCGGGGTCGGCAAGTCCACGACCACGGTCAACCTGGCCGTCGCCCTGAAGAAGCTGGGTTACAGCGTGGGCATCATCGACGCCGACATCTACGGCTTCTCGATTCCCCGCATGATGGGCAACATGTCGCGGCCGCAGGCCCTCGACGACCAGACCCTGCTGCCCGTCTGGGCGCACGACATCCCGTTCATCTCGGCCGGCAGCCTGGTGAACGAGGATCAGGCCATCATCTGGCGCGGTCCGATGCTGGGCAAGATGATCGAGCAGTTCCTGCTGAACGTGCAGTGGGGCAAGCTGGACTACCTGCTGATCGACCTGCCGCCCGGCACCGGCGACGTGGCGCTCTCCGTCGCCCAGATGCTGCCGAACACCGAACTCGTGCTGGTGACCACGCCGCAGGCTGCCGCTGCCCAGGTCGCCTCCCGGGTGGGGTCGATGGCCGCCCGCACCAACCAGCGCATCCTCGGCGTCATCGAAAACATGGCCTACTTCCTCTGCGACCAGTGCGAGAAGAAGCACTTCATCTTCGGCAAGGGCGGTGGGCAGGCGCTCGCAGCCAACCTGGGCTGCGAGGTCATCGCCGAGATCCCGCTTACGCCCGATGTGCGCCTGGGTTCCGACGTCGGTGACCCGATCGTGGCCGACAAGGAGAACCACCCTGCCGCGCAGGCCTACCTGCAGGCCGCCCGCAAGCTGGCGGAGCTGGCGCCGCCCAAGGTCTGGAGCGACGAACTGAAGGTCCTGTAGACGCCTTTTGTCCTGCCCCATCTTGTGAGTGGAACACGGCCCTGTCGCTCTGCTGCAGCTTTCGAGCGGAGCACCGCTCCACCGGCGGTGTTCCGCTTTTCTGTTTCCAAATCGTCCGGCAGGAACGGCATACTCGCTGGCCGTCGTGTACATGGGGTCCGGCGAGGAGGTCCAGGCCGAGCCTGTTGACGGCCAGGGCAGGCCCAGAAGGACCGGGCACACGTGGCGCTGAGAAAGGGACCCCGCCCGGGCGGGCGAGGTCCCCTTTGCCTACCGGAACTGAGTGTTCACGCCCCGGAGCCGGCTTTCCGCAGCGACTCGCGGTTCGGCATGCGCCAGACCATCAGGAAGGCCTCCACCTGGTCCCAGAAGGCCTCGGTCCCCATCGCGGCCTCGCGGGTGTCGTAGGTGTTGGGCCGGCCGATGCCGCCGCCGCCCACGTCGATGATCTGCCCGTCTCGCAGGGCGAGGGTCAGGTACTGCACGTGCCGGGGCGTCACCGCCAGGCCCGTGCGGTCGGATAGCCAGCGGGCGATGGTCTCGTGCGTGGCCGCCAGCTCACGCCGGCCCGCGGCCTTCCGCTCCTCGATCAGGTCAATGAACGCGTGGAGCAGGATCGCCTCCAACTCGTCCGGCATGGGCAGAACCTCCCCGTTGCCCTACTCCGCAGGCCGGGTCCGGAACGTGACGACAAAGCGCGATCCTCTGCCCGGCTCGCTCTCCAGCTTCAGCTCGCCGCCGTGCTCCTCGACCATCGTCCGCACGATGGGCAGCCCGAGGCCCGTTCCGCCCACTTCCCGGACGTAGGGGTGCTCCGCCCGGTAGAACTTCTCGAAGATCCGCTTCTGGTCGGACGGCGAGATGCCGATTCCCGTGTCTGCCACCGCCAGCTCCACCCGGTCGTCGGTGGCGGATACCGTGACGGTCACCCCGCCCTCCTTTGTGTACTTCACGGCGTTGGAGACCAGGTTGGAGACGATCTGCGTCAGCCGGTCCGGGTCGGCCTGGATCAGCGGTTCCTCCGTCTCCGGCAGGTTGACGGTGAAGGAGAGGCCCTTCTGTTCGGCCTGAACCCGGAAGGTCTCCGCCACCTGGCCCACCACCTGCGAGAGGGAGGTGGGGGAGAGGTGCACCGGCATGCGGCCCGACTCGATGCGCTGGATGTCCAGCAGGTCGTTGATGAGGTTGGCCAGCCGGTTGGTGTTCCGGGAGACCACGTTCAGGAACTCCCGCTGCTGCTCCTCCAGCGGCCCCACGGTCTCTGCCAGCACCAGGCTCAGGTAGCCCATGATGGAGGTGAGCGGCGTGCGCAGCTCGTGGGACACGGTGTTGACGAACTCCGACTTGAGCCGGTCGAGCTCGGCCAGCTCGGTGACGTCCTGGAAGGTGAAGAGGCGGCCCACCCGGCTCTGGCCGGACCCGACGGGGGCGGAGGACCACTGCAGTGTGTAACCGGTGGTCAGGTGCAGCCTGCCTTCGGCGATCTCCCTGGGATCGTGGATCAGCGTGCGGACAGTCTCGGGGAAGGGGTCGTCATTGGGCAGCACGGCGGTGATGCGCGCCAGGACCTTGTCGAGGGGCTCGTCGGGCGCGGTCTCGCCGAAGAACTCCCGGAACATCGAGTTGGAGACCAGAAGGTTGCCTCCGGTGTCGCAGAGCCAGGCGCCGGCCGGCATGGTCGAGACGATGGAGAGGTAGATGTCTAGCTGGGCCGAGGTGCGGTCCCGCTCCTCCTCCAGCTGGGCGTTCAGCATCTCGATCTGCGCCGCCTGCTCCTGCAGGGCGGTGAACGCCCGCTTCACCTCGAGGTGGTTCTGCGCGGCCGCCAGCGCCACCGAGGCCTGCCCGGCCACGGCGTGCCAGAGCGCCCTGGCCTCGGCGTTCACCTCCGTCGGCTCGGTGAAGGCAATGACCACCACGCCGATGGCCCGGCCGGTGTGCACCAGCGGCACGTAGACCTCCTGCGTCACGGGCACCTCGTGCGTCCAGACGGAGAACCGGGTCTTGGTCTCGGGGTAGCGGGCGATCACGACTTCCCTGAGCTCCATGCAGCGGGCGAGCTGGCCGGAGCTGGGGATGAACTGGCCCTTCAGGTCCGGCGACAGCCAGCGCTCGGCCAGCACCCGCAGCCGGTCCCCGTACTCATCGGTCATCAGCAGCGCACCCGCCACGCCGCCGTAGAGGTCGAGGTACTCGTCGAGGATCAGGTTGGAAAGTTGGTCGATCTCGATCGAGCCGACCATCTTGCTCGAGAGGCTGTGCAGCCGGCTCAGATGGCGCTCCTGCCGCTCCAGCTCCTCCGCGTGCCGCTTCACCGACTCCTGCTGTGCGATCAGCTCCTCGTTCTGGGCGATGAGCTGCTCCTGCTGCGCCTGGAGCCGCTGCTCCTGTTCGGCCAGGGTGACGGACATTGCAGCGAAGGCGTTGGCCACCACCTGCAGTTCGCCGTCGAGCGGCCCCTCCAGCATCACGCCGCGCTCCCCCTGGGCGATGCGGTTGGCCGCCTCGGCCAGGGCGGTGGTGGACCGGGTGACGCCTCGGGCGAAAACCAGGAAACCGCCCAGCGCCAGCACGGCCGCCAGGGAGACCGCCAGCCAGGTGATGCGCACCACGTGGTCGGCCGCCCGGTTGGCTTTGAGCAGGTCGCTCTGCTCGCGCCGTGTCTCCGCCTCGATGAACGCATCCCGCACTTCCTTGATCCGGGCGGTGTAGGTGACGCCGTCCTGCATGAGCAGGCTGCCCACGTCAGGCGAGCCCTGGCGCATGAGTGCGATCTCGGGGTCGGCCACCTCCGTCCGCCAGGTCTCGATGAGGTCGCGCACCTCGCGCACCCGCTCCTTCTGCTCGGGCTGGTCCTCCACGCCGCGCTCCAGCTGGTTGAGCAGTTCCTCGATGTCCAGCAGGCCGGGCTCGTACGGCTCCAGCAGTGCCTCGCTGCCCGTCAGCAAGTAACCCCGCAGGGCGGACGTCATCTCGGCGGACGTGGTGGCCACCTGCTGCATGCGGTTCACGTTCTGCTGGCTGGTCTCAGCCCTTTCCCGGTAAGAGTTGAGTTGATTGTAGGTGATGGTGAGGACGATGCCCAACCCCACCAGCAGCGAGAGCAGGAAGAGGAGCAGGCCGAAGACCCGCACCCGCAGTCCGGTGTCCCAGCGGTAGGGCGTTTGGTTCATCCCACGGCCTCCTTCACGGCGTGGATGAGCTGCTCCAGGTCAAAGGGCTTCACCAGATACGCGGCTGCGCCGGCGGCGATTCCGGCCTGAACGTCGCCCTGCTGGGCGCGGGCGGTCATGAGAATCACGGGGATATGCCGCAGGGAGGGGTCGGCCTTGAGCGCCGTGAGGCACTCCATCCCGTCAAGACCTGGCATCATCCAGTCCAGCAGGATCAGGTCCGGCCTGTGGTCGCGCGCACGGCTCAGCGCCGTGGTGCCGTCGTGGGCCAGGGTTACCTGGTACCCGCTGTACTTCAGCTGGAATTCAACCAGGCGTGCGATGTCGAGGTCGTCGTCGGCAACCAGGATGTGTGGCATGGAGAACTCCCTCCAACTCGGGCAAGCGCTTCATCACCGGCCCGTTGATCGCGTACTACCACCTTAGTGTACCAGCATCAGATCCGGTTGTGTGGATATGTTTTAGTCTACTGTATAGACCGGATAGCACGTTTACCCTTCCGTGTTTCCTCTGGGGGGTCAATCATGCTGGAGGCGCGAAGCGGGCTGCAGCGGTCTCCCGCTGCAGCCCTCCTGCGATCTGGTGCCGAAGGCGGGACTCGAACCCGCACGGGGGGTTACCCCACTCGATTTTGAGTCGAGCGCGTCTGCCATTCCACCACTTCGGCTTAAGTAGCGCAGTTATCATAGCACAGGGCGCTTCGACTGGCAAGTGGCCGCCGCCGTGGCGAATCGTTCCACCGGCGCTGCGCGCAGGGAAACTTGACCCGTCTACCGAAGTAACTCTGGAACCGCGTGTCTGGCCGTGAGGTCGGCACTTCACCCGGAGACGGTTTCCGTATATGCTGGAACAATAACGCTGTCAACTCCGTCAGGAACATTGCCCCGAACCGGGGGAGGAGTGAAGTAGGTGTCCAAATCCCTCGACGAACTTCTCGTAGAGAGGGCGAAAAAGGGAGACGTTGAGGCGTTTGAACAGCTGATCAGCCAGCACGAGCACACGGTGTACAACATTGCGTACCGGCTGACCGGCAACCATGAAGACGCCTCAGACGTGGCCCAGGAAGCCTTTATCCGTGCATACAGTTCGTTGGCGGACTTCCGGGGCGACTCCTCCTTCGCAACCTGGCTGTACCGCATCGTCAACAACGCGTGCCTGGATGAACTCCGGAAACGCAAGCGGCAGCGGGTTACCTACATCGACCAGACCGTCGAGATGGAAGACGGCGAGGTCTCACGCCAGATCGCCGATCCCTCCGATGGTCCCGAGCAGGCCCTGGAGCGGGTGGAGATCCGGCGGGCGATTCAGGAGAGCATCTGCCAGTTGGACGAGGAGTATCGGGTCGTGCTCGTGATGCGTGAGCTGCAGGGGTACTCGTACAATGAAATCGCAGATGCACTGGGCCTCAATCTCGGCACAGTGAAGTCCCGGTTGAACCGGGCCCGGCACGCCCTCAAGGAAAAGTTCGCCCGGCTGGAACTTTTGACGCCGAGCGTCGTCTACAGCCCTAGGAGGGGAAAAGCCCATGAACTGTGACGGAGTACGTGCACTCCTGTCCGCCTACATTGATGGCGAGCTTTCCGGCGGAGAGTTGCTGCGGGTTGAGCAGCACCTCCGGCGTTGCCATTGGTGTGCGGGCGAAGTGGACGCTCTCCGCCAGACCATCGCACTTGTCGCCAGCCTGGATGAGGTTGAAGTTCCCGCCACATTCCACCCCCGACTCCACGAACGCCTGGTGGCCATGGACCCGCCCGTTGCCGCCCCGCAGAGGGCGGATCGGCGCGGTGTGCGGCGCCCCGCGTTCGGGCGGTGGGCGATTCCGGCAGCCGCGGCCGCAGCGCTGGTTATCGGTGTGGCCGGCCTGAACCGAGTCATGCCGCCTGCACCGGTCGTGCAGGCACCGCCGCAGGAGAGCGTCGCCGGGCTTACACCACATACCGTGACGCCCGGGGAGCAGCCTGGCAGCACGGCTTCCGACCCGTCGGGCGTGGCAGATCAACCTGGTTCGGCGTACACGCCGGCAGTGCAGACGCCGTCTGGCCCCGGAGAGTCCACAGATCCGACGAACAGCAGTGAACCGGTGACCCAGCCGGGCGGCTCGCCGCAAGGGGCTGGGAATCCGGTGGATCCTTCCGTCCCGGCCACAGCCCCCGAGCAGCCCGCCCCGGAGGAGCAGGGCGTGCCCCTGGGTCCGACGAGCCCTGGCAAGGGCGTGGCCACCGTCACGGTCGGTCCTGAGGTGAGCGGCCAGACCGTGGCGCCGTCCCGGCAGCACCTGCGGGCCTCTCTGGAGGTGACTGTGGCCGATCCGGAGCAGGCCGCCGGCGAGTTGAAGAGCCAGCTGGCTCTGGCCAGGGAGATCCGCGAGGACAAGAGGGTCTCCTTCGTCGAGCTGCAGGTGACCGTCGCAGCCGAGGACTTCGCCCAGGTGATCCAACAGCTCGAGCAGCTGTACGCGGCGCAGAACGCCACGGCGCAGCTGGATCCCGTGGAGTTGGGCGGCCAGCTGGACGCGGTGGCGGAGCAGATCGCCGCACTGCAGTCCCAGCGGGCGGACATGGCGATGCGGCTGGAAGGGGAGACTGACCCGAAGACGCTGGAGGTGGGCGCGCTCGCCCTGGCGAACTTCGACAGGGAGATTGCGGCGCACGAGGCCAGCTATCGGAACCTGCTGGACTCGTTGGAGAACGGCGAGATTCAGATCGTCCTCAAGGCTCAGCCGCTGCGGTAGGAGATGAGTGCCACCCGTGAAGCCTCAGCAGTTTGCGGCGCTGGTCGCCGGCCTGGCGCTCCTGGCCGTGATGCTGCTGCTGCCGGGCCGTTCGGCTCCGGTCGTCAGCCCGCCTGAAGCGCCCTCGCCGCGCACCGTGACGGTGCTGGGGGAGGGGGAGGTCCGGGTCAAGCCCGACCAGGCTACCCTGTACTTCAGTGTTACCACCTGGAAGCAGGGGGCTTCCGCTGCCGAAGCGGAAGCCCTTAATGCCGCGTCTGTGGCAGAGCTGCAAGGGGCCCTACAAGCAGCCGGCGCCGACGCCGCTGCCGTGGTGATCCACGCCCCGACCGTTCGGCCGTTCACCAGGCAGGACGTTGCGGGAGTCATCCACGTGGCGGGTTTCGAGGCGACCACGCAGGTTGAGGCGACCCTGACCAACCTTCAGCGGCTGGACGGCATGGTGGACGCGGCTCTGGGCAACGGGGCCACCCAGCTGTCCGGGGTGACCTACGGGCTGCGTGACGCCGGCGAGACCCGGCAGCGGGCCCTGCAGGCGGCCGTGGCCGACGCGAAGGCCAGGGCTCAGGCCCTCGTCCAGAGTCAGAACCGCTCCCTCGGCGACCTGGTCTCGGTGGAGGTGGTGGCCGAGGAGGCCCCGGCGGAGGGGTCGCGCAGTTCGCCCGCCGCGCTGATCTACCGGGTGGAGGTGCGCGGTACATTCGAGTACTAAGGGCTGTTCACACGAGGGTCGCCTCCGGGGGCGGCCCTCGTGTTGCATTGCCCGGCAGGACTGGGCCAACCCCGCCTTGAAATAAGTCCAGACGCGCCCGGTGAAGCTACAAGGGTGTGCAGCAGAGAGGTGACCCCCCATGCCGAGTCCAGCGAAACTGCTCCTGCTCGACGGGAACAGCCTGGCCAACCGGGCGTTCTACGCCCTGCAGCTCTTCTCCACCAGCGACGGTGTGTACACCAACGCCGTCTACGGCTTTCTCACCATGCTTTTCAAGCTCCTCGACGAGGAGAAGCCCGAGTACATCGCCGTCGCCTTCGACAAGGGGCGGCAGACTTTCCGTACCGCCCTCTACGAGGAGTACAAGGGCACCCGCAAGGCGCCGCCCGACGAGTTCCGCCCCCAGCTGGACCTGCTGCGGGAGGTGCTTACCGCCCTGAACATCCCCTGGTTCCGGCTGGACAACTACGAGGCCGACGACCTGCTGGGCACGCTCGCCCGCCAGGCCACGGAACAGGGCCTGGAGACCCTGATCGTCACCGGCGACCGGGACGCCCTGCAGCTCGTCAGCGACCGGGTGACGGTGGCGCTCACCCGGAAGGGCATCAGCGAGACCGTCCGCTACGACCCCGCCACGCTCAAGGCGGAGCTGGGGATCACGCCCGCCCAGGTGATCGAGCTGAAGGCGCTGATGGGCGACACGTCCGACAACATCCCCGGCGTGCCCGGGGTCGGCGAGAAGACGGCCCTCAAGCTGCTGGCCCAGTACGGCACGGTCGAGGGCGTCTACGCCCACCTGGACGAGGTCAAGGGCGCGCTGCAGATCAAGCTGCGGGAGAACCGGGACAAGGCGGAGCTTTCCCGCACCCTGGCCGCGATCGCCCTCGACGCACCGGTGCAGCTGAACCCGGAGGAGCTGCGGGTGCGGGAGCCCGACTACCCCGCGGCCAACGCCCTCTTCCGCAGGCTGGAGTTCAAGTCGCTGCTGCCCCGGGTGACACCGCCCGAGGGCTCTGCTGCTGCGGAGGCCGTGGCCGACCAGGCCGTGGCCGGGGCCGTGGAGGTGGTCTCGGCCCGGCGCATCGACCGGCCCGGCGAGCTGCGGCTGGCCGGCGAGGCGGTCGTGCTGGCACAGATGACGGTGGACCCGGGTAACCCCGGCCGCCCGCGCCCGGTGGGAGTGGCGGTGTGCCAGCTGGCCGCGCAGCCGGCAGGAGGGGCGCTGTCCGACGGACCCGCGGGGCTGGAGGGAGGGGCACTGTGTGCTGAACCTGCATGGCTGGAAGGGGAGGCGCTGTCCGATCCCGCCGGGCTGCTGGACCCCTCTGCCCGGCTTGTCGGCCACGACCTGAAGCCCTTCTACAACTGGTTCTATGCGCGGGGCGTCACCCCGCCCGAACCGGCCTTCGATACGGCGCTGGCCGCCTACCTGCTCGACCCGGGCCGCAGCGCCTACGACCTGGCCGACCTCTGCCGCCTGCACGGGCTTGGCGATCTGCCGGCGGTTGAGGGGCCGGACGGGTGGGCGACCCGGGCCTCGGTACTGCCCGAACTGCGCCGCCGGATGGAGGCAGAGCTGGCCGGCCGGGGCATGGACCGCCTCTACCGCGAGGTGGAGCTTCCCCTGATGCCCATCCTCGCCGAGATGGAGGCCGCAGGCGTGGGCATCGACCCGGCCGCCCTCCACGAGATGTCCGGCGAGCTGGAGCGGCGCATCCTGCAGCTGAGCCAGAAGATCTACGACCTCGCCGGGATGCAGTTCAACATTTCCTCACCCAGGCAGTTGGGCGACGTGCTCTTCGGCAAGCTGGGCCTGCCCCACGGGAAGAAGACCCGGAGCGGCGGCTACTCGACCGACGCCGAGGTACTCGAGGAGCTGGCGGCAGATTACCCGATCGCCCAGCTGATCCTCGACTACCGCACGCTGACCAAGCTGAAGGGCACCTACGTCGACGCCCTGGGCCAGCTGATCGCCCGGGACGGGCGCATCCACACCACCTTCGCCCAGACCGTGGCCGAGACTGGCCGCCTCTCCAGCAAGGATCCCAACCTGCAGAACATCCCCATCCGCATCGAGGAGGGGCGGCGCATCCGCAAGGCGTTCGTCGCCCGCCCCGGCCACGTGCTGCTCTCGGCGGACTACTCGCAGATCGAACTGCGGGTCGTCGCCCACTTCTCGGGCGACCCGGCGCTGCGGGAGGCCTTCCTGCACGACCAGGACATCCACACCCGCACCGCCGCCGAGGTCTTCGGCGTGCCGATGGACCTGGTCACGCCCGAGATGCGCCGGCAGGCCAAGGCCGTCAACTTTGGCCTGATCTACGGCCAGACTGACTTCGGCCTCGCCCGGTCGGTGGGCATCAGCCGGGCCGATGCAAAGGCCTTCATCGAGACCTACTTCACCAAGTTCGCCGGGGTGAAGCGGTACATGGAGGAGAAGAAGGCCGAGGCGCGGGAGAAGGGGTACGTCACCACGCTGGACGGCCGTCGCCGGCCGCTGCCCGAGATTAACCACCGCATCTTCAACATCCGGCAGAACGCCGAGCGCATGGCGATCAACACGCCGATCCAGGGCACCGCGGCGGACCTGATGAAGCGGGCGATGATCGCCGTGCGCCGGGCCATGCGGGAGGAAGGGCTCACCGCCCGGATGATCCTCCAGGTGCACGACGAACTGGTCTTCGAGTGCCCCGAGGGCGAACTGGCCCGCCTGGCCCGCCTGGTGAAGCGGGAGATGGAGGGTGCCATGAAGCTGGACGTGCCCTTGAAGGTCGAGGCAAAGGCCGGCCCCGACTGGTACTCGGTGAGGCCCTACGAGGTCGGGGAGCATGCCTGAGCTCCCCGAGGTCGAGACGGTCCGCCGCACCCTGTACCCGCGCGTGGTCGGGCGGCAGATCCGGCGGGTGGAGGTGCTGACCCGTCGGCAGATCTACCACCCGGACCCCGACACGTTCGTCGCCGAGCTCGAGGGGAGTACCTTCACCGACATCGGGAGGCGGGGGAAGTACCTGCTGTTCCACCTGGGCCCGGCTCTTCTGGTGGCCCACCTGCGCATGAGCGGCCACCTGTACGTGTGCGCGCCCGAGCTGCCTCGCACGAAGCACCTGCACGTCGTGTTCCACCTGGACGATGGCATGGAGCTCCGCTACGACGACCAGCGCAAGTTCGGGGGCTTCCACCTGCTGGGCCCCGACAGGCAGGGCATGCCGCCCGGTCTGGCGAATCTGGGACCCGAGCCCCTGTCGGACGAGTTCACGCCCGAGGTGCTTGCCGCCGCGCTGGCGGGGCGGCGCACGCCGGTCAAGGCGGCGCTGCTGAACCAGGCGCTCGTGGCCGGGCTCGGCAACATCTACGCCGACGAGGCCCTTTTCTGCGCTCGCATCCACCCGGCGCGGCAGGCCTCCTCGCTGACGCCTGATGAGGTGGCCCGGCTGCACGGCTGCATCCGCCGGGTGCTGACCACCGCGGTGGAGAAGCGGGGGACGACGTTCTCCCTCTACCGGGACGGCGAGGGGAACGCGGGCGACATGTATGACGAACTGCAGGTTTTCGACCGCACCGGCGAGCCCTGTCCCGTCTGCGGCACGCCGATCTGCAAGGTGGTGGTGGCCCAGCGCGGAACCCACTTCTGCCCGCACTGCCAGCCAGCCCCCGAGGGGGTCGCCCTGAAACCCCGGCGGGCAAGGCCCGGGCGGCGGGGAGAGAGCGTGCGGGTCGCCGCGGAGCCGCCTGGGACCCACGAGTGACCGTCCGGAGCGGCAGGTGCTTTCATGGAAGAGATATGTCAGACGGGCGGCACCCACTTTCACAGGGGCGACATGCCGGAGTATCCGCCCAGCGGCAGATGCTTCCCCGGAGTTGATATGCCTGAACGGCCCGGGAACGGGCAAGTACACTACGGAGGGTGAACCCTGTGCAGTATCTCGTGTTCGAGTTCCCGACCGAGAAGGAGATGCGCGACACCGTCAAAAAGCTCTGGGACGGCTACAACGTCTCCGGGGAGATGACCATCCGCCCGATCACGGGCGGGAAGTGGCGGGTCGAGGTGCACGCAGAGAAGGATCTGAGGGACTCGACCCTCGAGAAGTTCGCCGAGTACCGCATCGAGGGCGACTAGCATGCGCATCATCGGCCTGACGGGCTCCATCGCCAGCGGCAAGTCCACCGTCTCCGCCATCCTGCGGGAGATCGGCGCGCCGGTCATCGATGCGGACGCGATCGTCCACGAGCTCCAGCGGCCCGGGACGGAGGTGACGGCCGCCATCGCCAGGGAGTTCGGACCGGGGGTCATCCGCCCGGATGGCACGCTGGACCGGGCTGCCCTCGGGCGCATCGTGTTCGCAGACCCGGAGCGCCGCCGCGCCCTGGAGGCGATCGTCCACCCTGCCGTGCGGGCCGAGATGCTGCGGCGAATCGAGTCCCTGCGGCAGGAAGGCCGACCGGCCGTGGTGTTGGACATCCCGCTGCTCTACGAGAGCGGGTGGGACCGGTTCGTGGACGAGGTGTGGGTAGTCTTCGTCGACCGCGACACGCAGAAGGCCCGTCTCATGGCTCGCAACGGCCTCTCTCCGGAGGATGCCGAGGTGCGCATCGCCGCACAGGCAGACCTGGACGAGAAGGCCCGGCGGGCCGACCGGGTCATCGACAACCGGGGCGACCTGGCGGGGACCCGGGCGCAGGTGCTGGCCGCCTGGCAGGCGGTGGTGGGGGATAGGCAGAGAGACTGATCCGGGGAGGGCGGATGATGCCGGGGGTGAGACCGAGAAGGCGCCTCCGCCGCTGGCTGGCGGCGCTGGTCCTTGCGTCCGCATTCGCGTTGGGCGCCCGGCTGGCGCTCACGCAGCTGTATCCGGTGAGCTTCCGGACCCATATCGCCCGCTGTGGCGAAGAGCACGGTCTCGACCCCCACCTCGTGGCGGCGGTGATCCGTGCGGAGTCGCGGTTCCGTCCTGACGCGACCTCGCCCCAGGGTGCGCGGGGGCTCATGCAGGTCATGCCCGGAACCGGCCGCTGGGTGGCCGAGCAGATGGGCCTGCCCTACGACGACGACCTCCTCTACGATCCCGAGTACAACATCCGGGTGGGCTGCTGGTATCTGGCCGCCCTGCTGCGGGAGTTCGCCGGCGACCCCGTCCTGGCGCTGGCCGCGTACAACGGCGGGCTGACGAATGTGAACATCTGGCTCAGCGAACGCCGGTGGACGGGTGAGGTTGTACACATCCCCTTCCCGGAGACCCGGCATTACGTTGCAGCGGTGCTGCGCGACCAGAGGCGGTACCGCATCATCTACGGGGAATGGCGGTAACCGCCGGATCGATGTCTGCCCGGGGCGGCAGCGCTGCACTGGATGCAGCGACGACCCGAGGAGGCGGTGCCTCGCTGGGGCAAACGACGGCCCGAGGCGACAGCGCCGCACTGACTGGGCCGGGCGGAGACAGGCAATCGGGGGGCGACGGAGATGCGTTACTCAGATCATGATGAACTGGCCCGGCGCCGGGCGGCCAGGGCCGGGCAGGGTAAGGCGGAAGACGACCTGCCGCGGTTTTCGTGGACGGACACCCTTGCGATGATCATCGCCGCCTACCAGGTGCTCATGCCCGTCGTCCTGGTGATGATCGGCGTTCTGCTGGCCGTCTACTTCCTGTTCCGCCTGGTGTTCCTCTAGAGACTGAGATACGGATCAGGGGGCGATCGGATGCGTGCAATCCGATCGCCCCTCATTTCCGGTAGTATCTTGACCCGATTTCGGCAGCAGTGGGTCAGGCGGAGAGCGTATTGCGCGAGTCCAGAACTGAAGTTAACGTCAAACTAAACTAACCAGTGGGCTTGCCCATGGGAGGGTGGTCTGTCGTGCGTACCAGGTCTCGCGACTGGCGGCCGCTGCTGTTCATCGTGCTCGGCGCGGGGGCGGTGTTGGCGTCGCACTACCTGCTGCACACGTGCGGGGACGCCGGGCACATGGTGGACACCGCCAGCGGCGGAATGGTACCGATGCGCTGCCACTGGTCAGAACGGGCATTTCAGGGGGTCGGCGCGCTGGTGGCCCTGATCGGCCTCTGCGCCTACCTCTTCCCCGACTCGGTGCGGGGTCTCTCCCTCGCTGTCGCCGGTGCGGGAGTCCTCATGATCAGCATCCCCCTCTGGCTCGTTCCCACCTGCGCCATGCCGGGTATGGTCTGCAATCTCAGCTTCAGGCCGGGCGCCATCCTCATCGGGGGCATCACGGTGCTCGCCGGCCTCGTGGGTAGCTTGCGGTTTCAAGCGCTGAACGCGGCAGGGGTGGAGCGCAGTGCGGTCTAGTCTGATGCCTGGGCTCATGCGGCTGGCGGCGCGCAACCTGCTGCGCAGTCCCGGCCGCACGCTGGCTGTGCTGCTGGGCGTGATGGTCGTCGCCGGCACTGCGTTTGCGGGCGGACTGATCGGTCGGGGAGTCAACCACGCGATCAGCCGTGGGCTTGAGCGACTCGGGGCCGATCTGATGGTGGTTCCCGAGGGGGCCGTCGAGCAGACGCACACCGCCCTGGTGATGGGCCTCCCCACGGCCTTCTACATGGAAGGCGAGGAGGCGCTGGGCCAGATCCGGGCCATCGAGGGGGTGGAGGCCGCCTCGCCGCAGATCTTCGTGGAGACCCTGGCCTCCGCCGCATGCTGTACCGGCCACCTGATGCTGGTGGGCTACGATCCGGAGACCGACTTCACGGTGAAGCCGTGGCTCCGGCGTGAACTGGGGCGAGAACTGGCCCCCGACGAGGTGCTGGTGGGCAACCACATCCTCGGCCTGACGGGCGAGCCGCTCCTCTTCTACGGCTCCACCTTCCGGCTCGCCGCCCGGCTCGACCCCACGGGAATGGGCATGGACGAGACCGTCTTCCTGCCGGCCGATGCGGTGTGGGAGATCGCAGCGCGCTCCCACGAACTGGCCACGGAGCCGCTCGAAATCCCACCGGGGCACGTCTCGGCGATCCTCGTATCCCTGTCTGACCCGGGCGCCGCACCGGCGGTGGCCGACGAGATCGCCCGGCGGCTGGACGGGGTCGCGGTGATCAGCGCCGGCCAGATCGCCAGGGGCGTCGCCGACGACCTGGCGACCCTGATGGCTGGCCTGGTCCCGACTATCCTGGCGCTGCTCTCGACCGCGCTGCTGCTGTTCCTGATCCTCTTCTCTGCCATCGCACACGAGCGCTCGCGGGAGATCGGCCTGCTGCGGGCGATGGGGGCGACCGCCGGCCAGTCCGTGCGCGCGCTGCTCCTCGAGGCGGCCCTGCTTGGCGGTCTCGGCGGCATCGCCGGGGTCGTGGGCGGCGGGGCAGTATACGCCCTGTTCAAGGAAGCGATCATGGTCTCCTACACTCTGCCCTTCCTCTATCCGCCGCCGGATGAGCAGATGCTGCTGGCGGCTGGGGTGGTCGTGCTCTCCGCTGCCGGCGGAGTTCTGGCCGCTGCTGTGCCGGCCCTGCGGCTCGCCAGGCTGGAGCCGCATGAGGCCATCTTCGCACGATAGGAGGGATCGCCCGGTGATCCAGCTCAGCGAGGTGACCAAGACCTATCGGGCAGGAGGCCAGCGGGTGGTGGCCGTTGCGCCGCTGAGCGCCCGGATCGAGCCTGGGGAGTTCGTCATGATCACCGGCCGGTCGGGGGCCGGAAAGTCCACGCTGCTGGCGCTGATGGGCGGCCTGACCCGCCCTGACGGGGGAAGTGTCACCGTATTGGGGCAGGACCTCTGGGCGCTTTCCGACCGCGACCGGGCCCGTTTCCGCGCCCGCCACATCGGGTTCGTCTTCCAGTTCGCCAGCCTGATCCCCACGCTCACCGTGATGGAGAACCTGATGCTGCCGGCCTCATTCCTGCCGTCGGGAGAGGGGGGGACCTGGCGGCGGGCGCTGGAGATGCTGGAGCGCGTGGGGCTGGCGGACTGCGGTGACCGGCTGCCCTGGCAGCTCTCGGGGGGACAGCAGAAGCGCGTGGCGGTGGCCCGGGCGCTGCTCAACCGCCCCGAGGTGCTCCTGGCCGACGAGCCCACCGCCGACCTGGACGAGGAGACCGAGCGCGCCATCGTCGACCTCTTCCAGGAGGAGAACCGGGCCGGCACCACCGTCGTGATGGTGACGCACAGCAGCGAGCTGATCCCGACGGCTGGTCGCCACCTCGTGCTCAACCGGGGAAGGGTCAACTGTGCGTCGTGATGATCACCCCATGGAGCCCGGCGGCGTGGGGTCCGGGCGCACGGGACCCGGTGTCGTGGAGCCCGGTGGCGTGGAGCCCGGTGGCGTGGGGGCGGGGCGCACGGGACCCGGTGTCGTGGAGCCCGGTGGCGTGGGGGCGGGGCGCACCGGGCCCCGTTCTGTAGGTCTCGGCGGAGTGATCCGGGCGGGGGTGCGCCGGTCTCCCTGGCAGGCTGCCGCGGGACTGCTGGCCGGTCTCCTCGCCGCCGCTGCGCTCGTTGGCGGGCTGGCGCTTTTCCAGGGCATGGGGCGGATGCTGGAACGCGGACTCGAGGACCTGGGCGCAGACATGGTGCTGGTTCTGCCCGAGCACCAGTTACTGGCGGAGCAGTGGCTGGCCAACAGGTCCACCGATCCCATCCCGCCGTCCATCGACGTGGCCCGCTGGCAGACTGCCATCGACGGCGCCGAGATCCTCGGACTTCGGGCCGTCGAGGCGGTGGACCTCTCCCGGGGCGGCGCCGGGGAGCCTGCGGGCGAGCGCGCCTCGCTCCTGGTCCTCAGGCTCGAGTTCTGGGAGTCGGCCATGATGGTCCGGGCAATCCTGGCGGAGGAACTCCCCGAGGCCGTAGCGGTTGTGGGCGAGCAGGCGACGCGTCACGTGCTCACCGACCTGCAGCCACTGGTGCGCCACCTGGGCCGGGCTGCGGCCGTCGCTGCCCTGGGGGCCGCGCTGGTCAGTGGGCTCCTGGCGTCAATCCGCACCGGTCACCGCCGCAGCGAACTGGGGATGCTGCGGGCGATGGGCGCCACCCGGGGATACCTGGTGGCCCTTACGGTGGGTGAGTCCGCCGCCGTGGCGCTGGCGGGCGCACTCCTGGGCGGTGTGCTGTCTGCTGGCGTTCTCCACCTGGTTCCGGCGACGGCGGGGCTTCTCCGCTCCCTGGGCTGGCGGCACCTACTGGGCCTTGTGGTCCTGGCCTGTGCCGGAACGACCGCGGCGTCCGCCCTGGCCGCCCTTGCGCCGGCGCTGCAGGCGGCATGGCTTGACCCGCTGGACGCTGTTCGCCGTCACAGGTGAACCGGCTGTCGGTCGCGGGCCGCTTTGCCAGGGCATGGGCTCCGGCGCCATGGAACCTGCGTGACGCCAGGGCGATCGACCGTTACTGTCACGCCGGCGAACTCTGACCTCTGCTGGCTGCTTTCCGGTACCACTCTGCCCTCTGTTCGAGGAAGTGGATGATGTGCCACCGGTCCTCACTCACTCCCTTGTACCGAAGGCGGTGCCCGAGTGCCCTCAGGATCCCCTCACAGCTCAGGTCCTTCGCCCACAGCGGCACCAGTTCTATGCCCTTTTCCTGGCACAGTCCCCGCTTGAGCAGATCACGTCTGCGTCGGGCGTGGAACTCTTCTACGCTGGGATAGAGTTCTGTCGGGCCGGCGTGCTGGCTTCCGTGGAACTCAACGGCCAGCCTGTGGCTTGAGATGTAAATGTCCACATGCATTCGCCCACCGGTCTCGATGTTATCGAGGCCGGTGATCTCTACGTTCTCGAAGATCTCCAGTCCCGGGAACATCTCTCGGAGCATGCGCGCAAGGATGTACTGCCCCTGCGAGTAACCGGGGGTGCTCCGGGCGGCCTGCAGACCGCGTTCCAGTTCCCGCAGTTCCTGCGCCCGCCTGACGGCATGTGGGTTCGCCCCGCGGAACGTGTAGACCACGCGCCGTGCCTTGCGGGTCGGGCCCCCAACCAGCCACCGGTGTGCGATCAACTCCCTGACGTGTCTGCTGAGAGTATCCTGACTGTACCCCGTGAACTTCCTCAACTCCCTGTACTCGAACCGGCCTCCCATTCGGAAGATAAGCGCCCATGTCCAGCAGGCGCCCCTGGGGAGGCGGGGGTCGAACAGGATGTCGGACGGCAGAGTAAGGTGGGGGCCTCGCTCAGACCCGAGGGTCCTGCAGCGGACAGCCCGAAGGCTTATCCGCTCACAGGCGATCCACCCCGCCCTCGACAGCGTGGCCAGGTACTTGCGCAGGCTGGGGAGACTAATGCCCACGCCCTGACGCAGTTCCTTGAGTGTGAACTCTCCGCGCTGGTGCGCCAGCGCGGAAACATAGCACCAGACCAGCTTGGCGCCCTCCGGTATTCTGCGGTCGGCCCACAGGCGATCCGGGACTGTGACTAGCCTCAAGCGCATGTCCCTCACCGCCAGGAAATATTCACCAAGTCTGGTCCTAGTTCCTTCTTTTTCCGGATCGCATGTTCGGTTTGTAGAACCGTATGTTCGCACAAGGCTGGACGCAAGTCGTGCCAACCATCGCCATCCTCGCAGGACTGCAGTCGCTTCAGTTTCACCTCGGCCGCAGGCGCCAAGTGCAATCCGGCCGGTTCCCACGACCGGACTGACGGGATTCTCGCACCAGGCTACCGCCTCGGTCCACCTGAGCCTCCCGGCCACACGCTTGATCATGCAGTCGCACCGGTCGCAGGGCTCTGCACACACCCGGGACGGCGAATGCCCAGGCTAGCTGCCGCTCAACTTCCACTTACCCGGCCGCCTAGAGGTGGAGACCTGGCGGCCTCCATCTGGACCGGCGCTCGGCCAGGGCAGTTCGTGCTACCCCAGCCGGAGCGTGGCCGCTTCGCTCTTCGCCATTCGACTGCGTCACCGGCCCGAATCGTGGCCGGATCGTCACTCACGAATGCGCCCCGACTCGAGGTGCACCCTGGCAACCGCCCGGGTTTCACTTGCCCGGATGGCGGCAAGTCGAAAACCGCCGGCCACGACCGGAACCATCGCTCGGTCAGACGGGGAAGACTGCTTCCGGACGTTCCTGAACCCTCCCTCACGCCGAGCCTGATGCGTGTCGGCCTGCCGTTTGCCCTGGCAACCGCAGGAGTTTCACTTGCCCGGATGTCGGCAAGTCGAAAACCGCCGGCCACGACCGGGACCATCGCTCGGCCAGACAGGATCGGGGCTCCCAGACGAGGAGTCGCCGGATAGGTTGCAGCCATTCGCATGCGCAGCCGAACCAGGCGGTGTGCGAAACGGTGCCCAGAGCGCCCACGTAGCGTGACCGCTCGGCTAAGAACGTTCGGGACTGCTGTCCAAGACTCCGTCAACCATTTCGAAGACTGCTTCTGGATGCTCCTGAACCCTCTCTCGCCGAGCCTGATGCGTGGCGGCCTGCCGTTCGCCCAGGGAGGCAAGTCGAAAACCACCGGCTACGACCGGGCCAACGCTCAAACAGAGACCTTCCACCCCATCCGTTCGAGTTGTCCAGCTAGGAGCCTGTCTGGATAATAGCGTCAGAAGGAACACATTGGAGGGTTGTCCAATGTTTTGGGTATGAGTAAGAAG
>ENA-OWPA01000318-OWPA01000318.1-bioreactor-metagenome-genome-assembly--contig:-NODE-318-length-75557-cov-18.714799_pt1 | contig 75557 bp, 63 predicted proteins | sample MGYA00238139_ERZ651803 | MGnify/ENA primary metagenome ERZ651803 (study PRJEB26909, sample SAMN07631231) | bioreactor metagenome | isolation source: Switchgrass digestor | place: USA: Dartmouth...
ATATGGCTTCCATTCCATTGGAAGCACTATCTATAAGTTTTTCTATATCAAGGCTTTCGCACCTTGCCAAAGCCCTGCTTAAAAATTCCCTGTCCTTACCCGTTTTTACGCTCCGAGTGGCAATATTAATATCGGCCTGAGCCACTTTCAGCTCGACATATTGCTGAAGAAGTTCATTATTCGAAGCTTTTCCCTCGGCATAAATGGTTTCAAGGGCAGCTTTATCGATGATTACATCACAAAGCTGGCTGTCGCCGGTATGAAGCTGTACCTCATATGCTTCTTGGGCCACTTCCCTCATATGCTCCGGAAGAAGTGAAAAATCCTGTTCATTTATTGCTTTTTTAATTACTTCGGGATCAACGGTACAATCGGAATAATATATATTCGGCAATTCCGTACCCTTGTAAGCCTGCTTGATGGCGGCTTTCAAATTGTGAAAATCGTTGCCGCACAAAAAAACATTAAATACGGACATATCTTCTACCATATCACGAAGAAGTTCCCAAGTTTTTTCCCTTTCCGCAGCCAAAATATCCTCGGCTGTTTCCGTTCCTTCCTTCCCCCAGCCTTTGTCGAGCAAAAGCCGTAAGGCTTCCTTTTCAGTTTTACAGCCCATAAGCTGTTCTATATCGGATTTACTTAATAATGAAAGTTCCTTGGAACGAATCCTCGCTACGGCATATAAATAAAGATTATCGGTCATTTCTTTTTTTTCGCTCTTGGTTTTACCGGCTAACCTTAATCTTCTGTCTGTCCTGGATTTTAAGCCGCTCAAACAATCACCTTCTTTCCGGTCAGTCTCCGAATAAATATGCATTTACCTTATCCTGAAGTTCTTCTTTAGAAGCGTTAAACAAAGCTTCAAACGAACAGTTTTCCTCTATATCCCCGTATACCAGGATAAACCCTCCGTCAATAGGGATGCTCTCTTCCGATATGGAAAGTGACGCATTATCCAAATCATCTATAACCTCATTAAGCTTCTTTTCAAATCTCTTGGGCATCCTATCCAAATCTTTTTGGGAAAACTTGATAATACCCTCTTCATTATGGGCATATTTCCTTACAAGTTTAAGTATAACCTCAAAATATTCCTTATCCGGAAGACCGGTCAGTTTGAGTCTTGCTTTATTGATGATATCGTTAATCACCTGCTGTTTTGCTTTCAGAAGCATCTGTCTTTTAATAAGTGCGGCCTGCGACTGGGCACGGTCAAGTATAATTTTGATTTCATTTGCAGGTTTTTCGGCAATTTCGGCACATTTTTTTTCGGCTTCATCCTTAGCCGATGCAATTATTTTTTCAGCTTCTTCATTTGCTTCGGCAAGTATGCTTTCCGCTTTGGATTTTCCCTCCGCCTCAATTACCTGTATGATTTTATCCAATCCGGTCATTATTTACCGCTCCCAACTTTAAATATTTAAACCGCTTACGCCGTTTACCGCCAGCATTGAAATAAGCAGTGACAAAATAGCATAGGTTTCAACCATTGCCGGGAAAATCATAGCTTTACCGAATTGATCAGGCCTTTTTGCCACAACATTGATACTTGCTATTGACGCCTTAGTCTGTCTTATAGCTGATGTATAACCTACTATAATCATAGGCAAGCATGCCGCCAAATAAAGTACGCCTTTTATAAATGAAACATCACTGCTTCCGCCAAGAACCCCGATCTTTGACAAAGTAATGAAGGCAATCAAAAGTCCATAAATTCCCTGTGTTCCGGGAAGAAGCTGTAAAATAAGAACTTTACCGAACTGTGCGGGATCTTCGGTTATGACTCCTGCTCCTGCAATACCTCCCATACTGACACCTTTGGCAGATGCCATTCCGGGAACCAACGCAGCCAAAACGGCTCCTATAATTGCCAATACAATACCATATTCATTCAGTTTATCCATAATATGCACACTCCTTTGATTTATTTTTAGTCATAGTTAATTTTTATAATTTGCATTTAAAAAACGTATTTTAAATATAATCCGGTTTTAATAATTTGGCTTTAGAAGGATTTTCAGTTGGCATCCTTAATTTTGAAGTATTTCGTATGCATTCCAAACGGCTTGAACAATTTCCCGCCGCCTTCGTAAAACTTGCCGAAAAACTCCACATATTGGAGACGGTTTGTATGAACGTATGCTCCGAGGGCATTTATACCAATATTCAAGGCATGTCCTATTATAACAATTATTGTGAATAAAACAGGGCCTAAAAATCCTTTTGCCGTCATGGCGGCCATTTTGTTTATAACCGATCCGATAACACCGGTGGCAAGACCCAAAGCAAGCAATCTTGAATAAGACAAAACATCGCTTAAATAACCGGATATGCCATATAGGGCATATAATCCTTTCAGGAACCGTTTAAAAGGATTCTTTGATTCCCTGCCGTTCGTAAGTATTATGCCGACGGCAGAAACAATGGCCAGTATACTTGCAATTTTAACGGCCATATCAGAAATATAAACGTTAATGCCAAATATATCCTTGATCATGTCCATGGATAACAGTAAAATGATGCAGCTTATCAGCAATACATACCAAAATACGACATCATAAATTATGCCTTTATAATCTTTTTGTCTGGCCATCTGGTACCCCTTCATAGCCAGTCCGGTTAACAGATGGATTATACCTACCGCCATACAGAAAGTTAACATTAACATGGGTTTTTCAACCGGGTTAATCCACAAAGGCGGTATCACGGGTACATCCTCTACGCCGAAAAAAGTGGTTGCGACAACATCGAACAAGTCGCCGAAATAACTTCCGAATACAACTCCCCAGAAAACCGTTGCTATGCCGCAATACAAATACATCTTGAATGTGTTTTTCATGGAACGCTCAAGGATTTTACCGTACTTCAAAAGAACAGCCGCACATCCCAAGGCCAGTATAAAACCATATCCCGCATCGGAAAACATTAGGCCGAACAGCATGTAATAAAATAAGGACATTACCATGGTGGGATCCACTTCGCCCTTACCCGGAGGGCTGAATGAGTTGACAGTCTCTTCCAAAGGCTCGCTAAATCCGTTATTCTTATATAATACCGGAATATCGTCCTTCTTTTTAGGCTCGGTAATTTCCACCACAAGATTAAATCTGGCAGTCAGTTCATTTTCCAGTTGTTTTGCGTCTTTCTCCGGTATAAAACCGGTTATTATAAATACATTTTTCGACTGGAGAAGCTTACCTATAGCTTCATACTTTTCAATCAGTATGTTTTCATAATCCAACAGGAAGTATAAATCATTCCTGTCCTTATCATAGGCTCTAATTTCCTCCAATAAGGAATTAACCCTTTCATTTACTTTCTCAATCTGTCTTTCCAGTTCTCTTAGCTGTTCCGCAGGAGACCTGTCATTGGAAACGGACGGGAGTGCAAAATCCATTGATCTTAATTTCTCAAAGACTTTGTCTTTATAAGTATTTAAGCATAGCACAAATATACACGTCTGTTCTTTTGTTGCGCTGATAATCTCCACATCCAGGGGCATATATTGCGCCAGTTCTGCATATATTTCCTCCAAAGTCCGGGCCCTTGGCAGCGTACCGATAAAAGCGGCAGTATACTTTGTCCCTTTAAAATTAATCGGGATATCCAGATTAACCCATGGCTTAAGTATTTCCGCTTGGGTTTGCAGCCTTACAAGCTCCGCCTTCTCTTCCGCAATTTCTTTAGACAGCGATATTATCCGTTTCGCAATTCCCGTTACGGATTCATACTTTTCGCCAAAGGATTCATAGACTTGTTCAGATATTTCTTTTTTTACCTGCAATAAAGACGTTATAGATTTATTTTCTTTTACATAAGAATTAAGTATTTCCAGAGCATGAGTAACTGTAGCAACTGTCTTTTCAGAGCTTTCCACATTTTGTGAGACATCGGCTCTGCGGAATACTTTGTCCTCTTTAAGCATGCTCCTTATTTCAATAACTCCGCGGCGCTGGAGCAGCCCCAAAATTTGCTCCTTATCCTTTTTGAGAGCATAAATGTAAATACGCTGCATTTTTTGCAATGCCATAACCAATCCACCTCCTTTGCCTTATAATTATGTCTAAAAACCTTAGTCAGACGACATTGGAGATAACCAGGTCGATTGCAGCATCTTCCTTGGTTTTTGCCATTTCAATAAGAAGACCGACTTCTTTTTCAGCTTCTTCTTTAGCTTTCTCCAATATAATATTGCTTTTGTGTAATGCTTCCTTAATGTCTTTGTCCGCTTTTGCCTGGGCTTCTTTTACCATAAAATCGGATAACTCTTTTGCCTTTTTATGGGCTTCCGCTATTATGGTTTCTTTTTTCCCAAGAGCCTCCTTTTCCATTTTGGCAGCAGACATTTCGGCATTGCGGACAGCCTGTACGGTTTCTTTTGCCATCATCTCACCTCGCTGTTTATATTGGCAAAATTCTGCGTAATCCCTATTATATAACATCTGATATTTTAATTCAACGATTCTTTGCTACTATATACAATTTTATTCGTCATATTATTGTAGTAATTATTCATTTTTTTAATTTATTTATACATTATGACAACAATACGGCTAAACATAGACATCTATAACTGCAATATAGACAAGAATGATTTATTTGCATATCTTACAATTTCTAATCCATAGTAGAATTTTTCGGAAAGGGATTTTTGTCATCAAATTGCGTTGATTTATAATATTTTTGAGGCTTATAAATAAATTCATGTATCATCTTACGAATACCAGACCAGTATTTTACATACATAAAATTACCATGATTACATATATAAGAATTACCATGGAAGAAGAAATTAAACCAATATCTTTTAATATTAATACAGTTAAATACTATTGAAATTGCAGAAATTTCATGCAAAGAAACAAAAATCCGCCGCTTTCATCAGTTCTCCCCTTGATGATGAAAGCGGCGGATTTGGTAGGAGGAAAAATATAAGATACCTGCCATTTTATGTTTAAATATATGTATAAACTCCCCTTCATCTTCTACATATTTTTAACTCCATAAAATGACGGGATACTGGCTAATTCAATTTCTTGACCGATTCTCCGGGTATCAGACAACCCTCAATAACAACTCTTTCAATTATGCTGGCCTTGGGATTTTCTATGGCTTCAATCAGCTTTATTGCAGCATTTTTGCCTAATGCTTTGGTATCCTGTTTTATAGTGGTTAATTTCGGGTTCAGTACCTGTGACAACAATATGCCGTCATAACCGGCTATCGATATATCATCGGGAATCGATAAACCAAAATCTTTTATCGCATTGATACCACCTATACAGGAAAAATCATCCGGAAAGATAATACAGGTAGGCCTGTCTTTCAGTGACAACAGCTCTTTTGTAAGATTATAGGTGGTTTCAGTATCAAGATAAATCCCGCTTTTTACATATTCATCCGGAATATCGATTTTCAGCTCATTGAGGGTTTTATAAAAGCTTCCCACACGATTTTGTGTAACGGACGAATCGGCACCGTGTATATATGCAATCTTTCTGTGGCCCATACTGTATATATAAGTAATTAAATCCTTCATGCCTTTAACATTGTCGGATATAATGGCCGTCCTGTTGTTAAAGATATGGTCGATGGTAACAACGGGCAAATCTCCGTTAATTAACTCCAGCACATCCGGATCATTAAAATTAATGCATGCAATTACTACTCCGTCAACACCTCTGTACTTGCTGTGTTCATAATATGACATTCTCCTTAAGCCCGTATGTTTATTAATAAAAGTAATGTCATAACCGCGGCTTTCGGCTTCAACCTTGAAGCTGTCCAAAACATGGGCAAAATACTGATGTGTTAAACCGCTTTGGGCATCGTCCACGAAAAGGACACCCAGGTTGTATGTACGGTTAGTTTTTAATGCCCTGGCGAAAGAATTCGGATAATACCCCATTTCCCTCGCCACTTTTAATATTCTGTCTTTTGTAGCTTCGGAAATGTCACTGTGATTATTCAGAGCTTTGCTGACTGTTGCTATCGATACTCCGCATTTTACTGATATATCTTTTAATGATACCATTCTTGCCCCCATACCTTTACTGCCAACAAACTTAAACGTTTTCTGTCATTATATTTAGGCATTTTATACAAATGATTATTAATTTTCTAAATATTATTAACCATTTTAATTAATTAACTATTAATTATATATATTTTTTAACGGATTATTCCGCGTTTTATAATTAAATATACTTATTTATGTCTATTTATATCTTAAACCTTTTCTTAAAAATTTGCAAGCACTTTTTTATTTTTTTACTTAATCGTTATCGATAATTTTGTTATTTTTCATGAATAATAAAATTCTTTATGCACATAATAATTAACAGATACGGACGAAAGCTCAAACACATCTATTGTTGGCAGACCTATGTATGACAGAGCTTATCAGCTCCGTATCTGAATATAGATTGACAGAACGTCTGTAATTGGTCTCAGGATTGCAGACAAGCGGTGTAACCTCACATCAAAGTTATGCCTACCAATTGAATACTGAGACACCAAGGCGGAAGCAGGAATGTTTATTCCTGCTTTCGTCCTTTATACATATTAATATTTCTTATATCGTTGCCGGATGGATTCTGGAAAATCTTTAGTCCGAACTCTCCCGCTACGGCAAATATATGATCAAATATATCAGACTGTACCCTTTCATAGTTAACCCATTCGGTATTCTTCGTAAAAGCGTATATCTCCATCGGAACCCCGTGTTCTCCCGGTTCCAGCAGCCTTACCAGCAGAGGTTTATCTTTATCGATTCCCGGATGGTTATAAATATAATTTTGCAGATAAGCCCTGAAGGTACCGATATTGGTCATCCGCCGCCCGTTGATTACCAGACTGGTATCTATATTGTTTTCCCTGTTGTATTCCTCAATTTCTTTTTCCTTCTCATCAATGTACTCCTTAAGATATTGTACTTTTTTGAACTTCTCAATCATTTCGGTAGTACAGAAACATATGCTGTTAACATCGATATAAAAACACCTTTTAATTCTTCTTCCTCCGAATTGCTCCATACCTCTCCAGTTTTTAAACGAATCCGAAATTAAAGAATAAGCCGGTATGGTAACTATGGTTTTGTCAAAATTCTGAACCTTCACGGTGTTTAATGTTATTTCAATAACGTTTCCGTCGGCTCCGTACTTTGACATTTCAATCCAGTCTCCGATTCTTAGCATGTCGTTGGCCGTCAGTTGGATACCGGCGATAAATCCCAGGATGGAATCTTTAAATACAAACGAAAATACGGCCGCCAAAGCTCCTATACTGCTTAATAATATAACCGGGCTTTGTCCGATTAGCGTTGCTATAATAAGAATGGCTATGATAATAAATGAAACTATTTTTACAACCTGCAAAAAACCTTTTATGGGTCTTACTTTTGAGACAGGCTTTGTACCGTAAATATCGTCAATCGTATCCAATAAGGAACTGATCACAAAAAGCAGGACAATCAATACGTAAGTCGAAGAAATCCGGCGTATAACCTCTATAAGTTCGTTATTTTCATAAACCGTTGCTGCGCTGTAAAAAATAATACCGGGAACGACAAGTATTGCTCTCTGCAGCAGCCTGTGATCCAAAAAAGCGTCATCCCAGCTTAATTTATCGTTCCTGATAATTTTGGCAACAACCCTTAGCACGATTTTTTTCAAAATTATATGAATCAGAAAACAGATTAAAACAAGGACAAAAGTTATGGCAATGGCCGATAATATGCCGGCCGTTTTTTCACTTGCCCCGTGATTCACGAAATAAGTGCCGAAAACATCCAGCATAGCTCCTGAATCCTCCCTGATATTAAATCTCATATACGGACATCCTTTGTAATATTATTTAAATATTCACTTAAATTCGCCGTGCCAGGCACGGATGTTTAACAATTTCCTGTCATTTATATTCTCTATGTTATCAGGAAAAATTGCAAGCGTTTCATTATTATTTCTCATTAAATTTTAATGATTACACAGATTTACTTTGATATAATGTATTAAGCCGGCGGCTAATCTTAGTAAATTTCTTATTCTGTAAAGAACTGCATCTTTAAAATAACATTATTTAAACTGCTTCTTTAAAATAACATTATTTATCCGTAAGAAATTATTTACGAATTTCTTATTAATACCATTTATGAATAGGATACGGTAAAATTTAAAGCTGCCGATTTGCCGGTAAGCAAATGTCGGCCCGTCATTTTGTTTGCAAAACATACCTTTCCCGATATATTGGAATTAGAATAAATGGATTTGATTTAAGGCAAGATAATGAAAACGAACTAAAAAGAGGTGTTATTTATAATGTGGTTTTTGAAATCACAGGACGAAATTCTAAATGAATTCAATGTGGACCCCGATTTCGGCCTGTCAAACGAAGAAGCGGCAAAAAGACTTAAGCAGTATGGTATGAATCAGTTAAAGGGAAAACCCAAAAAAAGCATAATCGCCCTGTTTTTATCGCAGCTTAATGACATGCTGATTTATGTCCTTCTCGGAGCAGCGGTCATAACCATACTTATTAAAGAATACTCGGATGCGATCATTATTCTTACAGTCGTAATATTAAATGCCGTCATCGGTGTCATTCAGGAATATAAAGCGGAAAAAGCCGTCGAAGCCCTGAAAAAAATGACTACTCCCAAATCCCTGGTTCGCAGGAACGGAGAAATTATCGAAATAAAATCCGAAGAAGTTGTACCCGGTGATATTGTCATACTGGATGCCGGAAGATACATCCCTGCCGATATAAGGCTTATCGAAAGCGCAAATCTGCAAATCGAAGAATCGGCCTTAACCGGAGAGTCCGTTCCCAGCCAGAAAGACGCTTCCGTTAATTTGACCGATCCTAAAACCCCTATTGGTGACAGAGCAAATATGGCTTTTATGTCCACCCTTGTAACTTACGGAAGAGGCGAAGGAGTCGTCGTCGCCACCGCGATGGATACCGAAATCGGCAAGATAGCCAAAATACTGGATGACGATTCAAACGAAATGACACCTTTGCAAAAAAGGCTGGATGAACTGGGCCGGATTCTTGGATTTCTTGCCATAGGCATATGTGTTTTAATATTTGTGATTGCCATTCTGCAAAAAAGAGACGTTATGGAAATGTTCCTTACGGCAATAAGCCTTGCCGTAGCCGCCATCCCCGAAGGGCTTGCAGCCATAGTTGCCATTGTCCTGGCCCTGGGCGTTACCAGAATGTCCAAGATAAATGCCATTGTAAAAAAACTTCCGGCCGTCGAAACTTTGGGTTCTGTCAATATAATCTGTTCCGACAAGACCGGAACACTTACACAGAATAAAATGACCGTAACCAGGCAATATACTTACGGGCTTCTTACCGATATCCCTGCGTCAGCAGGCAATCTTACAGGAACCGCGGAAGAAAACGAACTTATAAAAACTCTGGTTTTATGTTCTGACGCAACTTACGAGAACGGCCAGGGAACCGGAGATCCCACCGAAGTAGCTTTAATCGTTCTCGGTAATAAGTTTGATATGAAAAAAGACGAATTAAACAAAGAACATAAAAGGGTTTCAGAATTCCCCTTTGATTCCGATCGTAAACTTATGTCTACCTTAAATGTTGAAGGAAACGGTTACAGGGTTAATACCAAAGGTGCTCTCGACAATCTTCTTAAAATATGTACTTATGTACTGGCAAAAGGTGAAGTTATTCCGCTGACTGATGAAATTAAAGAGAATTTTCTCAAAGTTGCCGAAGAAATGTCCGATTCGGCCCTCCGCGTACTGGGTGCGGCTTATAAAAATACCCGCGATATAATCGAGCCTGAAGAAATGGAAAAAGATCTAATTCTAATAGGTATAGTAGGCATGATCGATCCACCTAGGCTTGAGGTAAAAGATTCAATCCGTGAAGCCATAAATGCAGGTATCATACCTATTATGATAACCGGTGACCATAAAAACACGGCCTTTGCCATAGCGAAGGAACTGGATATAGCGGAAAGCATCGAACAAAGCATAACCGGTGCCGAAATCGATGAAATGTCCGAAGAAGAATTTGCCAAAAACATAAATAAATACCGTGTATTTGCCCGGGTTTCGCCCGAACATAAGGTTAAAATAGTAAAGGCTTTTAAAGCCCAGGGCAATATCGTGTCAATGACCGGGGACGGGGTAAATGACGCTCCTTCATTAAAATATGCGGATATCGGCGTTGCTATGGGTATCACCGGTACCGACGTTGCCAAGGGTGCCAGCGATATGATCCTTACGGACGATAATTTCACCACCATAGTCCATGCCATAGAGGAAGGCAGAAACATATACAACAATATAAAAAAGGCCGTTATTTATCTTCTATCGTGTAATCTGGGTGAAGTTATATCCATATTTTTATCAATCCTGCTGAATTGGCCCGTACCGCTGCTGGCTGTCCATCTTTTGTGGATTAATCTCATCACGGATTCACTGCCCGCCATATCGCTGGGTGTCGACCCCGGTGACCGTGATGTTATGAAGCAAAAACCGAGAGATCCTAAAGAAGGCTTCTTTGCAAAAGGAGCAGGTATAAGGGCTTTCTCAGGCGGCCTTCTTATCGGGCTGTTAACTTTGTCAGCCTTCTACCTGGGCCTTTGGAGAAGCAATTATCCAATCGGCAAGGTTGTTTTGACATCCGAAAGCGCTGATTACCAAAACGCCCTGACTCACGCCAGAACGATGGCATTTGTGGTTTTGGCGGCTTCCCAGCTCTTCTACTCTCTTTCAATGAGAAGCTCCACGAAATCAATTTTCCAAATCGGTTTATTTAAGAATAAATACCTGATTGGTTCCATAATTATTGGCCTTTTGCTTCAATTTGTTGTCATAACCGTACCTGCCTTTGCAAAACCGTTCAAGGTGCAGAATTTGTCTTTATGGGATTGGGGACTGGTCATATTATTCGCCCTGATACCCCAGATTTTAAACGAGATTGTCAAATTATTCATTCGGATTAGAGAAAGGAAAAAAGAACGGAATTAATCTTATCCTGCAGATTAGTTTGTCAGTCTTATAATAAGACAAATTAGAAGGCCACCATAAAAACCGCCCGGTCTATTGCGGTCAGATCATGGTGGCCCTTTTATAATTTGTCATTTCAGATAAGCAATCATATAATTATTATAATACGAGAAAATTCCTGTACTTAAATATAAATTTACACAGGTTTTGCCTTTCATACATATTACCGTAACCCATTTTGGTGTATTGATTTATATAATACCCAGACTAAATTATTGCAGAAACACCATAGCCTTTCCACATTTATGATGCGGTTTGCAGCTTATCTTTAAAAATACGATATTCCGACAATTTGCCCTGATAAATCATTTCCAGATAAGGATTTATCCTTATATCTCTCGGTTTTACCAAAGCGCAGTTCTTGTCAAAAATATGTATTCCGCTTTTTTTAAGAATATGCGCCACAAACTGTGAGCAAAAATACTTGTTCTCCGAACATCTCGGTATATTAAACGCAGCTCCTATCACTCCAAGGAAATTATATGAATACGCCTCTTTATTCCTGTTAAAAATATCGATTTCACTGCGTAATTTTTTATACTGTTCTTCCGTTATCCTCAACTGATAAATACTGCAGGTGGTGGATTTAAAGCGCCCGAACACTCCCCGGTCAATATATTCCCTGATAAAGCCGGCATTAAAAGGATTATACATCCCCCGCCTTGCAAAACTGTACATCTCATCCAGATTTTTATCAAGCGCAATGGACGCATGGGCATACGGTTCTCTGGTATATAAACGTATAATCCTGGCGGGACAGGTCCTTGTCTGGGTTAAAACAATATAGATTTTCTTAAGCTTTTCCCGTTTTATGTTTATATTGTCGATTAAATTCTTCTTGCCCCTCATAATAAAACCCCTGCTATTAAATATATAAATTTTTAATATTTTTTATATATTTTTTATACAATAATTTCAGGGCTTTATTATATTATATATTGCATATTTTTTCAACAATAAGTTTTTACAAGTTACCGGATAGCGCATCTACTATATACGTCTCAAATATTTTAAACAATAAGTTTTTACAAGGCCTGGGCTGCAACATACAAATCATTTATTGTTTTGCCGCTCCGGTATAAATAATGATGGCATCCCTGAAAAATTCCGCCAGTCCGGGCCTTATCCGATCATAATATTCTTTGAAACGCTCATCATCAACATACATCTGAGCCAGTCCGGCGTGAATCTCTGGAGAGTATTTTTTCCATGTATATGACAGCCACTTTTTATGCATATCGCAGGCTTTCTGTGCCATTTCTCCTGCTGGATCCCCGGTTTCCATCGCTGCTTTCAGGGTATCCAATATCATACGGTTCAGATTTTCAAAATCCTCATATTGCTCTTTTGACATATTCATGATTTTTTTATTGGATTCATCCACCGTATCGTCACCGTATTTTTCCCGAATTTCTTTCCCGTACCTTTTCTCGTTATTTTCTATAAGTTCTTTTTTAAATCCTTCAAATTTTTCTTTGTCTGACATATATATACCCCTTTCTTTATACTGTAATGTTTTTTCAACGTTTTCGATCAACAGGTCAAGCTGCTTCCTTTTATTAACCAGCTGTTCTCTGTGACTTTTAAGAGCTTTTATTTCGTCAAATTCAGGTGAATCGATAATCTCTTTGATTTTTTCTATGGAAAACCCCAGTTCCCTGTAAAACATAATTTGCTGTAACCGATCCACTTCTTTCCTGCCGTATATTCTGTAACCCGATGAATTTATTCTTACAGGTTTTAAAAGTCCCACTTCATCGTAATATCTGATCGTTCTCGGACTGACACCGGCAATCCCGGCAAGTTTCCTGACTGTATATTCCATTACATCACCTCCTGACACAAAAATCATAAACCTTAACGCAGCGTTAATGTCAATAATAAATAAAACTAATTTGACAGCAAAATAATTATAAGCTATTGTAATCATTATATTGGAAGTTTTATATTACATGGGGAGGTTATCATGAAAAAGAAAGTAGCTGTATTAATGGGAAGCGATTCAGATTTTCCTGTGGTAAAGGGTGCGATTAACATTTTAAGAGATTTCGGCATCGAAACAGAAGTCCATATTATGAGTGCCCACAGGACTCCGAAGCAGGCATGCGACTTTGCATCCGCAGCCGTCTCAAACGGTTTCGGAGTAATCATATGTGCGGCCGGTAAGGCTGCCCATCTTGCGGGAATAATAGCAGCCCATACCACTTTGCCTGTTATAGGTATTCCTATGAAGTCATCCACCCTGGACGGTTTAGACGCTTTGCTGTCCACAGTCCAGATGCCCAAAGGAATTCCCGTTGCCACGGTTGCCATTGACGGAGCGGAAAATGCAGCTTTGCTGGCCGTAGAAATTCTCGCCGTGCAGGACAAGGAACTGGAGGATAAGCTTAAGGCTATGAGAATCCAAATGACCGATGAAGTTATGGAAAAAGATAAAAAACTTCAGTCCCAAATCTGATAAAATGGGTATACGGATATAACCATACGTAATACAGGCATTTACCGTGACAAGTGACTAGATATTACTTTGGTCTGGTTATATCCGTATACCCGATTTTTTTTAACATATTCCTAAATTCACTGTTTTTCCACCATATCCAGCAATTCTTCCACGGTAGAAAAACTCTTGTCAAAATCTTTACGCAGTATCTTCAGAGCCATTTTTTCGTTATAGATTTCATTCTCCGTCCGAATACCCTTTTTTCTTATAAACGGAAGTATCGGACACCATCCCTGCAATGCATGAGCAAACAGGCACAGGCCTACCGCCGCCGTAATATAAAACCAGCTTCTGCCTGTTTTTATTCCCAGATATGAAGAAACAAGAATCAATATGGCCGAATTTGCTTCCACAATTCTTTCAGTATCCCATTCCGAATTCAAGTCTCTGATTCTTTCGGTAATTTCATCCCTGTCACAATTCCTGTAGAGCCTCAAATTCCGGATGGTTCTATTTTTTATATCCAGATTGCATAAAGGATCGGTACGAAGAAAAACTCTTTGCCCGGTAGGGGGTAACAATTTATTCAGTTTCGCTTTTCATCACTCTCCTTTAAGTCGGTTATTTTTAGTATACCCAAAAAAATTAAAGTTATTTGTTTAAACCGAAAACAACTGTCAATAATTCTGTCATGGAGGTGTTTTAATGATAAACTTTATAAAGGAATACAATGTGAAGAACATACGCAGAAAACTGACAATCTTATATTTTTTGAATGTATCGGATATATTATTTACTTTGGCATTGTTAAGAACAGGATTATTCAGGGAAACAAACATTTTAATGGCAGAAGTTGTTAAAAGCCCTATAATCAGTATAATTTTAAAAGTCATTTTCCCTGCCGTACTATTATATTTTCTTTACAAAAAAATAAGACATATGGATTACGATGAGCTTAAAGCAGCCAATATCGGTCTGATTATATCCCTGACCGTATATTTACTGGTCAATCTGTCACATATCATTTGGGTGGCTATGCTGCCGTTATTGCTTCACAAAATATAAAACATATGAAAACATATGGCAGTAAAATAATAAACTTAAATTATGAATTTGTCCGTATACGGTCCGACACGGCCTTTTACTGTTAAAAATTATATTACGATTTATAAATTAAATGTAATTATGATTTGATTATAGTAATCATATAATACTTGGCAAAGATTTTAAATATCCGTAAAAATCCTTTAATGAACCGTTTTTATAACAATTAATGTCCTTGTTTTTTGTATTTATAAGGCAGTCGGTTATCAAATATGTATCCATTCCTATTATTCCGGCACTCATATCGTCCGACACATCATTACCGACCATTATGCATTGTTCGGGAACAAGTCCTAAGTAGTCAAGTATTTCTTCATAATATTCAACATACGGCTTGCAGAAGGAAGAATTCTCATAAGTGGTAATCAGGGCAAAATCCTCCGGAACCAATCCCGCCCATCGGATACGGCTGTATGTGGCCGTTCGAGGGAATACCGGATTGGTTGCAAGCACTATCCGATAACCTTTATTCTGTAGAATTCGAATGCACTCTTTTGCCATCGGAGTGGGATTCGTAAAATCTTTCAACATTTGAAATTCATTTTCATAATAATCACAGAATACCTTTTCATATTCGCTTATTTTATTGCCAAGTATACGCCCGGCAGTTTGCCAGAACCGTTCGCTGTTAGGCATGGTTCCGTCATTGTTTATCATTGCCGTTGTACCTTCCCAAAGAATACTTATCAATGTTTTATAATCACATCCCAAAGGGACAAGCTTTTTTGTGATTTCTTTAAAGTAAACATCCACGAATTTATCCTGATCCATGGGTAATAAAGTACCGTCCAAATCAAAAAGAAACGTATCCATTAAGGCCTCCCAAAAGACTTATGTAATATATAATAGCATATTTTTCCGGTTAAAACAAGTAAATAAAATGGTTAAATATATTTTTAAATAATACGGTTTTAAATATATTTTTACGATATGCTCATATATTATTATAAAAAACGGCAGGTTAATTCATATGTTTTTTGATAATACCGCTTGGGAAAACAACCATAATACAATAATTGTTACCGGCCGGGGACGTGTTACGGCCGTCCCTGATTTGGCAAAAATAAGATTGGGAGTCATTACAACAGGAGAAAATTTAAGCGATATACAGAACGAAAATGCGGAAACCAGCAATTTGATTCTGAACGGTTTAAGAAATATGGGTGTAGATGACATAAGAACATATCAGTACATAATAGATAGAAATTTTGAATTTATTGATAATACCAGGGTTGACCGGGGTTACACAATACGGAACGTATACGAAATACAAACCGGTATGCCCGACAGCGTCGGTGCCATAATAGACACGGCGGTATCGCTGGGAGCCAATCTCGTCGAATCGATAACCTTTGAAGTTTCGGCAGCCGAAACATTTTATCTTGAAGCTCTCAAAATCGCCTTAATGAACGGTGCCGAAAAAGCCGCCGCCATGGCCGAAGTATTCAATGCAAGACTCTCTCCTGTTCCCATAAGAATAATCGAAAGCGGCACTCCCGTGCCTCTGTCAAGAACTTTTTTGAGAGAAGATATCGTAACAACTCCCGTTGAACCCGGAACCACACAAATAGAAGCAATTGTAACCATGGAATTTGGCTATAATTGATTATATTAATCCGATTAGTCAATAAATAATATATCTTCCAAAAATCAGCATTAAAGGCCGACCATACCGGCAAAAATTTGCTGCCGGGATTTGAACCATGATGTCCGAAGCCCGGCAGCCTTCATTTATATATGTATTGCGGCTCTAACCTATACTTACTACACTCTTAACAACTTCTTCGGAATTTTCATCCGATTCTTCTGCATTTGACTTAACTTCACTGATTGACGCAATCATATGTTCAGGATCTTCCTCAATTTTTATTCCTTTGCCGAGTACCAAATCCTTGACATAAATTATGTCACCGTCATTTTTATCAGAAACATCTATTTCGATAGCTTCAGGAATATCCTTCGGCAAAGCGGTTACCGGTATTGTATCCAAAAATCTGTTTATAACCAGACGTTTCGAATTCAAAAAATCCGTTCCCAAAAACCTTACAGCTACATCCACTCTGATTTCTTCATCAAGAGAAACCTTCTGGAAATCAACATGGTAGAAATCATATTTTAGCGGGGTAATATCAATATTTTTTACTATTACATCATAACTGTTATTATCGGAATCATAAAGCTTTAAGATCGAATTCCGGCCGTTATTTTTTAACACCTTTCTGAACTCATCCTTCTTTACTGCTATAGGCAAAGAATCTTTTCCTTTCTGATTGATAACTCCGATAATGTAACCGTTCTTTTCGTACCTTCTTCTCTCTGATTTGGTCAGTTCCTTTCTGATTTCAAATTTTAAAGTTGCAGTTTCCGACATAATAATACCTCCTTCATTTGCCCGATATTTATTATCGAACTTATATATAATTTGTAAATACAAATTATATCATGAATAAATAATAGCAGATAATTATATATAATTATTTTATATTAATAAATACAAATGTCAAGCGGCATCAGTTGCTGTTATCAAATTATATATATATTATTAAATTGTAACAATAAAATATAATATTATCCTTCTTCTGATAGTACATAAAAATGTTTGCGTACAAATAATGCACATCACAGCCGTTTTATCGGTAAACTTCCTGCCTTATAATAAAAATTGCTTCAATATACATGTTTCGTTCATTATTGCATCATAACAGTTTCGATGTTCCCTATAAATAAAAAATGCTCCATGCCCGGCAAACAGGTATAATCATGTCGAATCATACCTTAATGCCGAACACAGAGCCAAAAAAGTAAGGACATAAAAGTTCTCCCGCTTTCATGTCCTTACTGTTTTCTATCGGATATCATCAACCTTTAACACTACCTATGGCAACTCCCCGTATGATACTCTTTGACAGGAACATATATACGATGACTACAGGGAAAATTGACAAAGCAATCAGCATATATACTTTACCCATATCGAACTTAAGGAAGTCGGCACTTCTCAGCTGTGCAATCAAAATGGGCAAAGTCTTCTTCTTGGCATCGTTCAATATCAGGCTGGGTATAAAGTAGTTATTCCACGAACTTGTGAAAGTAAATATTATTTGCACCGCTATTGCGGGTTTCGCGATCGGAATAATTATCGTGTTGAATATCCGGAATTCATGAGCCCCGTCGATACGGGCCGCTTCCACAATATCCATGGGCAATGAATTTTCCATATATTGTTTGATAAAGAAGAATACAATCGGTGCCGCAATTGATGGTATAATCAAAGGAATAAAGTTATCTATAAGATCCATTTTTCTTACCAGATTGACAAATCCTAATGCCGAAACCTGGCTTGGAACCATCATAATCATCAGGATAAATGTAAAGATGGCATTCCTTCCCCTGAAATTATATGCATGTATGGCATACGCGGTCATTGTGGAGAAGTAAGTCGTAAGTATCGCTGTGGATGCGGATATAATAAAACTGTTTCGTAACGCCTTTAATACAGGCAGATTTGCATCATGCATAAGGTTCTTAAAATTATACATAAAAGCTTTTCCGGGAACAAAGGAAAAACCTTGCTGTATTTCCGGATGGTACCTCGTACTGTTAATAATCAGTATGTAAAAAGGAAACAGACAAAGAAATGTTAAAAGTATAAGAACAATATATACAACAACAGATTTGAACCTAATCCGTCTCCTCTTCCTTCCAACGCCTTCCATATCAACCCCACCTCTTTTCGCTTCTCTTGCTGACTGTGAAGTATACCAGCAAACTAAGTATAGCAGTCAATATGAACAGAATTACGGACAATGCTCCTGCCATACCGTAGTTTTTACTGTATAAATGCTGGTTCAGGAACATAATCAGGGTCTTTGACGTACTGTTCGGATTACCTGAACCGTTGGTCAAAATCTGCGGAACATCAAACATTTGAATTCCGCCGATCATAGATGTTATTAATACATATAGGAGGATAGGCCTTAATAATGGCAATGTTATTAATCGGAATATTTTAAATTGTGTAGCGCCGTCCACTTCTGCAGCTTCGAAAAGTGAGGTATCAATACCGAGTATTCCGGCCATCAGAAGGATAGTAGTGTTACCGAACCACATCAGGAAATTCATTAATGCGATCAATCCTCTGGTTCCCCCGACATTGGACAGGAACCGAAAAGGTTCATCGAGTATTCCCATCTTTATCAGAAGATCATTTATCGGTCCGTTATCGCTGAATAAAGTAAAGAACAGCATTGAAAAGGCCGATGCCATGATTAAGTTCGGCATGTATATGACACCTTTAAAAAAGCCGGCCGCTCTGATACGCAATCTCGTATTCGCAAACCATGCTGCCAATAATAAGGATATCAATATTTGCGGTATGAACCCGATAAGCCAGATAACTATCGTATTTTTTGCGAAGGTCAACATATCGCTGTTCGACAGCAAAGTCTTAAAATTCTGCAATCCTACAAAATTGGGGCCGATTTGCTTCAGTCCGGATCTGTAATTCTCAAATAAACTGTTGTAAAATACCGAAATCAAAGGAACCAAGGAGAACACAATATATACCGCAAAGAACGGTATCAGAAATATGTATCCCCATTTATTATAACTTACACAGCTTTTTTTTCTTCTCTTTGCCATGTTGATAACCTTGCCTTCCTTTAAAGCTTTGGGTTAACGTTCTCTCTTATGTAAAACAGGATGAAGACAAAGCTTCATCCTGTATTCAATTACAAACTGTTAATTAAGATTGAACATTAATCGGTTGTCAGATCAGGGTATTTAATTTTAATGTTGGTATAGAAGTTCTGCAGAGCTTCTTCCTTGGTTACGTTACCGTCGAAGTAATCCTTGAATGCTTTCTGGAATTCTTCGTTACAACCCTGGTCATAAGGGCAGGTGTTGCTCATGTCAATCTTATCGGCAACTTCGGTAAACAGTGCAATATGGTTCTGTCCGCCAAGGAAATCGAAGCTGTAATCGCTGTTGGCGATTTCATTCATAGCTTCCTTATTGTTAGTATAGTCTGCAACTTCCAGGGTGATGTTCTTCATGGTTTCCTTATCGCAGGTTAATGTGTACATTATATCACGGATGGTAGGAATATTATCCGTTCCTCTTGCTGCGCAAATCCATGTTCCGCCCCAATAGAAAGGCTGCGGCCCATAGCAAACAGCCCAGTCACCATAAATACCATTGCCGACTTTCTTTTCGCCTTCTTTGTCAGCCAAAGAGTAATCAACCAGTGTGAAGTTGATACCCCAAGTGGAATAGAAGAATCCGAAGGTCTTACCGTCGGGACCCTGATCGGCTCCCCATCCGTCGCTCCAAAGTGAAGTCTTGTTATTATAACCTTTGTCGGTAAATTCTTTGGTCTGGTCTACCCATTTCATAAGGTTGTCATCAACAACTACTTTTCCGTCAACAACCCAAGGACGGGACATGTTGTTGGAGAATACTCTGTAAGCATCATCATAACCGGATAACATAGTGTATCCTTTTTCCTTCATCTTGGCTGCTACATCATTGAATTTATCCCAATCGCTCAGATATTCCTGAACCTGATTAGGATCGTCTGTTCCGAGAACGTCCTTGGCAATCGAACGTCTGTAGACAAACAATCCGGGAGTAGCCTGCCATGATGTGGCTTTAATCTTACCGTTATCGTCGGTTACGATTTCCTGTGTATACTTGTACTGATTCTTTAAGTCATCGGCAGTCAAGCCCACTTCATCAAGGCTCATGGTATAGTCGGTATTTACATACTTCAAAGCATAGTCAGCTTCGATAAGGAACATATCAACCTTGTCGTCGGCTGCTGCGCTGTCCTGATTTAATAATACTTCGTCCAGTTTATTCTGATAAGCATTGTTCTCGTTGGGAGTTATAACCCAGTTAACCTTTATGTCGCCAATAGTACCTGTTCCGTCGCCGTTGTCTTTATATTTAGGATAGAAAGCCTTTACTCTGTCCTGGAACTCAGTATTCCAGCAATAGATGTTTAATACTTTGCCTTCTTCAGCCTGTGTCGTGCTCTCATTTCCTTTATTGTCAGTAGTGTCCTTACTTTCTTTGGTATCTTCATTGGTGGTTTGGTTGTTGCTCTGATTATTGCTGGTTGAGGATTGTTCCCCTTCTTTCTTTCCGCAACCTGCAAACAAAGCAATAACCATAGTAGCGATTAACAGAATACCCAATAATTTCTTTTTCAATTTAATCTCCCCTCTCTTAGTTATTAATTCGTTCACATTTTCAACATAATACGTTCCAAAGATGCAATAATTAATTACGTCACAAAGTTATGTAGTTCGTGTGCGAATCAATTTTCAAGTCAGTTTGGTTTATCCACCTTCCCTGCAACCACCATCCTTTCATTAATAAATATCTATATTAAAAATTTTTCTGCTGTTTTGCATTTTCAGCCTAAGATTCAGTTTTTCATGGTCAATTTACTCAAAAACCGGATTAAAAATTATATTGAGCTTTAAAATACTACCAATAGGAGCTTTTAGCTTAAACGTTTTCTGTAACATATTTGTAACATATTTACAATTTTATTCAGTTTTATCCTATTATAATGCCTTAATAATGTTAATTTTGGCTGCCAAACAGGATTATTCACAATAAAATCTGGTTTTATAATTCATTTATGTACATATTTAACATAAATATATCTTAAACCATTTCTGATATAAATGCAAGTGTTTTTATTAAAATTTCACTTAAACGTTTACAAACCGGCATAATCTGTTTTGTAAACTAGTAACAATCACTTATATCCTTTATCAAACGTTTATCGTGGAAATATATGCTGTGATGTGAAATGTAAAGTTTGATTGATTGTCAAGATTATTAGAGACAGACTTGCAGTCAAAATTCAATCCGATATTTTCTTTTATTCTAAAGGAAACTCCTTGCGAATTTCCTTTAGAATAAAATTTTCAGTCAAGATATGTATGATTTTTATTTCTTTCTTACAGACGATAAACCGAATAGACTTCCGGACAGACCCAGTATAAAACTGAGTGAAGGAAGCAATATTATCATATTATCAATCAAATTTTTTCTGGGCGGCATAGGAATGAACAAAATAACATTTCCTATGCTTTCATAAGCCGTTTTAATCAGGAACACCACAGATACCGTTGCCAAAACTCCACCAAGCAAGGTCAGCAAAATTCCCGTAAGAACATACGGGAAGCCGATGAAAGCTCCCGGTGAACCCAAAAGCCTTAAGGTATTAATCTGCTCCCTGTTGTTATAAATCCCCTGACGTATCATATGGGACAGGATAATAATTGTGGTTATGCCTACAGCAGCTATCATCAGATATCCCAGAGCCTTAAATACATATGTAATATCTTTTATCTTTTCCAGTACATCTTTATTATCCCTTACAAACTCTATTCCGTCAAGGCTTTTTACATTTTCTAGAATGGATTCCATCTCATCCACATTAATTCTTATTTCAACAAAAGCCTCAAAGGGGTTTTCGTCAAACAGTTCGAGGATTTTCGCTTCCTCCCCCAGTATATTCTCCATCCTTGTTTTTGCTTCTTCTTCATCCACCAGTCTTGCGCTGCGGACCCCGTATATCTTGTTAATATTTTCCACCGCTTCTTTTCTTCCGGCTAAAGATATATCGTTTGAAAAATAAGCATTTATTTCGGCTTCCTCATTCAGCATATCAACCAGATTATTACCTATATTTGCCCCTGTTACGGCCAGCCCCAAAAGGAACAGTATTAAACCGGTTCCGATAACCGAAAACAGGTTGGATAAAAGATTCAGGCCGATGATTCTTCCCGTTTCTTTTATAAAATATCCGATATTGTAAAAGAATGTTTTCATACTGCCACACTCCTCCGTTCCGTTGTTATCCTGCCATTACGCACATGAATAAATGTGGCGTTCTGCTCATTACTTATCAAATGGGTAGCATGGGTTGTAATAATTACAGTTGTATCCTCTTTCTGAAAGGACTTCAGTAATTTCAGAATATTTATAGCATTGTCATAATCCAGATTACCGGTCGGTTCATCCGCCAATATAAGCGAAGGCTTTCTTGCCACCGCTCTGGCTATGGCAACTCTCTGGGATTCGCCCCAGGACAGGTTTTCGACTTTGGAATATTTTTTATGTCCCAGTCCGACTTTTTCCAGAGCCTCATGAGCCTGCTCCCTCATCTGCTTCGGCTTTATTCCCAAAAACCTCATTCCCATCATGACATTTTCCAAAGCTGTTCTTCCTTCAATCAGTTTAAACTCCTGAAAAACCGGCCCAATTTTTCTTCTTAATATTTGAATCCTGCCGAAATTGCTTTTTTCCATAGGTTGACCCAGCACACTTAAGCTCCCGGCTGTCGGATATTCCATACCCATCAAAAGCTTAAGGAAACTTGTCTTGCCCGAACCGCTGGGACCCGTTATGTACACCAGTTCACCGGGTTTTATTTCAAGGCTGACATCATATAAGGCCTGAGTTTTGTCCGGATATATTAATGATACATTTTGTGCGATTATCAATATTACTCCTCCTTTTGTCATTCAGAAAATATAATTTTCCACGACCAAATAAGTTATAGATTTTTAACAAAAAAGCGCGATAATCCATTAATTCCGTCATCACTGAATGATATTAAACAAAAAGCCTGTACTTATTGTAAATTCTATATAGCCGTCGCCGATAACAACTTCTTTCAGTTCAAAATCCACATTTTCCGCATCCCCTATAACTTTTTTGAAATCCATAACAAAAGGGCCGTTCCTGAATAATTCGTCTATTGATTCCTTTTCCAACGCCATATTATAGAAAGTTCCGCTTTCAGGAACAAACTCTACTGCGGTTTTGTCACGGATAACAAATTTACCTTCCAGAACAAGGCTGTTATCCGGAATTTCTATCCGAACAGAGTCATTTTCAAAACTGAATATCATCTTCGAAAGATTCGTATTCTCATTTATTATACGGTTTAAGGTATCTTCATGCAGTGAACCGGTTAATGAGAAGAAATTAAATTTTAAATCAATATCATCCGCCGTAAAATGGCCTTCACCGATAATTCTTGCAAATTCATCCACTATTTTAGAAAACAGTTCTTTCAGGTTCTCCCACATCATTTTCAGATTGTTCAGATGTTCCTCATACTTTTCTCTTTCTTCCGCCAGAGAATCAAGAAATTCTTCAAGCTCTTTCACCAGTTCCTGTCTTGAGGCAATTGCCGCCTCAAGTTCTTCTTTTTTTTCTTCCAATACGTCTAAACTTTCGGCAAGCTTCTGCCTCTTTGCCTCCAATTCCTGCCTGCTTTCTTCAATTGATGCAAGAAGCTCCCCGGTATTCCTTGAAATGTCCCTGATTAGATTAAGGCTTTTTATAAATGATGTGAGATCTTCCGCCTTGAGAATAATATCTATATAGGAAGCCGGTCCGCCCTTTTGATAACTGACCAGAACCTGTTTCAACAAGCTCAGGTAATTATCATAATTTTCTTCTTCTTTTTTGATGGAAGAATCAAGCTTTTCGATTTCCCGTTCCATTTCTTCGGTTTCCTTCGAAATTCTTGCTTCTTCCCGCTCCATTTCTTCTATTTCCTGGGTTATGATAAACAATTTTTCAAGGGTTTCCTGCTCCTGCTCACTAATTCCCTGAAGTTTTTCGTTGGCTTCCGTTATCGGTTTGGCTTCCCCGTTTACCTTATAAGGTCTTAACGATAAACTGACGGTTATAAAAATTATCAGCAAAGCCAAATATTTAACTGACTTTTTTTTCATAACGCACCCCTCTGACAATTGGTTATATCGCTCTTCCGTTCCGTCGTTTATAATTTATTTAAACCTGGATTTTTAAAATCAATGTATTTGTTCCATGTGCACCTATATGTATTTGCCTTATATCTGTCTTGATTTATATCTATCTGTATTGTGTTTGCCTGCATCTATATCACTTGCCTGCATCTATATCTATCTGCAGTATACCAGCCTGTATCTATATCTATCTGAAGTATCTCTGTCAGCACCTATATCTATCTTAAGTTACCTGCCTGCACTATATCTGTCTTAATAACTGTCTGTATTTATATTTATCTGCATATAACTGCCAGTATCAATATCTATATGTATTTTATCTGTCAGTATCTATATCTGTCTTAATAATACCTGCCTGCGTTTGTATCTACTTGTACTATATCTGCATGCATTTAGTTCTACTTGCATTATATCTGCCTGCATCTATATTTTCTTCACTTATATGCATCTGCATTATATACGCCGCTTTTAAATATCTGCATTATCATCTATCCGCAGTTATATCCGTTCATTATAATCTCTGAATTTATATAACCATATTTTTTTCCTGCATATATACATATCCGACTTTGTTGCATCTATCTTCATTTAAATATCTTCATTTAATTATCTTCTTCATTAATAACTGTCTTCATTTTTTTTACCTGCATTTATAACTGTTATGCCTGTATTAATAACTGTCCTAGTTTTTTCTATCTGTCTTAATTATATCATGATTGTAAAAATTAATCGATTATAGAATCAAATTTAACACATAATAATCATTATCCGATTATATGCCTGATTTAATTAAAATACGCCGTAAATTGCGAAGCGAAATTTGTGGGAAGGCATGAGATTTTCATATCAATACAAAAATACGCATTTAATATGTCATAAGTACAACTTATGCATGATATAAAAACTATTAGTTTTACTAAAGTTATAATAAGTGTTATACTGACTATGCAAGTTAAATAAAGCCATGTTTGGGGCTTAAATTATATCAGGGAGTGAAGTTTATGGACAGATTAACCGGAACCGTATCAAGAGGCATTCGTGCTCCTATCATACGCAAAGGAGACGATATTGCTGAAATAGTTGTAAAATGCGTTCTTCATGCCGCAAAGCAGGAAAATTTTCAAATTCATGACAAAGATGTTGTAGGTATCACCGAAGCCGTAGTGGCTCGTGCCCAGGGAAATTACGCCACAATAGATCAGATTGCCGAAGACATTAAAACAAAATACGAAGACAAGGTAATCGGGCTTGTATTCCCTATCTTAAGCAGAAACAGGTTTTCAATCTGTCTTAAAGGAATTGCAAAAGGAGCCAAAAAAATAATTTTATTACTGAGTTATCCTTCGGATGAAGTCGGAAATCATCTGATTGATATAGATTCATTGGACGAAAAATGTATCAACCCCTGGTCTGACGTCCTGACGGAGGAAGAATTCCGCCGGCTTTTCGGTTATGTCAAACATCCTTTTACCGGAATCGACTATATCGAATACTACAAAAATATAATCCAGGCGGAAGGATGTGATGTGGAAGTTATTCTTGCGAACGATTGCCGTACCATTTTAAAGTACACCAAACATGTACTCTGCTGTGACATACATTCCAGAGCCCGCACAAAAAGGCTGTTAAAAAACGCAGGAGCAGAAACATTATACGGCTTGGATGACATTCTGTCTTCTCCCGTTAACGGCAGCGGATATAATGAAACTTACGGATTATTGGGCAGCAACAAAGCCACGGAAGACACCGTAAAACTCTTCCCCCGCGACTGCCAGCCTATAGTTGACAAAATCAGTCAAAGATTTTTGGAACTGACAGGCAAACATGTTGAGGTCATGATTTACGGTGACGGAGCCTTCAGAGATCCTGTGGGAAAGATCTGGGAGCTTGCCGATCCGGTCGTTTCACCTGCATATACCGGCGGTCTGGTAGGTCAGCCAAACGAAGTAAAACTTAAATATATAGCCGACAATAATTTTTCACAGCTTAAGGGCAAGGAGCTGGAAGCCGCCGTTTCTGAATATATCAGAAATAAAGATCATAACCTGGTCGAAAAGGAAATATCCCAGGGCACCACTCCCCGAAGGCTTACGGACTTAATCGGTTCCCTCTGCGATTTAACGTCCGGAAGCGGCGATAAAGGGACGCCTATAGTATTGATTCAGGGATATTTTGATAATTACACGGATAATTAAATCTGACTGATTCAATTTTTCTTGCCTGATATTAATTATATTATAAAAATATTGCTGATGAAATATCAAAAATGCCTTGCCGTGAACCGCTGCGCATTATAATACTTTTTCCTCTCATACTGTTTCGCGGCATATTACAAATCACGCGAGTATGAAACGTTGTCAAACTTCTTTGACATAAGGAAATTCAAGCAAGGCCGATAATAAAGATTAAAAATCGGGACTTAAAATATCCGGATTCGTTTCCGGTATTTTAAGTCCCTTATTATTTGAAGATTACTCGTCTTCTACAACCTCAAGATAACTGGTTACCGCATACAGAATCTGTCCCTTGTATTCTACCCTTGACCATCCGTTACTTCCTACACCCGTTCGGGTTACTATGTCACCGTGTTCTATGGTTGTGGCTATCGTCTCGTCACTTTCCGTGCTGGGAACAAGTCTTAAGTTAGTCTTTATCTTGGCAGTAACCTTCTCGTTAACTTCAGTAAATGTAATTCCCGCTTCGGGATTTTCTATCGTCGGTTTCGAATTCTCTTTATAATTTATATCCGTAGTCAGATAGCTTGATACGGCATAAAGAGTCTTTCCTTTATACTCAACCCTGGACCAGCCGTTGTCCCCGATACCCGTCCTCGTCGCAATATCGCCATAATAAAGGACCTCAACCACCTTACTGTCTTTGTCAAGGCTCGGAATATTCCGCAGGTTTGTAACCTCCTTGGCGGTAACGCTCTCATTTACTTCGGTAAAATTGATCAGCGCGGCCGGATCCGCAGTTACTTCTTCCACCGGCGTATTGTCCTTGGGCTTTGCTTCCTTTTTATAACCAAAATAAGCCACATTTAAATCAACCGGTCCGTCTATTCCCGGAACACTTCCGTTGCTCGTATATTGCCACATGTCCAGGGGACCCGAATAAAAAGATTTCGGATTATCCAGATCAATATAGTCCGTATACTGGGCAACCCATATTTTATAATTTTTGGTCAATGATGAAGTGTCCCAGTCCCTGCTCCCTTCCAGTTCGTTTTTGGCGGCATAAAACATGGGTGTATAGCCACTATCCTCTATATAATCAAGGAAAACCGTAACCAGCCTTGTCCTTTCTTCCCTGGTCATCCCATATTGCCTGTTTTCCGGATCCGTAAAACCTTCACAGTTATATACCACAGGATAAGTAATCTTGTAAGGCGCTATAAAATCGACAACCCATTTTGCTTCTTCCTCTGCTTCTTTTTCGCTGACGGCAGTTGAAAAGAAATATGCGCCTAATTTTATGCCGTTCTTTTGTGCCTGCTGAAGATTATATTTTGCATATGGATCCTCGATAATCTTACCGTCCACCTGGGTTCTGTAACCGACACGGATAATGGCAAATTCCACGCCGGCATCCTTAACCTTTTTCCAGTCTATTATGCCTTGCCACTTTGAAACGTCTATACCGAAAGTGATTTCATCCGTCTCGTGCTTGGATTTTTTTATGTCCCGCACATCCATGGCCATTCCTTCGGAACTGTCTTGCTGGGGATCTTCCTTATCTTTTGCAAAATCCGTTGTACTTTCCGGTTTTTCATTATCGGTAATACCGCTGCCGTTTGCATAATCAATACCGTCCCGCGGTAAATTATCTCCGTCCCGATTCATAAAATTCCCGTCTTTGCCGTGCATATCCGCACCATATCCGTTACCGTTATCCGTTTGTGATTTACTGTCGGTCATTTCGTTCTGGGATATATCATCCACATTACCGGGCCGGTTAAGCGTATCGCCGTCCAAATCATTTATGAGGTTTGCTTCCGATACTTCGCGGGAATCCCCTTTAATCAGCCTTACCGCAAAAGCCGTTAAAATTATAAGTATGATTACGGAAAGAAATATTAAAATGCAGTTTAAAATGATTCTCCTTCTTGACATTTCAGCATCCCCGTCTTCCGTTATGTGCATATGGTGATGATGCATTCCTTCATGCTGCATTATTCACGATACATTTCTTCATAATGCATTATTCACGATTCATTTATACACGACATTATTTAACTAATCGTTTTACTGTTAAATATAAATCCATGATTTTTTCATATTATATTTTTTATTATATTTCTTTACAACAATTTTTCATGTTGTAATTATCATGGTGATCTTTTTTAAACATAGTGTTTTTTGCAACTTTAACATTTGATACTATTATCCTAGGATCTAATCATAAAATATCCTAAAACCAACACCCCTAAAACAATGCGGTACCATCCGAAAGCCTTAAAATCGTTCCTTTTAATATAACTTATGAGGAACCTGATAGCCAGAACCGATACAATGAATGCAACTGTCATACCGGTCAGCAAAACGGCTATTTCCAAACCCGAAAAATTGAACCCGAATTTAATAAGTTTCAGGGCACTGGCCCCGAACATAACCGGAATAGATAAAAAGAAAGAGTATTCGGCCGCAATGTACCTGGAAGTACCGAGAATAATGGCTCCAAGTATGGTTACTCCGGAACGGGATGTTCCGGGAATTAAGGACAATACCTGAAACAATCCAATTAAAAAAGCCGTTTTATAGGACAATTGATTAAAGGCTACTATTTTAGGCTCTTTGTCCTTATTGTTGTTTTCCACCAGTATAAATAATACACCGTATACAATCAGCATAACTGCTACCATAATATAATTGTAAAAATGCTCATCAAACCAATCGTCAAAAAGAACTCCCATTATTCCTGCGGGCAGCACACCGATAATCACCTTTATCCATATATTTATGGTTTCTTTTTTCTCCTGCGGGTTCTTTTTCGGTGAGAAAGGATTTAATTTATTAAAATATAATATGACCACCGCCAGAATCGCTCCGAGCTGTATAACAACCCGAAACATCTCCATAAATTCATCCGATAATTTAAAACGGATAAATTCTTCCAGCAAAATCATATGCCCCGTGCTGCTTATCGGCAGCCATTCCGTGATTCCTTCCACTATACCGAGAAGGATAGCTTTTAATATTTCCTGCATAACAATCCTCCAAATCAGTTTATTGATAAATCTTTTTTGAGCATATCATTTTTTACTAAAGTTTGCAATAAAATCGTTCATTTACGGACACAAAATATTACGAAACCATATGTAATATAAAATTGTATACATTCACAAACTATAGTAATACATTTTTTATCCTTGCTCATATTCTGTACTGATATATTAATTATTTGGCAATTTTATGCCGTTAAGTTCCTGTTTTTATATTCCGTAAGACGGATAGAAAGATATTAAATACGATAAACAGAGGTGATATAATGCCAGAAAAAACAGGTATCCGCTTCTTATTGGGAAGTAATACGAAACGAGGATTCGTTTCTTTGTTTGACGAGCTGAAGGATCCCGTAAACTATAATAAACTGTATATTATAAAAGGCGGGCCCGGCAGCGGTAAAAGTTCCCTGATGAAGCGGATTATTAAAGATCTGAAGAAGCAAAAACATGATATGGAATTTTTCCATTGCGCCAGTGATCCCGATTCCCTTGACGCCTTTATCGATCATGACGCAAAAATTGCAATGACGGACGGAACGGCTCCCCACACAACGGATCCCGATTTTCCCGGCGCGTATGACCATATAATTAATATGGCCGAATGTTGGGACACCGGTAAACTGGCTGCCGGCAAAACGAAAATCATAAATTTAAGCAACAACATTTCATCCTGCCATCGCATGGCCACCGCCTGCATAACGGCAGCAGCCGCCCTGCTTGACAGCAACATGCAATCAAGCAAACCTTATATTAATCGGGACGCCGTAAATAAATTCACTGACGAATTTGTACAAAAACTGGAAGGTTGCAAAACCGGTAACGAAAAAAGAAGATTGCTTTCTGCCGTATCCGTGGGCCGGATCGTATTTTTCAATGACACCATTACGCAACTGGCCTCCGAAATATATGTGCTTCCTGACAAATGGGGAGCGGTATCGGATTTGATATTGTCAAAGATAAATCATGCGGCCGCATTTAGGAATTGGGAAAGAATAACTTGCTACTGCTCGATAAGAACGCCTGATAAGATTGACCATATCATATTTCCTTCAAAAGGTATCGCCATAACAAGTTCCAATGAATTTCATCCGGCAAAAGGAACAAGCCTTCATATGCTTCACGATTTGATGCCCGATATTCCGAAACCTGTTGAGGAGCAAATGTCCCTTCATCTTGATAAAGCAGCCGAGCTTATTGATATGGCATGCAAACATGTAAAGCAGGCGAAAATTCTTCATGATGAACTGGAAGACTTTTATATAGATGCCATGGTTTTTTCAAAAGTAGATTCAATTTATGAAAAAATCAAAAATGAAATCGCCTTATAATTACTTAACCAGCAATTATACTGACACTGAAATTCAAGCCCGTTAACCGTTCCGCAAACCTGCGCTCACCGTTAACGGGCTTGAATTTATATTTTTTCTTTTTCCCTATTCCGGTATTGTTTCCACCGATTCAATATCTCGGGATTATCGTTAAAAAAGTCAACCAGATCCGTTATGGCAGAAAGGATATCGTCACTTATTGTATGTTCCATAATCTCCGTTCCTGACAATATCCCTTCAGTAATGCTCAAAAGCTTTAGAAAATCTTCGATCAGGTTGTGGCGGTAAAGAAGGGCTTTCCCCATTTTTATTCCGTCCTCTTTAAGCATTATAACTCCATACTTTTCGTATTTGACCAGATTCATCTCGGAAAGCTTCTGAACCATCTTAGTGACCGAAGAAGGCTGTACATTCAGAGCCTGGGCAAGATCGTTCACTCTGGTGAATCCGAGATTCTGCGACAGCCTGTATATCATTTCCATATAATCCTGAGCAGAAGGGGACAATGCATTCTGTTCTTTGCGCATATATTCGCTGAAAGTGTAAAATTCCCTGTCCGACATTATATACTCTTCCTAAAGTATTCCTCAGTTAATTATATGATAATGCCCGGCCAAAAAATTAAACAATCTTTATTCCATGTAAACATGTTTTTCTGTTTATAAACTGTTCTGCCGATTTTCGAGTATATTCCTGATATAATCGGCCAGAACCTTTGCCGTTCTCTTATGGGAAAGGATCCCCGGGTGCATTCTGGCACCGACAGTTTCCTCCGTCGTATCGGGAAGGAGCAGCACCGACACATTATCGTCTCCGGTTTGATTCTTATACGCTTCCACCGCACGCTTTATAGACGGCATCATTGTGCTTCCCAGCATACCATATGCCCAGACAATATGGGCCTTGGGGTTATATTTACGAAGTTTTTTCAGGAAGTTCGTTGCCGCATCTTCAAATTTTTTCAGATCCTCTTCATTGAAAGTACCGTCATCATTCATCCTTTGTTTATGTTCCTCACCGGTAACATCATCCCTCCACATCGGATTTCTGAATGCCGCCTCGTCATTGGTACCGAGATTTACCACAATCACATCCGACTGCCAAGCATTAAAATCGTTATCTTCATAGCCGCCCAAAGCTTTTATGGTCTCACCCTTTATTGTCGAACATATCTTTTCATAATATGCCGGAATATTTCTATAAGGATTGTTATCCCAACTGGTGTATACTCCCCAGCCGCTTTGTGAAAATACCCGGTAGTCGGCATTCAGTTCCTTAGCCACCATATATGTATAATTCCTGACTGCGGAAAACCACATCATAATCCATTCCATTTCCTGTTTAGCTCCGACAGCCCCTTCACCGGAGGTGATACTGTCACCGATGAATTCTATTTTATACGGCCTGTCTTCTACAGGTAAAAATTCGCCGTCGCATTTTACTTTGTGAATCTGTAAATAGCTGTTGGGATCCTCATTCAAAGCCTGGGTTTCTTTGATAATACGGATGTTTTTCACACTATCCTTACCCATTCCCCTGAAAATGCAAATCCAATGTCTCCCTTCAGTTACCATCTGCCTGCTTACCACAACACCGTTTACCGTTACGGCAATCCAGGGCTCATATATGTCATATGCTGACTCGAACTCAATCCAAAGCTCGGATGCCTTTACGTTCAGTTCAATTCCGCTGCCTGTCCAAAACAGGGTTAACGGTGATAAGTTTCCCGTGGTTCTTCCATGAATTTTCAGATTTCCGATTTCCGATAACGGATATTCTCTCAAGTCCATGCCTTCATCAAATCCTTTCATTCATTTTTGTTATATGGAACAAGAATTTCGCGTAAATATGTTTTTATTGCGAAAATCTACGTTTAATCATTATTAATCATTATGTAAGTCATATATTAATGTAAGTTATATATAATGCGTATAAGTAATGTTATCGTAATTATAAATTGTTGATTATAAATAATAAATTCACGATATGAAAACGTATTTCCGATACACATTTTGATATGAATATTTTCTATTGTATATCTTTTTCATTTATATTTTATTTTAAATTCCATTATATGTTTTATATATAGTATATCGAACTGCAATTTTAATAAGTATAATTCATAATTCATATTTCTTCATGTAAATAAAAAATAGACCGCCCAGGGATGCCTGAAGCGGTTATACTTTTTCGTTAAAATTTTTTAAAGATATTATTTTATTAACCTTCGGCTATCAGTTTATCCTGTTTGTAAATATGCTCTACCAGCCAGGTTGTCAGGAATTCACAAAGTTCCATCAAAGATTCCCTTTGCCTTTCATCAACTATTTCCGCGTCATACTGATTGATCTTCTCTATGAAATCGGCATGGGCAACTTTTTGGGAAAGCAGTCTCTTGTATTTTATGCTGCTCATATAAGTTTCTTCATGGTCAAAATGATATTTGGCATAATCCTTCAGTTCCTTAATAAGTTCCATGATATAGTCATATTTATCGGGTATGAATTCATTCATCAACAAGTCATATGCGTTGTTGGCAATGTCAAACAGTCTCTTGTGTTCCTGATCGATAAACTCTATTCCGGTATAATATTCCGGTTTCATTTCGTACATGGCCATAACAATATCTCCTTTTGATTATATATTTTATATAACCTTCTTTAAATAAAGAATCATTTATAAGACCTATTTCATATTTTTCAGTTATTAAATTAATCCGCAATAACGTTTAAAATTATTGCTCAGCGATTAATTTATCCTGTTTCAGTATATGATCTACCAGCCATGACGTAAGAAAATCAAGCAATTCCAGCAACGTTTCCTTTTGATTTTCATCAATAATTTCGGGATCGTATTGATTTATTTTTTCTATAAAACCGTCATGCTCAACCTTATGGGACAATAGTCTTTTATACTTTATGCTGCCCATATAGGACTCTTCATGCTCGAAATGATACTTCGCATAATCTTTCAGTTCTTTGACAACTTCCATTATGTAATCATATTTATCGGGAATAAACTCATCCATCAACAGGTTGTACACTTTATTTGCTATCTCGAATAACTTTTTATGTTCGTTGTCAATAAATTCAATTCCGGTATAATATTCCGGTTTCATTTCGTACATAGCCATAAGGTTCCCTCCTTTGCTTCCGATTACAGGTAGTATTTTATCATTTTATGTCATAAGTTGCAATAACGAGAACAAGAATTAATTCTAATTTTTGTATTTTTTACCCTATTAATACTTGTTTTAAAAAACACAGCCGTCAGGAATACCGTCCTATATGAAATACCATTTCCGTTGATAATAATTCACTGAAAACAAGACTCGCTGCATCATTGCTGAATCTCTGTGATCTCACACACCGATAATATATTGTCTCTTACCCTAAATCTTATATTATAACCCGCAAAATAAAAGCCATATATTCTGTCAGGATCATTGTGATAGGAAGGCCTCGGATCCTGTTCCAAAACTCCGACTAATGCTTTATGATATTTTTGCGGTATCAGATTCAGAAGTTCGTCGCTGATTTCCACCTGAAGAAGATTTTCTTCAATATTTTCAACGAAACCTACCGAAGCATCGGGGCGGCTGTCACAATAGGAAAGATAGGGCTTGATATCATATATGGGTGTCTGATCCATCAGATCGATGCCTGAAACATGTAATATAATCCCGTAATCTTTATGATTTTCTATTTTATCAAGTCTTACGCAGGACAGTCCCAGATTATTCGGACGGTTCGGAGAACGGGTGGCAAACACACCCATTTTCATATTGCCTCCGAGCCGGGGCGGTTTTACCATGGGCGACCAGTCGTTTTTCCTGCTTTTATGGAACCCCCATATAAGCCATATATGAGAGAAACCTTCCAGCCCCCTTATGGCATCCGGATTCCGATACTTGGATTCAAAAACTATTACTCCCCGCAAATCATCTACCAGTCCGCTCTGTCTCGGCAGTCCGAATTTTTCCGGAAAATCCGTATAAATTCTTGCAATACAATCCAGAGTTATGCTGTCCTTTTCGACATTTTGTATTTTGTTATTTATATTCAAATGCATTTAAATCTCCCGCCAACTTTTTGCTGCTGTTCATCCGGTCCTTTTTTTAAAATACTGCTATTTTCTCTTTTAATCTTTAGATATAGAAGACCGAATTCTTGTATATGTCACATACCGCCATACCGGTCTTTAATCGTAGATATCTCTGATAAAATTTAGTCTTATTTAATCTTTTCTCATTTAGTTTCTTTGCTCTTTTTTATCCATACTAATCCGTAATTTTAATCAGATCTACCGATACTGCCGCCTCGGCCAACCGGCTTGAAATTATATTATTTCAGCCTGTTTATTAAATTATGATCAATAAGCCCGGCTTATCAGATACAAATATTCCAGCTTTGGCCCGGATTTTCAACATCCATAATCATAGCATCGGCCGGTTTGTTTTTCCTTTCCTTTTTATACTTTTGTATAAATTCGGGTTTGCCCCAAAAATGCATGGGGAATACATACTTAACATTAACATTGTCCAGCAACGCATCCAGTCCCAGACCATACCACTCTTCCTGCCTGGGGTCCAAAGGAGCAAAGGCAACGTCAATATTCATGCCTTTGATTTTGGCCAGCTCCTTTTCAAATAATGCTTTCATGTTATTGTTAAATTGCTTGGTTTCCTCTTTCCAGACCCAAAGATTCAAATCTCCGGCATGATAAAACATTTTATCCCTATAACCTACCAGGAAAGCCACGCCTTGATCGGTCGATTTTAATGTGGTTACCGTTATATCTAAACCGTTATCGGATATTTCGTATCTGCAATCCGGTTTGACCGACTCAGTCTTTTTAGCCAGTTCCTTCGTGATGCCGTATCTGGCCATACCTTTGCCGTCCAGCCTGATATCGGAAGATATCATATACCTTATTTCAGAATGGCTTTCATACAATCTGAAAATCTCATGACTGAAATGATCATAGTGGCCGTGGCTGACAAAGACAATAAGCATTTTCCCCGCATCCATTTCGGGAAGGGTGCCTCTATAATAATCAAATAACAGATAACAGCCATCCGTTTCGATAAAAAAGCCGCTGTGATCCAGATAAGTAATTTTTACATTCATAACATTCCTGCCTTCTGTTGTGAAAGAATATTTTTAGGCTACTTATTATATTTACCGATGATAATTATGCCACAAAGTTATTGTTAATATAGCAAAATAAAATTTTAATGTCAATAAACCGGTTTTGAATATTTGCTCGACCGAAAAAAGCCGCAAAATGATTGCGGCGTCATTTCCTGCCAAACTGGGCAGAAAGACGCCGTGAACTGTGTACCTGACACTGTTAATAAATTGTAAACAAAATATGGTTTTTGTTCATAAAATGTTTACAGTGTCAGGTACCGATATCATTCCGTCCTGCATCCTATAGACCACATCCGCTTTTTCAGCTATGGAAAGATCATGGGTAACTATTACAACAGCAAGATTTTCTTTATGTGCCAAATCGGTAAGAAGTTTCACCACAATCTCTCCGTTGGCAACATCCAGGCTTCCGGTAGGCTCATCGGCCAAAAGAAGCTTTGAACCCGTTGCCAGGGCTCTGGCTATGGCAACCCGCTGTCTTTCTCCGCCGGACAGCATATGGGGAAATCTTTTGCAGTGATCTTTGCTTAAGCCGACGCTCTCGATATACTTCACGGCAATCTCTCTGGCTTCGCTGTGCTTCATTCCTTTCAGTTCCAAAGGAAATATAACGTTTTCCAATACGGTCATCAGGGGAAACAGGTTGAAGGTTTGATAAATTACCGATGCTTTGTTTCTTCTATATTCTTCCAGGTTTATTTTGAATATGGATTCCCCTTCATATAATATATCTCCTGACTTTGGCAAAGTCAGACCGGCCATAAGCGACAGCAAAGTGGATTTTCCCGAACCGGATTTTCCGATTATGGCATGCACTTTTCCCTGCTCAATTTCAAGGTTTACATCCTTAACCGCTTTCACAGTCTGATACTGGTTTTGATAACTGTAAGAAACATCGATTAAATTCAGTATTCCCATATTATCCTCCGTTATAAATGACTATTTAAAAGACTATTGAAATACAATGCATTACAAATTAAACATAATAAATTTAACTCATGTAAAATGCAAAAGATGTATTTATTCCTTGGTAAGCAAAATATCAATTAAATCTACCCTGCCCAGATAGATTAAAGCAAGTCCGGTTCCCGTCAAATAACTTAAGATGAAGAAACCAAGGGATTGCCCGTAATAAATAAAATACTCCGGAAAAATAATACCGAATATTATTACGGGTATAAGCCCTGCAAAAAACAATATAAACTGTTCAATAAAATACGAAAAGAACACCTTTATCTTGCCTGTACCCATACTCCTCATTATAGCCAGCTCGTTGACCCTGTTGCGGATAAGCAAATACGACACGATAAAGCCTATTATTCCAAACAGAATAATCATAAGAGGCACTAAAACATCCATAAGTTTTATATAATTGTCCAGGGTCTTGATGGTTTCTTCCAGATTTTTATCCTGAATAACTACGGCCGTACGGTTTAATTTAATTATTCCCGCTTCACTGTAACCCTGTTTATTAAGATAATCTCTGAATTTATTAAGGCGCTCGGTATTCTTAAGAGTAAATGTGGCGGCTCTTACATCTCTCGGTAAAAATTCATTCCATACCGTATTAAAGGTATAATCCACATCCTTATCATCATCGAGAGGATACATGTAATCCACAAAATAATTATGGTCATAACTCATAATCCATGGAAGGTATATTGTGTCCGACTGCCACGTCTGCTCATATATTCCAATAACCTTAAAATCTATCAGACTGCAAATACCCAAATCATCTATACTAGTCCATGCCGTTATGCGTACGGTATCACCCGGTTTTATTCCTTTTTCTTCTGCAAATCTGCTTGGTATTATACCGATATTCTCATTCATGCGCAGGGAATCAAAACCGTAACCGGGAAGAAATTCCACCTTAAAATTCTGAATATCAAAGAAATCCGGAGTATATCTGATATCATCGGCATAAGCCAATTTAGGCATTTTGCTCATTGCATAAAGGAACCAGTCAAATCCGAAAGCACTCCTATGGATTCTGATATGGGGGACCGAAGGAACATCCGTATTCACAATACCGTCCTTTGTTTTTGATATACCCATATACTCGTAATGTACAGCCGTATACAGATACATTTCCTTAAAAAATTCGGATGATTCCAGCAATTTTTCTCTTTCCTGCTCCGCTTTAACGGAAGTATATTCGCCTTCATTAACAATCGATGCATACAATTCATCGTCGGCATCCATACGATATGAATAATCTGGATCGATAAGCCTGTAAATATCATATTGAAGGTTCAATCCTCCCAGATCTCTGGTCTCGTTTTTATATGTAGTTAAGTAGGCATTAACCGGTATATTGTCATATACCTTTGCCCGTTTATCTTTCTGCATACTCGAAAAGAACCCGAGAAATACAAGGAAAACCGACAATATAAGTGAAATAACAGGCACTATTAAACTTCTGCCCGAATTTCTTACTATTGATACCAGGGCAAATTTCAAAGGAACGGGCCTTATCTTTCCGAACAAGACTTTTTTCTCTCTTTTGGCGATCGGCGTTCTTATATTTTGCACAGTTTTTACTTTTACCTTTTTGACATTCTTTCCGAAACTGCTGGCTTTACTTATGTCCTGCCTGAAAATGTAGATTGTAAACAACATCAAAACTGCAAAACCTGCCAACATTACAGCCAATACAACGAATGCCGGTAGCCAGTGGCTGCTTCTTACACTGGTTGAAAACTCCACTTTCAGGCCCACGGCTCTTTCGCTATACCTCATATCGGTATTATGCACCAGACTCATTCTTTCATATACTTTATTGGTCAGGTCATTTAAAAAACCAGATGTCATGAAAGCTCCGGTTATTGAAGCCAAAAGCATCAGAACCATGGATCCCAAAAGAATATAAACCAGCACCCGCTTTTTTCCGGCTCCCATGGCCAGCATATTTATAATGGTATCTTTTTGCTTAATGACATATAAATATGCATACAGCATAATTATTGCCAATCCGGAAAGGCCGCTGAGTATCAGTACCAAAACCGACAGATTTTTTAACTCCCATATGGGTTTTGTTGAGGTTTCATATCCCTGATCATAGACGGTTAATTTCATTTCCGGAAGCAAATTCTTACTAACTGATGATATAAAATCATCGCTCTTCCCGTTTTTTACATGAAATCTTGCCAGAACGGACGAATGGTAATCCTGCTGTATCCAATCCGCCACGGGCATATAAATGCTATATCTGTCAGTGTCGTTATTATCAAATATTCCGACAATTTCATAATTGTCCACATGGCTGAAACTATAATTCTTTAAATAATCCGATAAACCTAATCCTTTCTTGGCATAATGAAGCTTAAGATTAATTTTGTCTCCAACATCCAGTCCGTAAAAATCCGCAATGGTTTTGCTTATCAGAACGACATTGTTATTGTCTTCCTTATATTCATCCTCGATAAAGCCCCGGCCCTTACTTATAATCATTTGACGGTTAAAGTAAGATTCGCTGGCTTCAAGGCTTGACACCATAGTAACCGGAAGGGAACTGTCAGCCACCTTGCATGCTTCAATCAGCCTAAGCATCTCGGTTCCCTCATCGCCGGAAAAATAATCGGGATTCTCATTTAAATCCACTATATATTCAAATCCCTCTATACCGTCCGGAAGACCGGGTGAAACTATCAGGGTTGGATTTCTCCCGTTGGAAACGCTTCCGACAATGAAATATCTATGCCCGTATATAAAATCGTAGCCGATACTGTTTCCAAACACATCCATATCGTTGATATATACATATGTATTTTCCCTGACTGTACGCCCAAAATGGACTTTGCTTACGGTTCCCTGAAAATATGCCTCATCAAACCGTCTGATGGTAGAAACTTCTATAATGACATAATTCTCAAGGGGTGTGGTTTTTTGATTAATTTGCTTGTCCTCAATATATGCATAGGCCGACTTCTGAAAATTAACCGAAAGAACATCCGGATGTTTTGTTAATTTATCAAAATCAAAACTTTTTAGGCTCTCATTCATCCGCTCATAGAACTCTTCCGTATTATCCGCAGTTTCACCGAGATAACTTAATTCCACAACCGTAGTAAATGTTTTGTCGGCATCTTTCAGCATGTTACTGGCGGCATAATACATTCCCGCACCTACACTTAAGAACACAGACAGCATAAATATCAGAATAAAAAACATTATCGATTTTTTGGGCGTCCGTATGATGCTTCTGATACTGTGTTTTATCATATTTGTCACCTCTTTATGGTGTCAGGCACTGTAAACAAATTGTAAATAAAATATGAACATTGTTCATTTTTTGTTCATTCTTTGTTTACGGTGTCAGGCACCTGAATGTAAACTTTTCCACCGGAATATTTGTTAATATAATCTTCACGGATTATTTTTTCAACCCGCAGAATTTCTTCTTTAAATTCCTTGGCCGAAAGTCTTACGGCTCCCTTGCCTAAAATTATAAGCTGTTCCAGGCCGTCAGAAGTGGCGACAACCACATGATTGTCCTTAGCTACTTCATGGGTTACTTTCTCGATGTACTGGTCCGCAGTTTCCGCCTCTTTGGTATATACCACATGAATGTTGTGATATTCCTGCACCTCTCCCAGGCCGCCCTTTACTTTATAAGCGTCAAAAACCAGGATTACAGTACACTGTTTAAATCCCTGATAATTGCATAATTTGTCCATCAGCCTGTATCTTGCCGCATCCATGTTGTCTTTTGCCAGTTCGCTGAGTTCATCCCATGAATAAATAATATTATAGCCGTCAACCAGAAGATATTCATTAACCGGTTTGTTATTCTTCTTGTTGTCCTGTGTTATTTTGTTTTCCTTGATATCATGAGGCTTTTTATTTTCCGGTTTATTTTTACCGTAGGGATCTTTTTCGTAACCGAGACCGCTTCCTGTATATACCGCACTTTGCTTTATTGGGCCATAAGTCCTTGTAAATATTTCCTCCAGTTCTTTCTCTTCCTGGCGGAAATCCTTCTTACCGGAAGTATTGCCTGAAATACCGTTTCCTGTGTTTAAAGCCTGTCCGTCATTTTCCGAATTCGGTAATTCATTGCCTTGTCCAGGGAACAGTCCTTTCATGTTATTTTGGATATGCATATATTTTTCAACCTTATCCCAGCTTACCAGGAAACTTTCTCCATGGGAGCAAAATACCGAACCTGTAGGATTTTCAGGATCCAGTTCACTGTCATAACCTATTTTTTCAATTACTTCTTCCTGATTATGACAAGGCCTGTATCCTTCCGGCAAACAGAATAAATTGCCCCTGCCCCGGCTGTATGCATTAACCTCAACCTGATATCCGTTCATTGTGGCAACCGGTGCAATGCCGGTAAGTATCGCCATATCGCCGTTAACCTCAGGGGGATTGAAACTGCCGTTCATCCTTTGGATGTCAGTCATGGCTCTTCCCACGGTATCCGCAGGTATTTCCAGTCTGAAAGAATAATAAGGTTCAAGAAGGATACTCTTTGCTTTTTTCAGCCCCTGGCGCACCGCCCTGTACGTTGCCTGCCTGAAATCACCTCCTTCGGTATGCTTAACGTGAGCCCGTCCCGCAATCAGGGTGATCTTCATATCCGTTATAGGTGATCCCGTCAATACTCCTATATGTTCCTTCTCCTTAAGATGGGTAAGTATAAGTCTTTGCCAGTTACGCTCCAACTCGTCTTCGCTGCATCTGCTTTCAAATACAAGGCCTGCTCCCCGCTCTAAAGGTTCCAAAAGAAGATGAACTTCGGCATAATGCCTCAGCGGTTCAAAATGTCCGACTCCGACCACAGGTTCCAGTATGGTTTCTTTATATAAAATATTTCCCGGTCCAAATTCCACATCGACGTTAAATCGGTCTTGTATAAGGGATTTCAGTATCTCCGTCTGTACTTCGCCCATAAGCTGGATATGTATCTCCTGAAGCTTTTCATGCCATACAATATGCAGTGTCGGATCTTCTTCTTCCAGTTGGCGCAATTTTGCAAGCATGCTGAACGCATTGCAGCCCGGCGGCAATATCAGCTGATAGGTAAGTACCGGCTTTAAAACCGGTATCTTCAGGTCGCTTTCCGTACCCAGCCCTTGTCCCGGATATGTACGGCTCAAACCGGTTACGGCGCAAACCTCACCTGCTTCAATTTCATCTGCTGTATCGTATTTTGCCCCCGAATATATTCGGATCTGATCCACTTTTTCTTCCCAGATTTCTTCAGGCTTCAAATCCGATGTTATACTGTCGTTCCCGACTGTCCCGTTTTCTTTTTTATTGGTCAAAGACATCTTAACCTTCAGTCTTCCTCCGGTAATCTTCATATGGGTCAGCCTGTTTCCCTGTTCGTCTCTTGAAATTTTATAAACCTTGGCACCGAAGGTATCGGGATATCTTTTTGCTGCTGTATATTTATCAACTCCTTTAAGGAATTCCTCCACCCCGTCTATCTTCAAAGCCGAACCGAAATAACAGGGAAATACCTTCCTTAGGGCTATCAACTCGATTATATCTTTTTCTTCTATGGTACCGGAATTGATATATTTATTAAGAAGTTTTTCATCACATACTGCAAGGTTTTCCATAAAGCCGACATCCTGCTCATCCGAAAAATCCACACATCCTTCATGAAGTTTTTTCTTAATTTCATCCATCAAAGCATGCCGGTCGCTTGTTACAATATCCATTTTATTTATAAAAATGAACGTCGGTATGTTATATTTTTCAAGCAGCTTCCATAGCGTTTCGGTATGCCCCTGCACTCCGTCGCTTCCGCTGACGACCAGGATTGCATAATCCAAAACCTGCAGGGTTCTTTCCATCTCTGCCGAAAAATCCACGTGACCCGGAGTATCAAGAAGCGTAACCTCCATATCGTTATAATAAAATCTTGCCTGCTTAGAAAATATGGTAATGCCCCTTGCCCGTTCCAGTTCGTAATTATCTAAAAAAGCATTCTTATGATCGACTCTGCCCAGCTTCCTAATAGTGCCCGTAAGATACAAAATGCTCTCTGCCAATGTGGTTTTTCCTGCATCAACATGAGCCAATATGCCAATAACAAGTTTTTTCATAAAACTCTCCAGTCCAGTTAAAAATTCATTTCAATAATTTTCCAAAATATTTAAAACCATACTAATTATTTTATTCTAAAAATTAATCCTTAAAGCCGTTCTGAATTAATTTCTCTTATTAAATTTCAATTTACAAAATTTGATTCCAAATTTTTTCATCTTCGATTTAATTATTAACTGCATTATTAATCAAAATACCGTTAACTTTTTGATTATAACCCAAATATATTATCGATTCGACCAAATGATTAAACATTTTTCTGTATTTTATCACTAAATTTATAATAAGTATTATTTTCATAATAATAAAATATATATTTGACTATTGCAAGTATATTAGGTCAGATTGATAATAAAAATAAAAAATCTTTCACCTGGCAGATACCTTAAATGTTCCCCTGGAAGTACGTGTAACCTGTGGTTTGCTATTTTCCCAAATTGGTCCAGTGATTATAAGCTTCGTGTAATTCCATAAGTGCGTTTGATTTGTCTTTTGCAGCAATAGCCCCTTTAAGCCTTGCAATACAAGAATTGATTTTATTGATTTCATCCCTCTCGGAACTAAACTGTATCCAGATTAAAACCTTATCCCATGCTTTCTCAAAATCGTCTAAAATATTGCCGGCTTTATCCCAGGAATCATTGTTTACCGCTTCGATTATGTCATCTATCGACTGTGGTATACTTATACCGACAGTTTTTTTAAGAAAATGTCCGCTTAACATGATTAAAATAAACAAAGCCAGCGCCGTAATCGGTATTGCATTAATTATAAATTTTCTCATAGAAACGTCCTCCCTAATACGGACCTTTATAGTCTCCAATATCTTTTACCTTTTTAATATCATCCTTATATTTATCGACATATAAACTTCCCGCGTCATTCAAGGTAACCAGAAATGCCTCAGAAATATCGTTTATACCATATTTCTTCAGCTGGTTCATGAGCCATTTCTTATCTTTATTCATCTGCCTTAAATTTTCTTCTATAAGAACACCGTCATAAACCAGTTCTGTGCTTATGCCTGCCGGCTTAACCGGTATATTCATATCTTTTGGTGTTAAAGGGAGATATTCCGATTTTTTAAGTACCGATAAACTGCCGTTGGGTTCCAGTATGGCATAATCGACTTCGTTTAAGTCAAATATTCCCTGATTGCGAAGCAATGCTAAAATATCCGAAATCCTGAATTTCATCTTTTTTAGGACATTATCCATTATCTTTCCGTTCATTATAACTATGGTAGGTTCCCCTTCTATTACTTTGGCGGCATATCTCCATTTTAGAGTAATAAGCTGCATAAGATAAGCCAATGCCGACCAGGTTACAAGACCGACAAAATGCGGCCAGGCTCTGCTTGATAAATCTACGGTGGCTTCCGACGCAATGGACCCAATCGTAATTCCCAATATATAATCAAAAAACGTCAATTGGCTTATTTGCTCTTTTCCTAAAATTTTGGCAAAAATAAGAAGGGAGAAAAAGCTGATTATTGCTCTGACACAGACTACCAATCCCTCGTTCACATCAAATTCCTCCAATTTATAACATTTAAAATATATTATCTGTTTAAAGCAGAAAATTATACTAAAAATTTATAACCGCTCAGGAAACATAAATATTATACGCATGCGTTTTATGCCTACTTCACGGTTATGCTTAAATCGTATTGTATAATTCATTTAACGGGTATAATATAAAGCTGAAAATAACAGAATTATTGGGAGGGATACCTTTGAAAAAGAAAATTATAATATTAAGTATTCTTCTTATTTTCTGTACCGTTTTTTCGGCATGCCGTAAGCCGGTAACATCATCTGCCGAGAGCGTTACACCTACGCTTACTACACCTACGCCTGTGAAAACGCAGAAAACCTCCAATAATAATTGGAAATGCATATATATGGGAGCGATGGTTATGGATGATACACCTCAGATTGAACATCAGTTAATATTTGATGATGAAGATAAATGGCTAAAATATGCGTATGATAACTTACCAAACTCTATAGTTGACATAATAGATCAAGACATTGATTGGGATTCCGAAGGTGTTGTGGTATTGCAGAATCTGGCAGCCAAAGGCTACTTTTCATTTATACCGCCTGTCAGGAATGTAACAATTGATAACGGTATTTTAGGCGTGGAATATGAAGACAATTTGGATTCATCAAAAACATTTTATGTCAGATCCGACGACTATTCAGATATGATAAAAGAAATTTACATGATACTTCTTGGCAAATCAGATATCGAAAAATTGCATTAACATCATACCGTTCAGGCTTTCAAAACACAAATCTGCCGTAATATCCGTTTTCTTTAAATAATTCACTGTCTTGCATTCAATGCTCACCATGATACAGGATACTACGGCAGTTTTAAATTCAAATAAACGTTAGAATCCTCCGGCTCCGCCTCCGCCGGCACCGCCTCCGCCTCCGTCAGTAAAGCCTCCGCCGGATGAGAAGGAATTTTGCCCAAACGATTCACTCATGCTCGAATTAACTGAGTCTCCGGATGTATCGGCAAAAAGAATATACCAAAACAACCAACTGTCATACATATAATGATCAGGTTCCAAAGATATAATATTCTTATTGAATATTCCAAAACCAAGGGCATAAATCAAATCTTTGTCCAGTGAATAAAGAGCATCCTCCGATGACAAATCCAGATCCTTGATATGTTTTTTCATGTAATTCACAAAGCTTTTCCATTTCATATTCTGTATATAGCCTTTATCCGACAGCCTGTTGAACAGGATTAAGCCATATATAAACAATATTAATCCGACGGCGAAATCATAAAGAGCTGTAAAATTGTCGTTTATGGCCGTAATAATACCCAAAACAATACATATCGTTGCAAGAATTATTAATAAAACACCGTGTAAATTCTTACTGTGATCAAAATATCCCCCTTTATCGACTTCCTCTTTTATCTTCTTTTTCCAAGTGCTGAGAGCCTGATAAAATTTCGTTGAATTGTGACTGCTGTGATATTCTATATCTTTGAGGCTTACGGCTTTTCCGTCACCCATTTCGTCAAACAGCCAGTTCATAAAATACCTTTCGTGCGGCAACAGGGACATATCTGCATCCCTGGTTTTATATATGGTGAAATTCCTTTTAGAAACCTTTACATTGTCATCCTGACAGCTCAATTTTATATAACCCTTATTAAACAAATCCAGAACAGTTGCAAGAAATACATTGGAATTAACATGTAAACCCGTAATATAAGAGGCAACGGCAGGGCTGCAATCCTCCGGTATTTTACTATACTCCCTTTCAAGAATACTGCCGTCGATTTTTCTCCTGCAAAGATACAATACAACCGCAAAAACAATAATTCCCATTGTGCTTATGATCAGAGAAATGCGGCCGAACAGTCCCTTTAAAAACTCTTTTCTTATTCTTTCCTCTTCTTTTTTCCGTTGCAATGCCGTTTCTTCATTTATTATTTCTTCATAACGATCCAAATTAACAATATTTGCGGATTCCTTTATATAATCCGCAGGGAATAAAAGTCTTACTTCAAACATGGTCTTTGCAGACAATCCGGATGCATACAGTTTATACATTAACGGATACTCATTATCCTCAATTTTATTGATAATTCCGTTTGAAGGGCCATGAGCGAAGATTTTTACCTTGTCACTGTCGTTATTGTAAGGTAATCCCAGGTAAACTGTAAATTTTCCTACCGGAGTTTCGTTATCATCGCCCAGGAATTTATAATATAACTCTCCGGTATCGTTATATTTTACGGCCACATTTTTCACCACATAACTTATCCTGAAAGTTTTTGTTTCATCCTTTGACGGGGAAAATATCTTTATCTCAGTTCCGTCCGTCTTCGCTTCCGTTGTATAAACTCCCTTATCACCATTTTCAGCCTTTTCCACCCTGTCATAATTTATCCATTTGCCGTCCCCTGTTTCATTCACACTTATATCTGACAGGCCGCCGGCTTCATCAATATCAATATCCCGATAAACTCCGTTATATTTTTCATTAAATTCGAAAGTAATATATTCCGTTATCTCAAGATCCCCGTTATCATTCAATGATGCGTATACGGTCCAGTCCGGAATATACAAATCCTCTTCGGCTGACACCGGTTCAGAAAAAAAGGCTGCCGAAAAAAGCATAAGTACAGATATCACCAATAATCTAATACCAATGTGTTTTTTCATATTCCCTCCCATATTACGTATTAAATATTTGCTTTATCAATATTATCGCTCATTTAACATAATTATACATTAATTCAAAACTAATTATAAATTAAATTATGATTAAAAAGCACAGAAATTTGCTTCCCTTTTATTACATTTTACATCAATGTATAATTATTCAGATTTTACTTTCCTAACCTAAGATTAAAAACCAGCCGTCAGCTCATTTCCTGACCATTTTGCCGGCTTATTCCGCCGCTTCACTGGCTCTTACTTTTTCTTTTCCGATTTTGCCATTCAGTATTTCTGTCAAAAGCAGCATAAGTATTGCAAATAAAAGCAAATATACCGGATATAATTCTATACTTATATTATCCGCCATAAAACCGAACAGCATCGGCATAAAAGTGGAACCGACATATGCACTCGCCATCTGTACTCCGATAATTGCCTGAGAATTTTCCTTACCGAAATTGGAAGGTGTGGCATGGATAACTGACGGATATATGGGCGCGCAGCCAAGGCCTAAAATAATAATCCCGGTTAAAGCCGGAATATCGCTGCCGAAAGGGACAGTAACAAGTATTATACCCGCAATAATAATTATCAAACCATATCTTATAAGCAGCTTGTCTCCCACTTTATCGGCAATAAATCCGGTAATAAAACGGCCGAAAGTTATTCCTATATAAAATAAAGATGCAAAGTTTGCGGCAATTTCGGGATCAATACCGCGTGATTTAACCAGATAAGTGCTCGCCCACAAACCCGCGGTTGATTCAAGGGAACAATAGCAAAAAAATGCAGCAAATATCAGCTTGACTCCTCTAATTTTAATAATCTGAGGTAAAGTAAGAGGTTTAGAATCCGATTTATTGTATTCATTCCCGCTCTTGTTTTTTACCCAAATAGGCAGACTGATAAACAGTATTGCAGTCAATATTATCTGTATAATTCCCACAAACCGGTAACCGTTGTTCCATCCGAAACCCCGGCTGAGGCTGTAACCCATTATGTACGGGCTTATAGTCGCCCCGACACCCCAGAAACAATGCAGCCAGCTCATGTGTCTTGAGGCATAATGCAAAGCCACATAATTATTCAAGGCCGCATCTACGGCTCCGGCTCCCAATCCGTACGGTACGGACCATAAACATAACAATGCGAAAGTATCGGAAAACGAAAATCCAAACAATGCAGCCGCAGTCAACATTGTGCTGACGGCCGTCACCACCCCCGCCCCGAACCTTCTTATCAGCCTGTCAGCCATAAGCCCTGAAATAACAGTTGAGCCTGCCGTAATAAGAGTTATTACTCCTGCATAAGAAATGGGTACTTCCAGCGTCTCATATATGACCGGCCATGCCGATCCCAAAAGCGAATCCGGAAGTCCCAGACTGATAAATGCAATATAAATAATAGTCAATAGTAATAAATACATGTAATTTTCCCGCCTTTACTCCTAGCTTTATCTTTTGCAACCGGTTAATATTACAACCGATAAACTTTTGAAATACAGGTCAATTATATAGGCTCAGTCATATATTTTCAAGCACGCCTTGAATAAATCTATTGCAATATATCTATTTATAAAAATCAACTTGACAGACTCCTGCGGCAAGTTTAAGCCGCTTTTAACCGGCAGATTCAAGGCTGTTCCACAATAATACAGGTTAGTCCTGAAATTATGGAACAGCCTTTATATGAAATGTATTACTTGTAAAACGAGCAACTAATCAAGTCTTCCTCTTCAACTCTCCCGTTGGAATGAAATACAACCATTCTGGCATAATTTCCGAAGTATGCATCAACAGGTAATTTCATCGCATGTTCCTCATTTTTTGATTCCTTCTTATGGCATTTTTTGCATTTGCAAACCGATACATTGGCCGCAAGGGATATAAATAAAGTTATAGAATATCCCGAAGGGTTTGAAGTAATAAATTCAAAAGCAAATCTGTCCGCTTGAGAACCCGAATCGGCCAAAATAATAGTATAAACCCCTTCAATATCTTTGCCGCGATAATTTAAAAAACCTTTTCCTCCGGTTGCGAGGTAATCAACATTTCCTATGCTATAACATTTTGGTTTTTCTACGGTCACGGATCTGAACAGGTTAGGAAAAGTAACAAAACTGTTTTTTAACTTGCCTTTTGGGCATATATCCGCATAGGTATTCCCTTTATGGTTTTTTACAATACCGCCGCAAGAACACCTCTTAATGCACATGACATTCCCTCCTTAATATTTTCTAATAATATAATATGACATAATTCTACATTTGTGTTTATATATTGACTTTAGGGAATGGCTGTACAAAGTCAAGCTTGTTCCTAACGGCAATACCATTTTCATCCATAGTTCTAAATTTGCGTTAGTCCGGATTTACATGTACCATACAATGCTTTACATTTTCAAATTTCATTTCTATTACGTCATGAACCCTGTGGGCTATCTCATGGGTTGACGAAAGAGTTTTATTACCGTCGGCCCTTATTTCCACATCCACATAGATTTTGCTGCCAAACAGTCTGGTGGTTATTTTATCTATTCCGATTACGCCCTCCTGCTGCAATATGGTATTTATCATTTCTTCCATGATTTTTTTGTCACAGGATTTATCGATCATTTTACCGATGGAATCGATAAATATTGATACGGATGACACAATTATCAAAATACATATAACGACTGCAGCCAATGGATCCATAAACAATAAACCGAATCTTGCACCGATTATGCCTGCCATACTGCCAACCGATGACAGGGCGTCTGAACGATGATGCCATGCATCCGCAAGGAGCGCCCCGGAATCAATCTTTTTGGCCGCAGCTTTTGTATACCAATACATTCCTTCTTTTACGACAATCGAAACTATGGAAGCTACCAATGCAAGAATACCGGGCATCTCAGGTTTTGACGAAAAACCTGATACAACTTTTTTTGCACCCGAAAGACCTATACTAAGCCCTATAATGAAAAGAATTATTGACAATATCAGTGCCGCCACACATTCAAACCGTTCGTGCCCGTACGGATGCTTGCTGTCCGCTTCTTTGCAGGACAATTTAAATCCGATGATTACAACAAAAGTGCTTAACACATCGGATATACTATGAACAGCATCGGACACCATAGCCGTTGAATTGGCTATAATGCCGGCTGCCATTTTAAAAACACTCAATAAAACGTTTATAGTTATGCTTATCCATGAAACCTTCATTGCGATTTGCTCATTATATATTTTTTTCATGCCATCGACCTCCTTATGTAATGGAGCTCTGACCTGACCCGCAAAGAAACGTCCCGTTTAATGGATTTTTAGTCAAACTGTCACGCTCCTAAAATCTTGTTTTCAAATGTTACACCGCCAGGGTTTGCTTCCGTTAATTGCCTATAAACCCAAATATCTGTATCAAATATGAAAGCCCCTACAGAAAAAAACACATCCATGGAACAATTACTGTCCCACAGATGTGCAAGCATTTTTATGCATACACCGTCTGCTGCCGTATAATACGGCCCGGCTCCTAGAACCTTTCGGTCTATGGCCTGCTCAGATTTCATGCTAATTAAATTGTAACAGGCATTGAATTTGGTTTATTAAGATAATTCTTTATAAACTTTTATTAATAAACATTTTATGCATACCGGTTTGACCGGGTGAGTGCAGCTTTTTGTTTGAAAGACTGAGCCTGATTTTTAATAAAATCAAATAGTCCCGAAACGATTTAATTTCGTTCCGGGACTTTCCCGATTTTTTGATTAAGATTCATCATGTGTTTTAAAATTTAAATTAATATTTTGATTTTTATAGAGCCTTCATCAGGTTTCCTGATTTATATTCATTATTTTTTCTTCAATCCGTATTAATTTAATAAATATTTTTATAAGTTAATCATACTATTACCGCCATTAATGTACATTGTAAGTGCAATCCAATCTGTTCTCAATGAATTTTACCAATATGTCGTTAAATTCATCCTTCTGGTCATAAAAAACTCCGTGTCCGGAAAACTCAAAAGGAATCAGTACCGAATTTTTTATCATTCTGTTCTGGATTTCTGCCAGCTCAAAGGGAACTATTTTATCATGGATACCATGCATAATTAGGGTTGGAACCCGAACCGCCTCCAAATCCCTGAACAGCACTTCCTTTATCCATGTTTCGGCAACGGCCGCAGTAGCCCAACCCGCCGCCTTAAGCCCCAGCGAGAAGAACCAGTCGGAAAAAGCCTGGGATATATGTTGGAAGAAAAACCTGTCTCCGAAATTTCTTAGCATCTTGGGCCTGTCATTATAGGTATCTTCAATGGTCTGCAATATGCCTTCCTTGTCAACACCGTAAGGGAAGTTGGGACGCCTTATTAAACTCGGTGCGGCCGCGGCTATAAGGACCAGTTTTGATACTCCGTAACCTCCATGCCTGCCCATATACCGAACCGCAATGGCTCCCCCTGTGGAATGACCTGCCAGGATAAAATCATGCAAATCCAAGGCTTCCACCACTCCTCTTACATCGTCCGCCAGAGTATTATAATCATATCCGCAGTAAGGCTTATCCGATTGACCGAAACCCCTTTGATCTATCCCTATACATCTATAACCCATTCCGGGCAGCTTATCCAACTGGTATTCGAACAGATTGTGGTCTCCGGGCCAGCCGTGCAGAAACACTATGGTTTTCTTGCCTTTCGGGTTTAAATCTTCGACGAATATATTAACGCCGTCTTTCAATTTAATGAAACAACCCATATTACACTCCCAAAGAAAATTTTATAGATTATAATATTCATTAAAATAAATAAATGTGTAATATGGCAGGATTAATCATATACAAATTCCTTGAACCGGTTGCCTATCCGGTAAATATTTTCCGATATAAACAAGGGTGCATGCCTGTACAAAAAGGTAAATGCCTTCAGTGTAAATCTTCTGCTGTCAGGCAAAAGCGGATCGTCTTTCCAGGGGGATATTTCTGCAGCTTTTATAAATTCGTCTTTCTTTGGATGGGTGCAGTTTTCTTCCCAAGGCCTTCCCACCAGGCCGGTGGTAAAATGAAGAATGGCCGGATTTTTCCTGGCTTCAGTCAATTCCTTTTCAGAATAATAACTGTCCATGTAATATATCTTCCTGATACTGTCGGAGGTAAATGTAAACATATTGGAAGTTACGTTATATCTGGGAGATAAGGCAAATATTCTTTTGCCGCATACACCGTTAATGATGCCCTGATCGTGAAAAGGAACATTCCCACCGAATTTTTCTATAAAATCCAAAAAAGCTTTTTGAATATTATGCTTTCTCCAGGCGGACAGATTAACCAGTAAAACCCCCGCGTTTACATATAAATCTCTTTTTGTCAGTCCTATTCTGGTAACCGCATATCTTTCCACCGTATCCCGTACCCCGGCCGCAAAAAAATCCTTCAGGTCCGTTTTCCATAAAGAACTCAGGTTGTCCATGATAATCGTATCGCAATCCAGATACAGCACCTTTTTATATGTTTCGGGAACAACCGACGACAGGAACAGCCTGGCATAAGTTGCTGACGCGATCTTTTTATGGCCCATATTAAGCTTAAGGCCCGATATGAAATCTTTCATGGATGCGAAAAATATTCTCCGGCCGTATTCGTCCGCTATCTTAACCAATTTCTCTTTATTCTTGTCAGAAATACCGCAATCCATTATGTATACGTCTATGCCTTTAAATTCCTTATTGGCTTCAAATAAAGACAACATGGATATGCCTAGGTATTTGGCATAATTATCGTCGGCATTATAAGCCACGCATAAATCCCTGATATCCTCCATGCTAATTTCAACGATATATTCAGCTTATATATCGTTTTCTCCTTCCCCTTGATTTTCATAAGTCATATTTTTCAAATCATCCAGATAATCTATCTGCAAATCATAAGGATAATAAGTATTCTGTTCCATAAGGTATACTACATAAATGTCATCTTCAAAATAAACTTTAAAATTACGCGGATACATATCCTTAAATTTTTGGGCCCAATAATAAGCCTTGGATTCAATAACAGCCCGCTGATAATAATAGTCCTGAACGTCTTCCATAAATACAAAATCTTTCAGGGCATATTCCGGGGCCACCCTCACCCTTCCGTAAATGTAATCCTGTAATACCAGTTTTTCTATAAAGAAAAACACATAATCCGTAGTGAAGGTAAATTTTTTCTCCTTCTTGCTGATCATATTTACAAACTGTGAAAGCTCCGTATGTCTTCCGTAATCGATAACATCGTAGTATTCATCCGTAGGTGAAACTATCGTATAGGAAAATTTCTTGTAGTTCTTCTTGATATTGCGAAGAACATATTCCACTTCATTATAATAAGCCTGGTTGACGTCAAAGAAATTATGATAACATCCCGTTCTGATAATGACAAAAGCGGCCAAAACACATACGGCCAGTGACAACGTTTTTAGAAATGACTGATATATCCGGTTTTTCCAGATATTCATAATTCTGAAAATAAAATCCACCGGCAATAAATAAATCAAACCGGCAAAGGGCTGGGCAAAGGTTGAAGCCCTGGCTGCCGCTATTACTTCCGGTATTCCCAGGGCCTGGGACGCACCAACGGTATAAAAAATCAGCATAATCAAATCCATGGCCAGATAATCGCAGCCGTAATACCTGGTCTTTTTTGATAATAACATCAGCAACCCGCATAAAAGCCCGGCAAGCATACATGCAAACATAAGCACGGTCGCCCCGGTCCCGAACATTACTCCGGAACCGAAATCATAAATCGATTTCCCATAGTATTTTAATATCTGAACCGCGGACTTTTTCTGATTTTCAGAGTCAGCCCCCTCCTCGGCATAAGTTCCGGAAAGGCTTTTATCATTGACAAAGGTATCATCACCCAAGGCTTCGGCCAGATTTTCCATGTATTCCGGATTGGAGCCGACCCATACATCCCCAGCCATAACAGTTTTCGCCCAGTCGATGGAAGCCTCAAAAGGAATTCCTTTTGCCAGGCAGGCTCCCACCGGAACTACTGCAATTAAGGCTCCCATCAGTCCGCTGAAAAAGATAGGCACAAAATTTTGCTTCTTTAATATCATTGGAAGGTATACCAGGCCTATCGAGCAAATGACAAACACGGCGGCAATGGCCGTATAATAATGATAGGAAATCACCAGAGATACGCTAATCATAAGCAGGAGCAGTTCCGAATCAATATACTTTCTGTTTATGTATGAGTTAATACGGAAAAATCTCTTCAGTTTTGAATCTCCGTTAACTTCCAGTTTCTCCCTGCCTTTATGAAGATATCTGATCATAAAGTATGCTATTCCCGCAACCGCATACATTCCGGCTTCCTGCGGCAATGAAGCGCCGTAACGCCCCTGGTTCAGCATAAGGCTTACAATCAATACTGAGGCCGCCGGAATATATTTTCCGACAAATATCTCTTTTGCCAGCAGATAAATGCCTATGATTAGAATATTAAACTGATAAACTCCCGCATAAAGCATTATTTCTCTGAGATTGAACCCGAACAGGGTACGGACAAAATATATCATTATATGCATACCGAAGGGATATATGCCGTCCGCATATAAGTTGCCCTGTTCCAGCTCATAAATCCATGACTGATGTACGGGAATGTCTGAAAATTGATAGCAATGATAACGTAACACATTATATGTCATGAACCATATGTTATAAATGACTATTCCCGTAAGAAGCAGTGTCTCAAACCAATGCTTTCTAAGCTTCTTCCCTGCTGAAAAATTGCGGGCCTTTCTTAATAAAGCTTTGCATCTTATCCCTACCGAACCGAGAATATACCTTATCAGCCACTCTTCTTTATATGCATTCCAAAGGGCACGGATATTTTCCCTTCGTCTCAAGAAGAACCGCTTGTCCGAGTAATCCCATAAAATTAAGGCATATATGAGAAAATTAAAGCCTAAAAAAGTGTACCGGTTAAGTATATTAAATATACCAAGGAAAGTTACCAGATTTATCTGGATAAACGCCTGGGTAAGGGTGCAAAACCAGAATCGGTAACCGAACCCTTTCCCTTTAAGATGCTTTCTCCAAACAAAAAGAGGAATTATAAAATCCCGGACAATACAGCCGACCAGTACCGATATCATTGATAACACATAAGTTTCGGTATCAACTATCATATTCTTTCTCTCCTCTACTGTTCGCCGATATCACGTGTGTTGTATTCTTTCAACCAATTCCTTAAAGTTTTTGTATTTCTTTTTTATGTACACGGAATAGATAATGCAGCTTCCGATATAGACACATCCTCCGGCGATAACCTGGATAACCAGCCGCAACAGAACATTTATATTCAGGTTATTAAGGGTATATGTTATACTGAACTCCAATGCGCCGCATATCAAAAAAGGAAACAGCTTCATGGTCAGATCCTTTAAACTCAAAATATCCCTGATACGGATTATCTGATATACGCAGACGGCAACTTCCGCGGAAATAGTTCCGATTACTGCGCCCACAGCCCCATAAAACGGAATTAACATTGAATTGAGCAGAAAATTAATTACGGCCCCCAAACTTACTGATTTTATATATATAATTTCCCTTTTAAACGGGATCAGGTATTGAGTCTGTATCACGCTGGTTACTGCCATGGGAATCATTGCCGCAGACAGCTGCATGGTCAATATAACTGACGGTTTGAATTCGGGCCCCAGAAACCATGGTATAAAACTCGGCGCGATTCCCGCAATTCCGAAAGAAAGGGCACAGCCAATAAAACTGTTTACTTCCAGGGAGTTTAACATCTTTCGTATACCTTCCTCCCTGTGCCTGCCCGCTGCCAGGTTTGATATTCTGGGAAGCATCACCGTATCCAGCGCCGTAAGTAACCCTTTCGGGAGATTGATGATATTTTCCGAATAAGTATAAAAGGCCACGACTGCAGTGCTTTTTAATATGGCGCCAAGCATAATCTTGTCCATCCAGTTATAGACGCTCAGTGCCAGCAAAGGTACAAAAAGCTTCAGATTGGGTACCATATGGCACAGGATATCTTCTTTTTTCAAAGGTACCTTTTTAACCTTTCCTATTATAAACGGAATAAGCTGAACCTGCTCGAGCAAGAAGCAGCCCGCCATTATGCCGGTATATGCAGGCAGGTCGCTTTTCGACCTTACAAAAATGAAAACCAAAATTATTATAAGCAATCTTGATACAAGGCTTCTTACCGTGGTTATCCTGAATTTCTCCAAGCCGTAAAAAAACCAGCTATAGTCAAAAAGGGCCGATCCCACATACATAAGCTGAAGCCAGTATATCTCCCTGTTCTCCTTAAATACAGTCACCGTCAGCATTATATAAATAAATACCGATATGATAGATGTAATCATCTGCATTATGAATATGCCCCAGAAGGCAACGCTTCGTTTTTCGGGATCATCCCTGCAGGAAGCTATGGTTCTGCTTCCGTAATTGTCAAGTCCCAGTTTGCCGAACATTATAAAATAACAGACAACAGTACTGGAAAATGCATATAAACCTGTATTTTCCGCCCCGAGTACCCTGGCAACATAAGGTGTGACAATCAAAGGCAATACACATATGGAAAGTCTGTAGATTATACTGTAAAAATAGTTTTTCTTCTCTTCCTTGTTCATTTTGTATCCTGCTTCCGATATTTTTCTCCGTTTCCGAAATATTACAGCCGGTTAATTGCCATGTTTTTAAGTTATTTGCCTTTTACACATTTGATATTCTTTATGACCTTATGTATTTATTACATAACAAAACTGTTTTAAGTAATGCTCATTTTGTAATTTCATTTTCTCGCTTAAGCTCATAATATTTAGTTCTCCGCTTTATAGATCTGGCTTGTGTCCACGCTTTCCTTTATTTGTATCTTTGTATGCTTATCAAAGGCTTTGGCAGATATCATTATGTCTCCGGACAGGATTACCGCGTTTTTCAGCATTGGACATCTGCCGAATGCCTGATAATTTATAGAAAGGGTTTTCTTGGGTATTTTTACCGATTTTAACTTCGAGCAGCCATAAAATGTCCGGGTGCGAATCCTCTTGATATCACTGGGAAACTGAAAATAAGGAAGCTTCCTGCAGTGCATGAATGCACCTTTCCCGATGGTCTCCACGGCATCGATATTGAGAATAGCCACCGATTCAAGTTCCGAGCAATATGCGAAAGCATAATCCCCCACTTTTTTAAGTTTTCCTGTAATGACTATTTTCTTAAGCCTTCTGCATCCGAAAAATGCCTTGTTTTCTATAGTCTCCAGCAAACTGTTGCCGTCAAATTCCACGGCCGGCAATTTACCGCAACCCGCAAAGGCATATCTTGGTATCCGTTCAATCGCAGGGGAAAAGTAATGACTTTGACCGAATCGCAAGTTCTTAAGCGAACTGCACTGGGCAAATATATAAGAACCTATTTCCGCAACCGGAGGCAAATCGATTTCCTCCAAGGATATACAGCCGGCAAAGACAAAGCTTCCGATTTTGCCGAGCCTGCTGTTTTCCGCAAACTTTATATTGCGTAAACTGATGCAGTTTTGAAAGGCATGGGCTTCTATCCTTGTGACCGATGCCGGTATCTCGACGGAAACCAGGCTTTCGCATCCATAGAACATGCCTTTTTTTATTGTTGTAACATGTTCGGGAATTTTTACGCTTCTTATCTTATTATTAAAAGCAAAATCAAAAGGACTCTGCCCGTTATATTCCCTGGCTGACATAAAGGTCACGTTTACGCCCGTGTCCTCTTTTTCTGACATACGGTACTTTTTCTTCTTCACTTTGTGGTAACGGACATTATATCTGATGCCGATTATGTCTTTAACTATGGATAAATCCCTGCGCAGCCACAATATTATGTAGCGGACAAAACGGCCGAATTTCTTCATTGTCTTGGCCATGGATTTTATCGGTGCGTTAATAAAACATAACAGCTTATATGTAATAAAATCCAGCCACATATAATTTATTTTTGATAGTACGGTCATTTTCTCATAAAATTTCTGGGTCATCATTCTGTCCTGCAAATACAGTTCCAGGTATTTTAACCGTATTTTCTTTAACTCGTTAAACAATTTCCGTTCATAATCCCTGAAGCTTTCCGTCATGCGACATTCACACATGTTTTCGGATTTTATAAGAACGCCGTTTTTTTTGCCCAGCCGAAGCAACATATCCGCGTCGCACAAACAGTCAAGTTCTTCATCAAACCCTCCCGCTTCGGCAATACCTTCGGTCCGATAAACCACCTGGGAAGATGTTCTGGCCGGATTATAGAGTATCCATTTAGAATAATGATAAGCTTCTTTTTCTATCAGTGGTTCTTCATTTATATCGGCTCTTCTTTCATCAATCAGATTACCGTTCATGCAGACGGCATTCAAATCAGGATTTTCCTCAAGTTCCCTGATAACGGTCTGAGCAGCCTTACTGTCCCAGGTATCGTTTGCCGTTAAAAAAGCAATGTATTCGCCTTCCATGCACTCAAGCATATGATTGCGGATTTTTGCAGGATGCCATGACGAATCCATTTTAATATATTCAACATCCTTATAAGCGGCCAAATCTTCCTGCAACCCGAGACTGTAATCACTGTCCTGATCGTTTACATCAACCACCACTATTTTAATCGGCGAATACTCCTGATTCATGATACTTTTCAATGTGTTCATAAATCTTAAGGAAGTATTCGTTTTCGCTATTATTACAACATTCAACAACGGTTCGGACATAATCATTCCCTTGCTTTTTATTTTTAGTTTCATAAAGGATTATATTTTAAGCACCAATACATAAAACTTTTAATTTATTTTCAAATATCCCAGTCTGTAATACCCGTTTATATCTCCCGTTTTGTAATTATTGGCAAGCCTGATAAACTGCCGCGTCCGGTTATCAAATATGCCAAGGCACAATATATATTTTTTCCCTTTCAGTTCATCCACAGGTACAACCGTTTTTAGCTCCACCTGTTCATCGGGAAACCAGAACCTGGTGTCCGTATCCACCGATTGTTCGTAAATTTCGCCGCTGCCGACACCGGTCAGGGCAATCTTTACATCAAATTTGTGATAACAGGGAGCAAAACCTGTATTGCAAAGCTTTATTGCCGCTTTAACGTTCCTGCCGTGGCAAGCGGTAACTTTCACGTCTTTTATTATGAAACGGTATCCCAGATGGGCACTTATGTATTCATAAGCCGATTTGTTTTTCCATAAAGGGTCGGATGAACCGAAAGGCGAACGTTTCCACTTGTTAAGTACCTCCATATCGTAAGCGCAATGCAGGTAAGAAACCCTCATCTTCCTCAAATCTTCCGCAGCGGCCGCTGCATCGTTATAACCGCAGTTATTGATCACCTCCCCGCCGTTTGAAACAAACCTGCACAGCCTGTTCTGAAAATCAAGCTCATCCCTGCGAATCCACTTATCGTTTAAATTTCTGGATTCTTTCGCGTAAACATGGCCGTAAGTTCCGAAATCGGTGTCCGATGCCAACATACCGTCATTAAACAAAGAAAATCTTGCTCCGAACATTTCCGTAAATGCCGTTTTTTCGTCCAGAGACTGGTTTGTCCTTGCAATCATTCTCCAGAAACTGGGGCATCTTACGGCAATCTGTGTTCTTTTCCCCGTACAGTCATATAATTTTTTTGCCAAAGTCAATATATGGCGTTCACTTAAATATCTGGAATTATGCATCTCACCCCAGCTGCCGATAAAAAGGCCCTGTATTATATAAATATGCCTTTCCAGGCCCTTTAATATCTCCGCCAGCTGCTCCATATGCCGCAATATGATACTTATATCCTTCGGCTCACTTAAGACGCCTTTTCCTTCCCAGTCATAAACGAAACGGACTATCAGCTGTTTTTTATGGATTATAAAATATTGAAATATGTTTTCTATATTTTTTAAAGCTTCCTTAGATAAAGGCTTGTCGTTAAAATCAATAAGATTAATCTCCAACAGGCAAAGCTGATGGTTTGCGATTACAACGGTATTTTCAATTTTTATTTTTTCTTTCCTGTTTTTAATCGGATCGGCATAAAACCGGTATATCGAATACAGGCCGCAATACGGATTGTTAAGCACAACCGCTTTTTCGGCTGCCGAAAATGGAGACCATCTTAGTATTTTATCCCGACCTCTTAACAACATCATTTTAAAGACCTTTCATCATATCGTTGTTTTTTGTAACTGCTTTTTTACCCTTACCACTACCGTCCATATGCTCAAAGGCATAATAAGCATATAAGAAATCTGTTTTAACAGGCCCTTATGCATGCTGACACCGTTTACTCTTTCAAACATTATGGAAGTTGTTTCTTTTACGCGGAACCCCAGAAGAATCATCTGGATAATCATATTGGCATCCGGATAAAAGTAGTCGAAGTTGCCGAATTCGGAATAATATTTAAAAGCTCTGCGGCTCAACCCCTGGAGTCCCGAAGTGGGGTCCGTGATGGTTTCACCGGTTATTATCTTTATCAGCCATGAAAAATAAGCCAGCGATATTCTTTTAATAAAAGACACTTTATAGGATTTGCTGCCTTTCAGAAATCTCGACCCTATGACAATATCCGGTGTATGTCCGTCCTCGTCTTTCGTAGTGAGGCACTTATATATATGGGCTATATTGTCCACGCTGTGCTGCCCGTCGGCATCAAGCTGAATAACGTAATTGTAGTTATGCCTTACAGCATATTTATATCCGACCTGTAATGCGGAGCCGTACCCCAGATTAAAAACATGGGTGATTATTGAAACACCATAGGATCTTGCTATCATTTCCGTACTGTCGCTGGAGGCGTCGTTAATGACCAGAATATCAGCAAAATTTCTGATCTTGGGGACACATAATTTATCAAACAGCTTCACTATGTTTTTTTCTTCGTTAAATGCAGGGATAATTATCAATACATCTTTCATAAAACATCCTCTCCGTGTATCATCAATTCAGCATTGCCAACATATCTTCGATATCTTTCGGATGTTCGAGGTTTTTTACTTTTGTATTTTTTTCATATTTATCCCTTATTCCCGGATTGTCTATAAGCCATTTTAGTTCTCTTACAATATTTTCCACCGTTAGGGGAAATAAAACTCCGTCATGTCCGGATACAATTTGCTCGCAGTTTCCGGTACAATCCGAAGCCGCAATTGCTTTTCCCAGGATTTGAGCTTCTTCGATTGCTATGCTTTTCCCTTCGTATCTGGTGGCATGGACATAGATATCAGCCTGTTTTACATAAGGGTAAGGATTGTCCTTCTTTCCCATAAGTATAAAGGAGTCCTCAACATGATGCTCCTTAATAAGCTTCTCCAGCCTGGCCCTTTCAGCTCCTTCCCCTATAACATACCAGCGTACTTTGTAACCGTCGTTTATTATCCTTTCCAAAGCTTCTATGGCTATGTCATAACCTTTCTGGTAATGCAGCCGTCCCACCGTCACCAGACGTATTCCGTCGAAATCATCGGTAAACCCTGTTCCGGAATTGGCTTTTTCAATTATTTCCTCCCTGTTAAGCATATTACGGAACAGCCTTACCTTCTGTCTGTATTCGGGATAAACATTGCAGAACTTCTTTTCCACCCCCCGGGAGACAACATATATTCTGTCCATTTTGCCGTAACAGTCCCTGTCCATGAACGGTGTATATCCCGCCCGTTCATAATCTATATGGACAAAGGCCGCTTTTTTCCCGGCCTTAACCTTGTCCGCCAGAAAATAAGTGGAAGCTCCCTCTATATACGCAACCGCCAAATCATACTTGTCATTCAGATCCGGCCTGCCTTCCGCCAGCAGTCTCCAGAACAGCTTGTCGGGCTGCAGTTTCCTTCCCGAAGCTTTTTGCTCTTTTATGTTTCCAATTAAAAACTTTATTAGTCTGAAGCCTGTAAGCTTGTAAAAAAAAGCCCTGATAATCATTCGCATTATAATAAGGCGGCCCCGGAAAGAAACGACGGAATAAGTATATATGCGCTTGTTAAGTATATGTACTTTATCAGGCACCGCTTTAAACATTTCTCCACAGGGTATGATGGTATAAAGATACAGCTCATATTTTCCCATGGAATTAAGTCTTTTTAGGAGTTCAACCAATGCTTTTTCCGCTCCTGCCTGCCCCATTGTATTTATAATAAACAGCAGTTTTTTCATGACGCTATCAAATTCTCCGGTTCCTTCTTGACCTCATTTTGCTTCATTTTATCCAGCGTCTCTTTAAGCTGCATGTTCTCATCATTAAGCAGGGATATCTGCATGGCAAGTTCCTGTACCCGGACGGTAAGTTCCGCATTGGTTTTGTAACAGTTAAAAATCCCGAAGAAAACCAGTATAATCGATATGGCAAATATTATGGACGGTGGATATTCCACGGAAAAAATATCGGAAACAAAATACACCAGTTCCGGTATCAGACCGAAGATAAAAATAATGATTCCCCCGATTATCCAAAACAGACTTTGCCTTTCGGTCATCTTCCGTGCTATATTGGCCCTCCTGGCTATATAGATAAATATAATTCCGGCAAAACAGACCAGTAATCTCAGCGATACGGACATATTTTCCCTCCTCATGGTTTATTTATTATTAACAGAAAATCTCCGATTTTCCCAACGATCAAACTGCGCTTTGCAGCTTTATAAAGATGTTGCAATTTGCCATACTTTATTTACCGCGAACCGGCCGCCTCTCACAAAAGATGAGCATAACTTAAAACATGTTATCATACTGCCCGGGTATTGACATTGGGACTGTCATATATATTGTAAACATCCGGCCTCGGCATTTTTTCCCTTACCCTCTCAATTACGGTGCCCCTGCAAAAGACATGGATATCTATATTTTTTTCTATCCATCTGAGTCTGAAGTATGAATATGTGAATGACAAAAATGCGGCCACCGTAAAACCTGCGCCATACCATGTGGAGTTTAATCCGGCCGAAACGAATGATCCCAATACCGACATCGCAGCAAATATGATGCCGTTTACCAAAGCGCCTTGCAGGTCGTTAAAGTAATACAGGAACAGAAGTTCCGAGTACATTAAATAGGTAATATAATAACCGACGGCGAGCTGCGGATAAATCTCCATAACCAGACCGGAAAATCCCAGGGCCGGCAATATGATAATGGCAATCAGGAAAATAATAATCGATACAATAAACTGGAAATGGGCCAGCGTCAGCAATTGTGACGAAAGCACCTGAAACATTCTCCTCTGGGTCTTCTCTATGGTATCCAGTTTGCCTCCGATTATGGCCTCCATATAATTTTTATATTTCTCATGAAAATGCATCTCCACTCTGGATATAAAGAAGACCCCGGCCGATATACTGGTCAACATGGCCAGGAAAGATGCCATATCATAGGGTTGGTTGCATACGTAAGTGTCAAGGACCACCAGATGCCACGGCTGCGTCCAGAATACGAAATTATGGGCAAACAGCCCTAAAGTGTACAGGAGATTTGACGCAATAAGTTTCCAATAAATACGGTAATAATATAATACTTCCCTGTAATTGTGGCTGTTTACGGGAAAATACCTTAAGACATTGGCCAGTTCCAAGGAAGCCAGCATCAAAAATCCTATAGTCAGGGCCAAAAGCATGCTGTAGGTTATACTGAAGTCCATGCAAAAACGGAATATAACAGCCAGTATGAATGTCAGGCTCATGGAGAATAAAAAATACAGACATAGCTTTTTATATTGCTTTAGTATGGAATTGTATATCATTGTCGACAGAGTCAGGGTAAAGCCCAAAAATCCCATATAGACGGTAAACATATAATAAACTTTAATACCGCCCACCAGTATACCCCGGATGCAAAACGGAATTGCCACCAGCGACGAAAAAGTCAGATTTGTAAGTGTCCCTACGATAATACAGGCTCTGATATCATCAAATTTCTGTTCATATATTTTATCCGTCTGATATTTTGACAATACGGAATTAAACGGGGATGTGGTCAGCATGGAAAAAATGAATATATAGAGTATGCTGCAGGAAAAAAGCTCCCTTTCCACAAATCCTACCGAATCAAATCCCAGCACCTTGTACATTCCAAATAGACATACAATTATAGTAAGCATGGGCGCAATGGTATATGTAAAACTGAAACCTATTCCGTAAATGGATGAAGCTACCGTATTTTTATTGAATATTCTGTTTAGCTGTACTCCGATACCTGCCATAAAAATCACCTTCGGTTTAATTTAATAATGAATTATGATACGGATTTTTGTTCCGGATATTCGACATTGCTCATTCTGGCCAGCGTCTTGTATATGTTCCTGTAGGTTTCTTCCATATATGCGTTCCTGTAGCGGAACATAAGCCTTTTGTACCCGTTCTCCCCCATCTTTTTGACCATCTCCGGATTATTGGCCAGTTTCAGTATTGCGTCGGCTATTTCCGACACATTCATAACGGGTACGACTATCCCGGCTTCGCCAAACGAGTCGTTCTCTCCGTGTAAAAGCCCGTTACAGTTGCCTACATTCGTGGCTATACAGGGTTTTTTTGCGGCAAAGCCTTCAAGTATCGACAATGGCTGGCCTTCGCTTATGCTGGTTAATATTAGGAAATCCATTTTCCCTATATAATCCCGGGTGTCGATCCTCCCGGTAAACACGATGTTTTCCGCTTTCAGCATCCTTACAAGTTCCATACATTCATCGACATATTCCGGATCCTCGTCAAGAGGCCCCATAATCCACAGTTTTAATCTGGGTTGTTTTTTATATGCAAAATAAAATGCGTTAATCATGGTTTTTACATCTTTTATGGGCGTTACCCGGATAACTGCTCCTATATTTATGTAAGGGTCATCGGGATCTTTCATGGGGATGTCCTTAAAAGCTTCGGTATCTATTCCGTTGGGAGTTATTACGGTTTTACTGATGGGGCATCCCAGATTAAGCTGCAGGGATCTCGCCTCTTCAAAAAGGGATGTCACCAGATCCCCAAAGTAATAGGCACACTTAGACATCTTCCTGAACTGATCTATCCATATGGTTTTGTATACGTTCTGAACCCATTTTGCCTTGATGATTTCTTCTTCCCGTTCTCTGGTGTAAATACCGTGCTCGCTTATTAATAACCTGGCATCCGGATACAGTGATACGGCTTTACATCCGATTATTCCGGCATAACCGGTTGACACGCTGTGATATATGTCCGCTTTCGGCGGAACGAATTTCAACGCCAAAAACAAAGGCAGATACATGGACCTTAAGGTCCATAAAAAATCTGAAAATGTTATATTTACATATCTGAGTCTGTAAAACTCTTTGGTAATCTCCAGAAACTGAGGGCTCATCAGCAGATTATTGACGGATATATCCTGCCGGTTAAACATGCGGAAAACCGTGACCCAATCCACATCTTCACCGATAATCAGGCTTCGCAGGGCCTCGACTTCCTTCTTTTTCAGACTAATCCTGTTGCTTTTGACCCTGGCATTGCCCACCCATTCTACGTCCTGAAGATAAACCTCATAAACTTCGGTAAGATTATCAGGCAATTTATATGCAAACCTGCCCCTGTAACTGCGATCGGCTACTATCGATACCAGATTAAATTCAATCTCAGGAAACAACTTTATCAAATTATGTACCCATCCTGAAACCCCGCCTATGACATAGGGATAGCAACCCTCTGCGATCATACAAATTTTCACGGTTGTTCCTCCTTGGTATACGGATTGTGGGAAATCAACCTGTTATTCTTAGGCTCATAAAGCACATTCTCATCCTTAAGGCTTATATACACATCAGCATCCGATGCCTTTACAAGATATTTGTCCTTTTTTATTTCTATAAATTTTCCGTTATTTATGGATTTGATGCTTTTATCATATGTGGACAGAATAAAATAAGCTTCTTTGTCAAAGTTATTAATGCTTATGTGTATATCGTTGTTGTCATATTCATAGGTATAATCCAGAGCCAAAAACCGTCTTACCCTGTTTTCCAGTTCTGAAACAGATACCGTGTCAAATACGGAAAATTCATTAAAATAGGTATCTCCCCGGGACCATATTAGGCTTAGGTTATGCCACTCGTCGAAATTATCCGAAGGATATATGACCCGGCTTATATCCACTTTCATGTTGCACATTCCCAGGGCATTTTCTATGCAAATCATGCGGATATCGTCCATGGTTTCATGCCGATAACCGTATAAATTGAATTTTGCGGATATTACATTATCATTAATTAAATCCAGCAGCCTGTCTCCGTCCCTGTAATCCGACATAACCAGGGACACATTTTCAAGAAGCTCATGATCTGCATTACCAAGATAAGCCCCTTCCTCAAAAGGTCCAAGATACAGGGAGGAAAACTTGTGGTCGGGAATATTTTCACCGTAATATAAATTGTTCAGATTTAAAACATCATTTATATCCGAATCGGAAACCTGACTTAAGGACAGCCCCAGATTGCCCCCGATCTTTTTAATTTCATTCAGATAGAATTTAAGATATTCCGCATCAGGCCTTGCATCACCGGTATAATCAAACCTCAAGGCGGCAAAAAAGTTATATGAACCGCCGTAATTTTTCAATATCTGTACAATATTGGGCCACAATATATCTCTTGCCAGATTTTTTGAACCCCTTGAATAAAGTCTTTGCATGGCATCATCATTTTCGTCGGAAAAGTAAGGAAAATCCACCAATGATATGGTCTGGGCATTGACTACCGGATACAGATAAATATCATTTCCGTGGCTCATAAAGCCTGTCATTATGCCAAGCAGGGACATGCCGTCAAATATATCGCTGCCCACAACATAAACATAGGAATTTCCTGTTTTTGTCCTCCACAACAGCGGCGGCAAATCCAAATGCTCTATACCCTTGTTTTCATAATCGTCAAATAAAGCCACCGCATATACTTCATAACCGGGAGACAATTTATAATAAGGCACCGTAAAAGCCGTATCGTCCTCACTCCCGAAATAATCCCCTTTCTGATAAATTCTTTCCCCGCTTATAAGGAAATCTGAAAATATTTTGATGCCGTCGGCCTTTACCTCATTTTCCGCAACTTCATCTATACCGAAAATCCTTGAAAAACTTTTGTCGGAACCTATTGTGTCTTTATCCGGAAGTTTGGTAAAAATCATGGTTTTTCCCAAATCGGCATAACCGTATAAGAGATTATTGTCGGCTACAGACAAATTGACATTTCCGAATATAATCAGGTTATAATCGGCCAGTTCTTCTTTTGCCGGCAAAGAAGTATATATTCTGTAAAAATATTTATTATATGCGCACCATTCCGTAATTAAGCCTGTCAATATATCGTTCATATCCTGTGATATAACTGCCGCTGTTTTTTTACCGTATAAAAGATTGTCCATTTTATGGAAGTGCGTATTATCCATGTTGAGCTTATCCGCCGTCAAAAGCTGTTTGACGTTGAAATTAAGATTATCCTTTGCCCGAATTTTAAGAAAATTATTGTTTACAAAATAATTTGATTTTCCGACGAACATGAACATTATGAAAATCGTGATAATCAACATTACAATTGCCAAATAGTTTCTTCTTGATATCATTTATAATCTCTTCCTTATTTTTAACTTGCAAATGTAACAGCGCCTGATACAAATTTAACAGCAATAAACCCTGATCAAATCGATTATCTCGTCGTCCACCAGGATTTCCGAATCCTTCAGACTGTTCAAACATTCAAGAAAATCTTTATAGTTATGCTGATTAAACAGCAAATGCAATTTTGCCTTATAGGTATCCAGCATATGGGGCCGGTATTTTTCGGCCCTCCGGCACCACTTCTGGGCCGTGCCGAAGTCTTTGATGGAGATGAACAGATCCGTTAGTTTCAGATAATGAGTAGCCGTCAAATACCAAAGATTATAGGTAAAAAGGTTTTCCGCCACATCGTCCAGCGTATATGTATATGCTTCCTGCTCAATACCGGACATAATCTTAAGTTGAAGAAATTCATATATAAAGTCAAAGGTAAGCAGGTTCATCTCCACGTCTTCGGGGAACTTTTTCAATCTTTCCACCATATCCTGGGCCGCAGGGCGAAGTTTTGCCAGAGCATCCATAACCATGGTGGCGGCATAATGGGAAGATTCGGTATCGCTGCTGTTCATTGCTATGGCAATACTGGATAACTTTCTTTTTGCATTGCTGAGCATGGTATCAAGCAAAAGCTTTCTTAAACTTGCCACATCCGAAACAGCGATGGCATCATGCATCGGTACAAAATTCATCTCTGCTTCCTGATTGGGCGGAAGTATCAGTTTTTCTCTTTCCTGGCTGAAACTTACGTCACTCATATCGACATTTCTTCTGCGGATAATATAATTTATCAGGAAACCGGTTAGCAGATAGACAATTCCCGCCAACGGGACAATAAATATAAACCAGGACAACATCATCCATGTTTTTCGTTTTTCTTTGAATTTAAAACATGCAAGAAGCAGAATTACAAATGCCGATAAAGTGTTTAAAACCAATATTATCAGAACAGGCAAAAAACCTTGCGTATTCATATATTTCCCTCGATATCTTATATTTGCTGAATTCGCAATAATTATATATTGTAACTTAAGTAAGTCTTAATGTTTGCCTTGCCCAAACGTTCCCTTACATAAACCGACTCGCTTTCGCTGGTATTTGTCAGCAGTACCGCAATATTACCGTCGGGCCTTAAACCTATATAATCGGTTTCGCGAAGCATGGGACGCAGTTTATCATTGACTTCCTGAACCGTCAAATCTTCTTTTTTAATGAATAAAATACAGGATTCCGTATAGCCCCTCTCTTTTGCCCGTTTATATATATCAACCATTTCATTGAAGGCATCCTCCCGCAAAACCTTTGTACCCGGCACATACCTGCGGTATGCCAGAGCATCCATATAGTTTGCCCCCTGAACGAAAGCCGAGTAAATCAAAGCGCCGACCACCGTCAGCAAATTGGCATTGTACAAGGTCATCCTGTCGTAAGGCATATCCCATAAGAATATAACTATTCTCATATTCTGCCTGTCGTCAAACAGGGCGCTTGCCATCATGGGAAGCTTATTGTCAAGAGTACGGTTGATGAATACCTGTTTCATTCTCAACGCATCAAAAATCACGGCGTAATCTTTTATCAGCAGGGACTTTCCGAGGGAACCGGCCTTCTCTCCGGTAGACGATGCCAACCGGCAATACTTATTGTTGGATACCAAATAAATGGAAACTTCCCTGGTTCCCATAATTTCTTTCAGGATGTCAAGGGCCACAAACAATACTTCCCCTTTTTCCGCTTTATGTATTTTGGATGTTATATCATAAATCCTTCCGATGCTTTCCCTGCTGTTAATCAGTTTGTCGGTATAATAATCTTTTATTTTTCTGTTGCTTGTATTAATAATCTTTATGTCATTGAGCTTTTCCTTAAGAAAATCTATCTCGTCATTCAGTTTTTTGTTCAAATCGTAATACTTGTCCTTCAGATATCCCACCGTCAGGCCCACTATGAAGATTTCCGCTATCCGGATATATAAATCCGTATCCAGATAAACGGTAACATCAGTCGGTTTAAGTATCCTGCTTAATATATTGCCGATAACGCTGAGCAATGATGAAAATATGGCCTGCTGAGAGCCGTATACGACAGAAAATAAAAGAACATACAATAAATAAAAATTAACGCTTGAAAAATATTGATTATCGATAATCCCATGGCTGAATGCAAAAACAGGAACGAACAGGATTATACACTCAATAAAAGGAACGGCCTTCCTGAACAGACGCTTAAACAGGTTTTTATCCTGTTCTTTCCGATAATTCTCGTCACTGTACAAAAAATGTTTCCTGTGTTTATCCATATGGGTTATAATCTTTGGTACAATATCCCTGTAACTGTTTTTTATCTCAAAATGAAACTCACTGCAAAATCTTTGGCAGGACAAAAAAACCCTTTTTCTTAAACCTACGGTATTGTCAACTATTTCAACTGGATGCTTGCAATTATCCTTAATCAGGCTCGCAATCTTATCTTCCGTCACTTCTTCCGTTGAAGATACATGATACAGATTATGCCTTCTTTCAAAAGCACTTATTAATAAATACAATGCCTCAACGGCATCCTTGACATAAAGGCAGGAAAATTCCGTTTTGGCATTAACCTTTAAACGACCGTTAATAATTGCTTCAAGACACATTCTGGATATAGGATCGTTACAGCTGTCCCTGTCCTCGGGTATTATAAACATATTGGCCAGCCTTACAACCGTAGTCTCCGTACCGGAGGTTTGTCCAAAATATAAGGTTATATTTTCACCCAAAGCTATTGCCACGCCTTTATAACTGTCCGGCGTTACAGGCATGTCTTCTTCGATATCGATAACATACTCGTCCTCAAACACGGCTTCCGAAGACAGATACACAAAATGTTTTATACCCAGTGCGGCCGCCGAAACAAGGATATTGCTCAAATCCGCAATATAATTCAATGCAATTTCATTAGTATTTTCTGTATTCCAGTTATATGATGAATCATATGCTCCGGTAAAAAGTATGACATCGGGTCGACAACTTTCGATGACCTCTTTTACGGTGTCGCTTTTATAATCAAAAACGTATTGTTCGAAGACATGAATGGGTTTAATAAGGCTTTTTTTGTTAATCAGGGTATAAATTTGCCATTTTTCCGTATGTAATTTCTTAAAAAGCAACTTGGTAAACGCATCGTAATTACCTATAACAAGGATGGTGTTCATAAGTCCGACTCTCCCGTAAGTCTAATTCTTTTTATATTATAGAATTATTTTCTATTATTTTCAATTATTATCCAATTACAAATATTGACATTATCGACGCTATATTATATTATTATTGTAAAAGATTACATATTAAGGGAATGATTTTTATGAAGAAAACTCTGTTTGGCTACAAAATATCCGAAGTGGACAAAATAATTGAATCTCTACGGAATGAAAATGAAAATCTGAACGCTGAAATTGCCAGACTAAAAATAGAGAAAAAAAATGAAGTGGACAGTGCCAAAACTGTCCTTTTGGAAGAAAACCTTAAAAATTATGAAAAAGAATTGATAAGGCTTAAATCGGAAAACAGTGAAATCAAAAGCCAAAACGAACAGTTAGCCGAAGAAAATATCAATCTTAAACGCCAGATAGCCGAACTTAAAGCCATGTTGGACGAGGCAGCCGCAGCGAAAGAATAGCTTCTCCGTTTTAACCAATGGCTCCGATAAGGTTTTTCGCCTTACCGGAGCCACGTTTTTTACAGTTCCAGACTTAAGACAAACTGCACTCCAAATGTTACGCAAAATATCTTCAGGGCGCTTTCCGCTTTGACAAAAAGCCTTTTTATACCGTTTTTAAGAACCGGTACAGATTCTGAATATATTTGTTGAAACTGTATTCGTGCAAATAATTTTTTCTTGAAACGGTAAAAGTCAAATATTGTTATGATTGATTAAAAATTACTTCCGTTCCAGCCCCAGTTTGCGACTTCTTCATATTTTACATAGATGCAGTCCGGCTGTATATTGAGTTCATCATTCAATATACCGGTAATCTCTCCGGTCAGCCTGTTATATGCATCCCTTGATGCTTTGCCGAAAAGCTTTACTTCCACAAAGGCTAAAGGTTTATCATTTCTCCCTTTGAAATATAGTTTGCTTTCGTCTTCAAAAGAAACCATAAGCCAGCTTTCGCTCTTACCGGGAATCAACTCGATGGCCTTCCCGAGCTTTTTCTTAATGGACTCACACTTTTCGTCCGTTAATTTTACATTCGTCTTTGTGCAGATATATGGCATAATATCACCCTCCATGATGTATTTTAAGATTAATATTGTTTATTATATTATTGCTTTAATAATTAAAGCAATGATTATCAGCCAGAAAAACACTGTCGGTAGTGCATAATACCATTTCTTTGGCTTGCCCTTATTCCATAATTGGGCCGATTCCATACGGCATTGAGCTAATACATCTTTTGGAATAAGTTTTATCGTCAGTGCCGTCAGTAAAGGAAGTATCATTAAATCATCGAGATAACCGAGAACAGGAATAAAATCCGGGATTAAATCAACAGGAGACAAGGCATAGCTTACGGTCAGCAATGCCAGGAACCTGGCATACCATGGAGTTTCCTTTTTCTTCAGCGCCAAAAATACGGCAGGTATGTCTTTATTTAATTGTCCGGCTTTTTCTTTTAAATTTATCATAATGTACAATTCCCGTAACTAATTTTCTATAAAACGATGACCTGTAAATTCCTGTCCTGTATATTTTGCAAGGAATAAGCGTGGATTTTATTCATTCCGCATTAAAGGGAAGGCAATATTTTTCAGGCACCGTCAACATGGCATGCTCCCCGCTTGTGATATCACATGAAAACCACACCTAATCCACTATAATTGTACCGTATATAATCTTTTCAACCTGACTTGATATATCATTTTTACTCATATAATCTTCCACATCCTGAACCTCAGCGATACCCTCGGAAGCATTCCTTAACAAGCTTTTGTCCATTGAAGGAAGATATTTGCATATATCCTCTATGATATCTTCCATGAAAACCCTTGTACATTGTGTATCTTCAGGGCCCAAGTACAGTCCGTTTCTGAAATATCCTTCTTTGTACGGGACATTATCACTTTTGTAAAGTTTCCCTTTACCGTGAGCATAAGGCCCTTTTATTCCGCCGATATATTTCACATCTCCGCTTTCGTACGGTATTACAACCGTTTTTATACTGCCTTCATAAAAATCATTATTAAACTCCCTGCACAATCTGAAAAATTCAATCTGCTCGCGTGTCAATACAATGCCTGTGCCGTCAGATTTATTTTCGCGATCATCCGATTGCCCCTTGCTAAATTTTATTACTTTATCATTTGTTTTCTTATTTTCCATAGAATTATCTCCTTCAAGCAGCCAAAATGTCATTAATATCTGCAAAATTTATTTTAAAAATATAATTCATAAATCTAATAATTTATTTATGTTTAATCACCTGAAATCCTTGATTATAAATGCTTATTATGACATTACAAATAAAAGTTACAAACAATGTTCTAAATAACAAATAAAAATTACCACAATGTTCTTAAAGAAGCAAGTGCTTATAATTTTTTGCGAAAATATTATATAAACTTTTACTAATTATATAGCGTGATTACCGAAATTTCAGTACGACTGAATACCTGTTCATGAAATCACCGTTGCCCAATCCTTTTTTTACATTTAATATTTTGCCGTTAACCCGGAAGATACCGGTATATTTGAAAAAAATCTCCTCCCGGTGAAAACAGTCCACAAATATAGGGTATTTATTATGTCCACTTAAAAAATCCCGCAGCCGGTCAGAAATTATTCCACATCGACTACGGGATTTTAAAAATATTTCATTCTGAAAACAAACCTTATTAACAGAAAAGTCAAATCATAAGTCAAATAATCTGGCAATCATCTTACCAATAATAGTTTCTTTATGAACATGTCTATGATGCCCATCATCATGACTGTGGCTTTGTTCATCAGTTATCGCAATATGATGATGCTCATAATCATGTCCTTCTGTCGATGCAAAATACATACCTGCAACCATTATCGATAAGGCAGCAATAAATGATGGTGTTGGTATTTCTCTAAATATTATTAATGACAATCCTACTCCAATAAATGGTGATACAGCATAAAATGCACTTGTCTTAGCGGCTCCCAAGTCTCGTTGGGCATAAATATAAAAGAATATACTTAAACCGTAAGCGAAAAAACCTAATATTAATGCTGCTATTATAAAAGAAATATTATAATATATATTTATATTTTCGCCTGATATTAATGCAATTATTAAAGATCCTATACCGGAACCAAATCCCTTAATAATAACAACTTGTAACGGGTCTTTTCCAGATAATTTTCTTGTGCAGTTATTTTCTAGCCCCCAACAAGTGCATGCTAATAATACAAAAATTGAACCAAATGAAAATGAAAAACTACTTATATCTTCTACAGATAAAATAATGCTTGATATTGTAATAAGAAAAATAGCAGCCCATAATCTTTTTCCTATGGGTTCCTTAAATATCACCAAAGCTATTAAAGAAGTAGCGACAATTTCAAAATTATTAAGTAATGAAACATTAGCAGCAGATGCCATTGTAAGCCCTATCATTAAAAATATAGGTGCTGCAATATCTAATAAAACCATACCAAGAGTATAAGGGAGTTCTTGTTTTGTAAGTCTTGCCTCAGTTTTTTCTGCATACTTCCTTTGTTTAATTATATCTACAACAGACATACCTAATCCTGCACCAAGATAAAGAAAAGATGCCATTAGTGTCGGTGGAATTTCCTTTAGTAAGAGTTTTGATACTGGTGAACTAACAGCATATAACGCTGCTGCCAATATAGCAAAAAATATTGCCTTATATTCTATCTTCCCCATTTTATATACCTCACAATACTATTTTACAAATTGGTCTATGGCTTTATTTAAATCCTCTATCACCTTTTTATCCCCTCTATCTGCGGCATCTTATAATACAATTGCTAATATGGTCCTGTAAAATAATTTTTCCAATGTTATCTACCACAGATTTTGCTGCTGCAATTTGAATAAGAACCTCACTACAATCTCGCCCTTCCTCTACCATTTTCTTAACTGATTCTAGATGTCTTATGGCTTTGGATAATCTATTTATAACTAGTTTAGTACATTTATGCATATGTCCTTCGCTCATATTTACGTCTCTTTTCACATCCCCCACGGGGGTTATCAAGATTATATCATTATTCTCTTTTGGTTCAAATACTAATTATTCACCATCCTATCTGATATAGGTTGCATCTTCTCATATGCTTTTTCTAATCTTTTTCAATTCAGGTATCAATATATAATACTCTTAATCCCTATATAATCAATGTATTAGTCTTATTCCTTACACCTTATCCCTTCCTTCCAAAAAACAGAATCCCGAAGCCGTTCAGGATTTTTCCTGCTTCGACTTCGGGATTTTAAAACGAACTTTATTATATAGAAAAAACTTTATTATAATGGAATGAACTTTATTTGAATTATACAAATATATGTGTATATTTAAAATAAACTCCGCTCCAAACGACTTTCCCTAAAACCCTTATCCCTTCTCGCCTTATGCCCATTTCCCTAATT
>ENA-OWPA01000319-OWPA01000319.1-bioreactor-metagenome-genome-assembly--contig:-NODE-319-length-75473-cov-9.720237_pt1 | contig 75473 bp, 60 predicted proteins | sample MGYA00238139_ERZ651803 | MGnify/ENA primary metagenome ERZ651803 (study PRJEB26909, sample SAMN07631231) | bioreactor metagenome | isolation source: Switchgrass digestor | place: USA: Dartmouth...
ATATGTAAAAATGTTCTTAAATATAGTATTGGAGCAGGATCAAAATTGATCCTACCCCAACAATTGACAAAGAGCCTAAAAAAATAGGTACAGAATTCTGTACCTATCCTAACACAGCAACTACTTCTTTCAATTTTTTCCTTATAGGAAGGCTGTATGGACACTTGCTTTCACATTGACCGCATTCTACACAATCCCTTGCCTTTTTCTCTAAAGCATTATATCTGGATATTGCCCATTCTTTAAGATTATACCTTGTATAATACCCTTCCAATAAAAATTGGAATGGTATATCTATGCCTTGAGGGCAAGGTAGGCAGTATCCACATCTTCTGCAAAATTCTGTACCAAGGGATTTGGCTTCTTCAAATATTATTTCTTTTTCTTCTTCAGTTAGCTCTCTCCTGTTGATGCCAACTTGGGCGTTTGCATTTACTTGTTCAATTGAATCCATCCCAGGAATCACTACTGAAATATTTGGATTATTTATTATATATCTTAAAGATAATTCAGCATTTTTTATAGCTCCGCCTGCTAAAGGCTTCATTACTATGACGCCTATATTCATGCTTTTTGCCTTTTCAAACAGCTCTTCAGCTTGACGCTCTACAGGATTATATGGACATTGTATTGTTGAAAACTCTCCTGTTTCTATGGCTTTAGAAAGTATTTCTGGATTATGGGATGTAATTCCTATTTCCCTTACAAGTCCCTTTTCCCTTGCTTCTTTTATAGCTTTTAATGCACCATTTTCACTTAAGATGAAATCTAATTCTTCAAAAGTTTTTACATTATGAAATTGATATAAATCAATATAGCTAGTCCTCAAATCATTTAGAGAAATTTCTAGTTCTTCTAAAATTCCTTCATAATCCCTCTTCATGGATTTAGTAGCTAGGTAAAATTTTTCTCTCCCAACTACTTCAAGTGCATGTCCTATCAAGCTTTCTGAAATAGTATATGCCCTTGCAGTATCTATAAAATTAATCCCATTTTCATATGCAGTACTTATTAGTTCCAGTGCTGTTTTTTCATCAACTCTTTGAATAGGTATTCCACCAAATCCAATTACAGATACTTCAAAATTAGTTCTTCCTAATATTCTTTTTTCCAAAGTAACCCTCCATTCTTTATAATACTCTAGCTTCTCCTTTATATACTCGTCCAGTAATGCAGTCAACTGTTACTAAGTCTCCATCCTTCAACACTGTAGTAGCACCTTCGGCACCAACTATTGTTGGCTTATTAAGATTTAATCCTACAATTGCTGCATGGGATGTCAAGCCACCTTGTTCAGTTATAACTGCAGAAGCCCTTTCAATATATTTTACCATTTCCTTATCTGTAAACTTGCATACAATAATATCCCCATCTTTAAACTTTGTTTCTAACTCTTCAAAGCTATTTATAATACATACTTTTCCTAAAGTTGATTTATTCCCAATTCCCATACCCTTTACAAGCACTTTGCCAATAGTATGAACTTTTATAAGGTTAGTGGAACCTGATATGCCTACAGGAATCCCTGCAGTTACCACAACCAAATCCCCCTCTTTAACATAATTGTTTTCCATGGCTGCTTGAATTGAATAATCAATGACTTCATCAGTTGAATTGCTGTAGGGCGCTAGTACAGGATATACTCCCCACACAATAGACAACTTACGCATTACCTTTTCGGATGTTGTAGCTGCAATTATTGGAGCCTTTGGCCTAAATTTAGATATGGCTTTTGATGTATATCCAGAAGATGTAGCAGTAATTATTGCAGATGCTCCCAAGTCCATAGCTGTTGTACAAGTAGCTTTACTTATGGCGTTAGTTGTTGATACTTCTGCTATTGAAAATTTTGACCTTAAAATAGCGTTATAATCCAAAGATGCTTCTGTCCTCACAGCTATATTATACATGGTTTTAACAGCTTCAACTGGGTATTTCCCTGCAGCTGTTTCTCCAGAAAGCATTATAGCACTGCTACCATCAAGAATTGCGTTGGCTACATCTGTTACTTCTGCCCTTGTAGGCCTTGGATTCCTTATCATGGAATCAAGCATCTGTGTAGCAGTAATTACAGGTTTACCAGCTAAATTGGCTTTTTTAATTAACTCTTTTTGGACTATTGGTATTTCCTCTGTTTGTATTTCTACACCCAAATCTCCTCTTGCTACCATTATGCCATCTGCAACAGCCAAAATCTCATCTATGTTGTCAACGCCTTCTTGGTTTTCAATTTTAGCAATAATTTCAATATAATCTCCGCCATTTTCTTCAAGTATCTTCCTTATTTCCAAAACATCTGAAGCCTTCCTTACGAAAGATGCTGCAATAAAATCCACTTCGTTTTCTATTCCAAAGATTATATCATTTATGTCTTTTTCAGTAACTGCTGGCAAATTTATTTTTACATTTGGAACATTAACTCCTTTTCTGTTCTTTAATGTTCCACTATTAAGAGCCCTGCACTTTATATCTGTACCATCGATTATTTCCATTACTTCCAATTCTACTAACCCATCATCTATTAATATCTTGGTACCAATTTTAACGTCATTAGGCAATCCCTTATATGATACGCTTACTATGTTCTTGTCTCCTAATATATCCCTTGTTGTAAGGGTAAAAATATCTCCTTCTTCTATCTCTACTATACCATCTTTAAAATCCCCTATCCTAATTTCTGGTCCTTTTGTATCAAGCATTATTGCTATAGGTAAATTTAATTCTTGTCTAACTTTCTTAATTGTATCAATTCTCTTCTTATGTTCTTCATGGCTTCCATGGGAAAAGTTCAACCTGCAAACATCTAAGCCATTTAAGAAAAGTTCTTTTAAAACTTCTTCAGATTCAGATGCAGGACCTATGGTCCCTACGATTTTAGTTTTTTTCATATGTCTCCTCCATTCGCATCTTAAATTGACAAAATTTTAGAAACATTGTACTTTTCAAAATCAAACTTCTTTTCAATGCTTAAGGCTTCATCTATATCCATATCAATAATTTCATTACATTTTATACCTAGAGCTCTCCCTGCTTTTCCTTCTTTAAGGAGCTCTACAGCTCTTTTTCCCATCTGGCTTGCCATTATTCTGTCAAAAGCAGTTGGGCTACCACCCCTTTGAATATATCCTAATACAGTAACCCTAGTGTCTATACCTGTTTTTTCCTGAATTGTCTTTGCTACCTCATAAGCATTGCCTACTCCTTCAGCAACAATAATTATATGATGAAGCTTTCCCCTATTTTTCCCTTGAAGGGCTCTTTTGCACACTTCATCAACATCAAATTCTACCTCAGGAATAATTATGCTTTCAGCACCACCAGCTAAACCTGCATATAGTGCAATATCTCCACAATCTCTTCCCATAACCTCAATTACATTGGCTCTGCCATGGGAAGTAGAAGTATCCCTGATTTTTGATATAGCATCGACTACTGTTTCTACTGCTGTAAAAAAGCCTATAGTATAATCTGTGTACCCCAGGTCATTATCAATGGTACATGGAATTCCAATTGTAGGAACACCTGCTTTATATAAAGCACTAGCACCTCTTAAACTGCCATCTCCACCAAGTATTACTAAGCCATCAATGGAAAAAACCTCTAGGACATTTAAGGCTTTTTTAAAGCCCTTTTCAGTTTTAAACTCCTCTGACCTTGCAGAGCGAAGCATGGTCCCCCCTCTGTGTATAATATCTGCAACTGAAGAAAGGTTCATTTCAAATATATCACCATTTATAAGTCCGCTAAACCCCTGTCTAATTCCCATTACCCTAAAATCATTAAATATTCCTGCTCTAACTACTGCTCGAATTGCTGCATTCATTCCTGGAGCGTCTCCGCCACTCGTCAATACACCAATTGTTCTCATAAAATTCCCCCTAATAAATTAAATTATTCCTAATTCAATCATGGCTTCATGAACATCTTCTGCTTCAAACTGCGGTGACAGGATTTCATACAGCTCTTCGCCACCTTCTTTGGAAAAATATCTTATTTTAACCATGAATCCCTCTTTTTTTAACAATTTTTCAATTTCCAATGCTTTTTCATAGCCTGAAGCCATGTATACAGTTGTCCACATAATAGCACCCCTTCAAAAATACACTTTAAGTGATAACTACAGAAGCTTCACCTAAAAGGTCCTTTAATTCCTTTATACAATTTTGATTATTTATGTCAATCCATAATTTCCTATCTGCAACAACTGTTTTTTTGTCTTTTTCAAAATATACATATACAGGAGTATCTCCACTGTAGTTTCTTAATATGTGAACTATCCTGTTCATCATATCAGGAGAATTGTTTGAAACCTTTAGATAGATTTTATTTATGTTAAATGTTTGTAAATCTGATATCTTATCAACAATTATCTTTGGCTCTTCTTCTTCCAAGGTGCTGATTTTGCCTTTTACTACAACTATTTTATCTTCTACTAATAACTTATTGTACTTTTCAAACACAGCTGGAAATACGATGCATTCAACAGTTCCATATAAGTCTTCGAGGGTAATAAAGGCCATCATATTATTGTTTTTTGTAATTTTGTTTTTCTTCTCTACTATTATTCCTCCAATAACTACTGTTTCACCATCTAATAATCCATTAATGCCTTCATTAATTTCGTCCATATTGTGAATATCAATAGTTGAAACTGTAGAAATCTTTTCTAATTGAGCCTTATATGGCTCCAAAGGATGCCCTGAAAGGTAAATACCTATTGTTTCCTTTTCCATGGAAAGAAGCACATTCTTTGGAAATTCTTCAATATCAGGCAAGTTATCACCAAATTCTTCTTCCTCAAAAGTATCAAACAACGAAAATTGACCTTCTACATTCTTTCTTCTGTTGGAATGTATGCTGTCTATTGTCTTTTCAAATATGGATAAAAGTTGAGCCCTTTTGGCTCCAAGGCAATCCATTGCACCACACTTAATTAAAGATTCTACTGCCCTTTTATTCATAACAGTAGGATCAACTCTTTCAACTCTTTCAATAAAATCTGTAAAGCTCTTAAACTTTCCTTTTTCTCTTGCTCTTATAATAGCATTTATAAAGCTTTCCCCAACGTTTTTAACTGCTGATAATCCAAACCTGATTTTCCCTTCTGAAACTGTAAACTTGTTATATGACTCATTAATATCAGGTGCGAGGACTTCTATTCCCAATCTTTTACATTCTTGAATATATAGAGATACTTGGTTTGTGTCGCCCATTACTGATGATATTAAAGCAGCCATAAACTCAACAGGGTAATATCTTTTTAGCCATGCAGTTCTATAGGCTACTACTGCATAAGCAACGGAATGGCTTTTATTAAAAGCATAATTAGCAAAATCTATCATTAAATCATAAATCTTTGATGCAGATTCTTCATCAACTCCATTTCTTATTGCTCCAGGGATTATTACATTGCCATTTTCATCTTCAAGGCCATAGATGAAATTCTTTCTTTCCTGTTCCATTATTTCCATTTTCTTTTTAGCCATAGCACGCCTTACTAAGTCTGCCCTGCCCATTGTGTATCCACCAATATCCCTTACTATTTGCATTACCTGCTCTTGATAAACTATACAACCATAAGTTACGTTTAATATGTGTTCTAGTTTTGGATGAATATATTTTATCTTAGATGGATCATGTTTACATTCAATAAAAGTAGGGATTTGGTTCATTGGGCCTGGCCTAAATAGTGAATTAGCCGCGACCAAGTCTTCAAATACCGTTGGCTTTAACTCCTTCAAAAAAGCCCTCATGCCAGCAGATTCAAACTGGAATACTCCTAGAGTTTCAGCATTAGAAAACATTTCAAAAATAGATGGGTCATCGTAGGATATTTTGTTGAAATCCACCTTAACTCCGTGATTTTTTTCTATGAGGTTTACTGCATCTCTGATTACAGTAAGAGTCCTTAATCCTAGGAAATCCATCTTCAATAGTCCCAGTTCTTCAAGTTCTGTCATTGTAAACTGAGTAGTTATTGCATCACCATTTCGAAGAAGTGGCACATAGTTTGTAATAGGTTCTTTTGAAATAACAACTCCTGCAGCATGTGTGGAAGTATGCCTAGGCAACCCTTCTACAGCCATGGCAATGTCTATTAGCTTTCTTACTTCTTCATCTTCATCATACATATTTTTTAACGCCTTGTTTACTTCCAAAGCCTTTGAAATAGTCATGCCAAGTTCCATTGGAACTTGCTTAGCTATATAGTCTACCTGTCCATAAGGCATATTCAAAGCTCTTCCAACATCTCTGATGGCACCTCTAGCTGCCATTGTACCAAAAGTTGCAATTTGAGCCACATGGTCTTCGCCATATTTGTTTCTTACATATTGAATAACTTCTTCTCTTCTCTCATAGCAGAAGTCTATATCTATATCAGGCATTGAAACCCTTTCAGGATTTAAAAATCTTTCAAAAAGCAATCCATGTTCCAAAGGGTCTACATCTATTATTCCTAAGGCATAGGATACTATACTTCCTGCAGCAGAGCCTCTTCCTGGCCCTACCATAATTCCATTGTCCTTTGCAAACTTAATGAAATCCCACACAATGAGGAAATAATCAACATATCCCATTTGCACTATTGTTTTAAATTCATATTCAAATCTGTTTCTAATTTCCTGGGTAATATTTTTATATCTTTTCTTTAAGCCTTCTTCACATAAATACCTTAAGTATTCTTCATTTGTATAGCCTTCCGGTACTTTGTATTCTGGCAAATGCAATGTATTAAAATCCAGCTCTACATTACATCTGTCTGCTATCCATGCTGTATTTTCCAAAGCTTCTATATTGTCATAGAAAATACTTTTCATCTCTTCAGGAGACTTCAAGTAAAATTCATTAGTTGGAAATTTCATCCTGTCCTCTTCATCAACGGTCTTCCCTGTTTGAATACACAAGAGGATATCATGGACTAAAGCATCTTCTCTCCTTAAATAATGAACATCATTTGTAACAACTAAAGGTATGCCAGTTTCTTTGGAAATCCTTATAAGTTCCCTGTTTACAATCCTCTGTTCTTCCACGCCATGGTCCTGTAATTCTAGGAAAAAGTTATCCTTGCCAAAAATGTCAGCATATTCTAAAGCTACTTCCTTAGCCTTTTCATAGTCATTATTTAATAAGTGATATGGAACTTCCCCACCCAAACATGCTGATAATGCAATAATACCTTTGCTGTATTTCCTTAAAATGTCGTGGTCAACCCTAGGTTTATAATAAAATCCATTTACATACCCTTCTGAAACTATTTTCATAAGATTTTGATATCCTTCATTTGTCTCAGCAAGTAAGACTAAGTGATACTGATTCTTATCCTTTTGTTCCTTATCAGTATACTTATCAATGGCAACATATACTTCAGAGCCCAAAATTGGTTTTATTCCCTGTTTCTTTGCTTCTTTGTAAAATTCAATAACTCCAAACATGGCACCGTGGTCTGTAATTGCAACAGAATCCATTCCAAGTTCCTTAGTCCTGCTTATTAAATCCTTTATTCTAATAGAACCATCTAATAGGCTATATTCTGTATGGACATGCAAATGGGTAAACTTATCCTTGTAATTCATAGGTTCTCCCTCTCTAAATGATATCTATATTCTATCATAAAATGAAAAAATTTCCCAAAAAAGTAGGAAATTTTTTCTTCTTTACTAAATATGAAATATGCAACCTGCTCTGTAAATTATCTATGTTCTAATTTGTCTATAACATTCTCAATCAATGATAAGTCAATTACTCTGAAATCATCCAATACCCTTTCTGGCCAATTTGGTACTGGCCTATTTGCCAAGAATTTCTTCACTGTTGCTATTGCATCTTCAATAATAAGAAGCCCTCTAGTATCTAAATTACCCTTTTCTTTTGAAATCATAACTGTTTTATATGGAGTTTCATTAGGCTTCACACTGCCAGATAAAGGATGAGTTAATAGTTCATGGCCTAAATGAATCTTATCCCTAACATATTCAAGTATTTGTAAATAAGTAAAGTCCTCCTTATAGTCCACTTCCATAATATCTTTATATTTATCGTATACAAGTTTATTATTAGTAATTATTATACTAGACATATTATTCATCTCCTTTCAAGTCTTCTGCAATTTTTTCGATTTTTCTAAATCTGTGATTTACTCCGGATTTGCTGACTGGAGGATTTAACATCATTCCTAATTCTTTTAAACTAGCTTCCCTATGTTGAAGCCTTAATTCCGCAATTTCCCTTAAGTTTTGAGGAAGATTCTCCAACCCAATTGTATCTTCGATTATTTTTATATTTTCAATTTGCTTCATGGATGCATCTATTGTCTTGCTTAAGTTAGCTGTTTCACAGTTTATAATCCTGTTAATATTATTCCTAACATTTTTAAATACACGGATATCTTCAAGTTTCAAAAGTGCTTGATGGGCCCCTATAATATTTAATAGGTCCACTATTTGCTCCCCTTCTTTTATATATACAACATAGTTTTCCTTTCGAAGTATAACCTTTGATTTAAGCCCAAAAGTGTTAATAAGTCTTGAAAGGTCTTCTGCATGTTCTTCACTGCCAGTTACAAATTCTAAGTGATAAGTCTTTTCTGGATTTGATATAGAACCTCCACCAATAAAAGCACCTCTAATATATGAGCGCTTGCAACACCTTTTTTCTACTATTTCCTTTGGAATAGAATAGTTAGGATTAAAATAGCTGTGGTCCTCATCAATAAAGCCAACATCTTCTAATATTCTTCTAGGTATATCTCCTTCATTGACCACTACAACATAATCGTTATTTTTCTTAAGCTGCGTATTTCTCCTTACAACAACTTCTATTGAAGTATTATATATATGTTTAATTAAAGAAAAAATCCTTCTTGCAATAGCTGCATTTTCCGTAGTAAACTTTAAAACCACATTATCATTCCTTGAAATCTTTATAGTAGCATTCATACGGACTAATGCTGCCAGTTCTGCCATAGCACAGCAATCGTCCACTATGGGAATTCTGGATAATTCATTTTTAGTTGCTGAGGAAAAAGACATTTGAACACCCCATTTCCTAGGGCTTAACCATCTTTAGCCCTTTATTAATTATTTTCCTTTCATCATCATATTTAACAAGGCTTTCCACTTTATCTATATGAACAAACAAAGCATCTGCAAATCCTTCCTTTTTTTGGGGAAAACATTCCATATTGTTTGCCTTCATCAAAAACCAGTGCACTGTTTTTCGAACAACCTTATTTTCCTTCATGTTTTTATATTTATATTGAATTGTACCTATATAATCAACTATTTCAGCTTTTACTCCAGACTCTTCAAATACTTCCCTCAGTGCTGCTTCTTCTATCTTTTCATCTTTCTCAACTCTGCCTTTTGGTAATACCCAGTCTCCATTAAATTTCTTCAATAGTAAAATGGTGTTACTAAAAATTACAACACCTCCGGCGCTTATTTCCTCTATCATCTAATCAACTCCCAGCTAAATTGAAAACATATATTAATCTAATTATACTATATAATATGTTTATTTGCTAAATGATTTTGATTTATAATTAATGTAGAAATATAATTATATTAGATTATTCATGAAGGAGGAATTATTTTGGATTACATAGTTGAAAACCTTGAAAAACTCCTAAAAATACCAAGTCCAACTGGACACACAGAAAAAGCAATTGAGTTCGTTGAAGAAAGGTTCAAAGAATTGGGAATAGAAACTCGAAGAACTAATAAAGGAGCCCTAATTGCCACAATAGTAGGAAAAAACAGAGATAAAGAAGTAACCCTATCTGGCCATGTAGATACCCTAGGAGCTATGGTAAAGGAAATAAAAGGAAATGGAAGACTAAAAATAACTCAACTAGGCGGATATGTTTGGAACACTGTAGAAGGAGAACATGTAATTATCGAAACCTTAAATGGCAAGACTTATACAGGAACATTAATGACAACTAAGGCTTCTTCTCACGTTCACGGTGAAGAAACTAAAAAGATTGAAAGAAATGCAGACAACATGGAAATTAGAATAGATGAGAAAGTATCATGTAAAGAAGATGTCTTGAAATTAGGCATCAATGTAGGAGATTTTGTATTCTTTGATCCCAGAGTCGTAGTTACTGAATCAGGATTTATTAAATCAAGACATCTAGATGATAAAGCAGGGGTTATATGCCTTTTAGGTATAGCTAAACATCTAGTAGAGAATAAGATTATACCTAATTATACAACTAACTTCTTTATTTCTAATTATGAAGAAGTAGGACATGGTGCAGCAGCAGGCATTCCAGAGAAAACCTTTGAGTTTATAGCAGTAGATATGGCAGCACCTGGAGAAGGACAAACTTCTGATGAATTTTCAGTAACCATCTGTGCAAAGGATAGCTCTGGCCCCTATGATTATGAACTAAGAAAAAGATTAATAAAATTGGCACAAGAAAATAACATAAATTACAAAGTTGACATATATCCTCATTATGGTTCAGATGGCTCTGCTGCACTTCGTGCAGGATATGATTTTAAAGTGGGCTTAATTGGACCTGGTGTCGATGCATCCCACAGCTTTGAAAGAACTCATGTTGAAGCACTACAAAATACCATAAAACTTGGAGTTGCATATTTAACTAAATAATTTAATCCTCTAAAACCTCCAAGTAGCAGTCTACTTGGAGGTTTTTCCATTATTTACAATTGTTATATTTAAATATTTGGGAAACATAATATTGAGGTGATATAATGAATGTCAATGAAAAATTTATTATAAATTTACAGGGGAAATCCTATGTTACTTATGAAGGCCTTTTAGACTTAGCCCATCAGAAAAATTTAAAGTCCCTAGAAGTTGAAATAATACAAATACCCACCAATGAAAATGGCATGACTGCCATTTGTAAAGCAGTAGCAACAACCGATGAGGAAAGATTTCAAGATATAGGAGATGCTTCACCAAGGTCAGTGAATACTGCTTTAGTTCCACATCTAATTAGAATGGCATCAACTAGAGCAAAAGCTAGAGTGCTTAGGGATTTAACTAATGTTGGAATGACTGCTATTGAAGAATTATCTATTGATGACAACATAATTTCAGATGAAGATACAAACTACTCAGTACCATTAGACGAAGCGCCAACTTCAAGGCAAATAGAAACAATTAAGAAATTGGCAGGAGAATTAAACCATCAGATAAACTATGAAAACTTAACAAAGAAATCTGCAGCAACCATCATATCAAAATTAATAGAAGAAAAGAAAAAATAGGCTATGCTTATTTTTCTTTTCTAGCTATGTCCATTAGGATTTTGCTTAACTTTATGTTATCATGCCTAATATAGTCATTTTTAATATCTATCAGTTTTTCCCTAATTAGCTTTATATTCATGGATTCCAATATTTTCTCATCATCTTTTCCCAATAAAACTGGTTGTGAGCCATCTAAAACATATTTCTCCAAGATATCCAAAGGGATTTCCTCAGTATTTGCAATCACATAATCAAGAAAATCTGGAGTACTATGCTTTAATATGGCATGTACATGGTCAAGTACATTATAACCGTCAGTTTCTCCCGGTTGAGTCATAATATTGGCTATATATACCTTTGGTGCTTTAGCGTTATTTATTATTTCAACCATATCTTTTACCAGCAGATTTGGAATAACTGAAGTATATAGGCTCCCTGGGCCTAAAACTATAATATCTGCTTCATTAATTGCTTCAATAGATTCTTCTAAAGGATAGCTAATTTTGGGTTCCATATAAATATAATCAATTCTACTTCCTGCCTTAATTGCTTCAACTGGAATATGGGATTCGCCTCTTAACACTTCCCCATTCTCCAATACAGCACATAATGTTACATTTTCCAAAGTCATAGGCAGCACTTTCCCAGTAACAGCTAATACATTGCATGTTTCTTTAATAGCCCTTTCAAAGCTTCCGTAAATTTCATTCATGGCAGCTATAAACAAGTTGCCAAAATTCTGCCCCTTTAACGTACCTTCAGTAAATCTGTACTGCAGCAGCTTTTCCATAGTAGGTTCGGTGTTAGCCAGTGCAAGAATACAGGACCTAATGTCACCAGGTGGAAGCATACCAAGGTCTTCCCTTAACTTCCCAGAACCTCCTCCATCATCAGCAACAGTAACAATTGCAGTAATATTAGGAGTAAATTTTTTTAACCCTCTTAATAAAATGGATAAGCCTGTACCACCGCCAATAGCTACAACCTTTGGCTCATGACTTAACTTTCCATCATTATCATAATTTATGTCAGCCATATTGAATTCCCCTTTATTTAATATTTAAATCTCTGTGACTTACTGTAACTCTATAACCATGATCTTTTAGAATCTCGCCAATCTTGTTGGCAATTGCAACAGACCTATGAACCCCTCCAGTACAACCTATTCCTAAAATAAGTTGAGATTTCCCTTCTCTTATATAATATGGTATTAAAAATTCTAACATATCTATTAATTTTGAAATAAAAATATTTGTCTCAGGCCATTTAAATACATAACTTTTTACCTCTTCATCTTCCCCAGTACAATGCCTCAATTCTGGAACATAATATGGATTTGGCATAAACCTCACATCAAAAATCAAATCGCCATCTAAAAGCATTCCGTGTTTGAAACCAAAGGAACTAATTGAAATGGATATATTTTTATCTTCCTTTCCTTCTAGGAAAATCTTTCTCAACTCTTCCTTTAACATCCCCAAAGTTAGTTTTGAAGTATCTATGATATAATCTGCCCTTTTCTTTACTTCATATAATAGCTCCCTTTCCCTCTTTATGCCTTCTATTATGCTTCCATCAGGATTTAAAGGATGAGGCCTTCTTAATTCCTTATACCTTTTAATTAAAGTGCTGTCAGAGGATTCCAAAAACAATATTTTGTATGATATACCCATCTTTTTAAGCCCTTCTAGTCCACTAAATAAATTGTCAAAGAATTCTCCTGAACGTATGTCTACTACTACAGCTACTTTCTCTATGTCCCTCTTAGATTCATTGCAGAGTTCTGCAAATTTTGTTAAGAGTACTGGAGGAAGATTGTCCATACAATAATAATTCATATCTTCCATTATTTTCATGGCTTGAGATTTACCAGCACCCGACATGCCAGTAATAACTAAAAATTCCATAGGGGTTCACCTCAGCTAACTTCAATATTCACAATCCTATCAAGGGGCATGTTGGCTACAATTGCCTTTCTAATACCTTCATCAACATTGCCCACATCCTCTGGCCTATGAGCGTCACTATTTACCATGAATTTTATATCTATATCTAGTAAAAGCTTAAGGCTTTCTACAGATAATTGGCTGTGCTTTGCACTTATTTCGAGATAAGTATTATGTTTATTGGCTTCTTTTGCCAATTCTACAATATCTACCTTTGCTTTGGACCCTGGGTGGGTAATTAAGTTTATTGGATACTTATTTAAAGCTTTTATATAGGCAAGGGTATTTAATTCTTTTGCTTTTTCCTTTCCTAAATGGAAAAACTTAGATATTGGATTTAAGACATATAATCCAAAACCATCAGATAATGATTTTGGAGTAGCACCATAGTGATATCCCATTAAAAGAATATCTATATATTTTAATAATTTTTCATCTACATCAATAGTTCCATCTAATCCTACTAAATTTGCTTCCACCCCAAGTAGGATTTTTAAACCTTTGGGTACAAACTCTTCATTTAGCCTATCTATCTCTTCCCTCATCTTTGGTATGTTTTCTTTTCTTACGCCATATACATAATGTCCTGGGCCATGCTCACATATAGCCACTTCTCTAAGCCCTTTTTTTAATGCTGCTTCAGCATTTTCCCTTATTGTTCCCTTGGCATGGGTTCCCTTTTTTCTAAATCCGCTACTATAAATAGTATGAGTGTGATAATCCCCAATTAGTTTTATCATCTAATCCTCCCCTATTATTTTTATCTCTGGTTCTAGTTTAACCCCAAATTTATCGTTTACTACTTTTTGTATAACTGATATTAAATTTAATACATTTTTACAAGTAGCATTATCTATATTGACAACAAAACCACAGTGCTTGTCAGATACTGCTGCACCACCTAATCTTAAGCCCCTTAATCCTGCATCTTCTATTAACTTCCCAGCAAAATACCCTTCTGGCCTTTTAAATGTGCTTCCAGCACTAGGAAGTTCAAGAGGCTGCTTTGATTTTCTTCTATAAGTCAAGTCATTAATTGTTGATTCGATTTCTGAATAATTACCAGGTTCAAGTTCCAATTCTACGCTAAGTACTATTAAACCTTCATCACCTACTCTGCTATTCCTATATCTAAAGTTCATCTCTTCATTTGAAAACTCCCTTATTTCGTTATTTCTATCTAAAGCCCTTACTTTCTTTACAACATCCTTCATTTCACCGCCATAAGCACCAGCATTCATTGTTATTGCACCGCCAATTGTTCCTGGTATTCCTGAAGCAAATTCAAAATTCTTTAAACTATGTTTTAATGCAACTCTGCTAACCTGAGAAAGCAACGCACCAGCTTCACAGTAAATTGTATTTCCATTTACTTTTATATCGTTGCATCCTTCATAGATTTTAATTACTACTCCTCTTATACCTCCATCTCTAACAAGCAAGTTACTGCCATTTCCCATTATGAAATAATCTATATCATTTTCCCTGCAAAATCTAACTGCATCTATTAACCCTTCTATTGTATTTGGAATAATCATCACATCTGCAGGGCCGCCAATTTTAAATGTAGTATGGTTCTTCATAGGTTCATCATATAATATTTTGCCAAAGGATTTATTTACAAACATTTTCTGAATTTCCGCCTTATTCAATAAAATCACTCCCTTTATATATTACCTATATTATTTTATCAAACTTATTTGCTTATTACTAATAAATTTATAGTAATATCTATTATTCTTTATAACTTAAATATAAAAAAAAAGAGCTTATGCTCTATAAATCATCAGTTATTTCATCTAATATGATACAGAATCATTCTAATATGCTCCATATCCAAGTATATCGACATTGTATGAGCTTAAACATAACTTTAGAAAATAAATCCATCATAAAAAGGAACAAAAAACAAGGTTGTGGATTTTTCCACAACCTTGTTCTTATCTATACTATTGTAATTCTGCCATCTTCTTGTATTGTTCGTATCTTGCTTTAGCATCTCTTTCTGCAGCTTTGTATAGTTCTTCTGCTATTTCAGGGAATGCTATCTTCAATGATGTATACCTTACTTCAGAATTAATAAAGTCCATAAATGGTTCTGTTGGTTCTTTAGAGTCTAATACGAATGGGTTCTTGCCTTGTTCTTTTAGTCTTGGATCATATCTGAATAGATGCCAATATCCTGTGTCTACTGCTTTCTTTTCTTGCTTAATGCTCTTGCCCATACCAACTCTAATACCATGGTTAATACATGGAGCATAAGCTATAACTAATGATGGTCCATCATAGGATTCTGCTTCCTTAAGAGCTTTGATTAATTGGTTCATATTAGCACCTAGTGCAACTTGTGCTACATATACATAACCATAGGATGTCATCATTAATCCTAAGTTCTTCTTAGTTACTTTCTTACCAGAAGCTGCGAATTTAGCAACTGCTGCAGTTGGAGTAGCTTTTGATGATTGACCACCAGTATTGGAGTAAACTTCTGTATCTAGTACTAATACATTTACATCTTCTCCTGATGCTAGAACATGGTCTAAACCACCAAATCCGATATCATATGCCCAACCGTCTCCACCAATGATCCATACAGATCTCTTGATTAGGTAGTCTTTTAATTCTTCAATTTCTGCAAGGATTTCTCTTCCTCTTTCACTGTTTACTTCTTTCTTTAATCTTGGAATAATCATTCCTGCAGCCTTCTTAGAAGCCCTTGCGTCTTTCTTGCCTTCTATCCATTCTTTGAAGTATCCGTTTAATTCTTCATCAACGTTAAGTTCGATGAATTCTTTCATCAATGCTTCTATTCTATCTCTTATTTGTCTTACAGCTACTGCCATACCATATCCATATTCTGCGTTATCTTCGAATAGTGAGTTAGCCCATGATGGTCCTTTACCTTCTTGATTCTTGCAGTATGGCATTGATGGTGCAGAAGCTCCCCAAATTGATGAACAACCAGTTGCGTTTGCAATCATCATTCTATCGCCAAACAATTGAGTAACTAGTTTTACATATGGAGTTTCACCACAACCAGCACATGCTCCTGAGAATTGAAGTAATGGTTCTTTGAATTGTGAACCTTTAACTGTAAATTCATCCATTAATCCTTCTTTAACTTTTACAGTCATTGCATAATCCCAGTTCTTAGATTGTACTTCTAATTCTTCTTCAAATGGTCTCATAACTAATGCTTTTTCCTTAGCAGGACATACATCAGCGCAGTTACCGCAACCTGTACAATCTAATGGGCTAATTTGGATACGGAATTCTAATCCTTCCAATCCTTTTCCTACAGCTTTAATTGTTTCAAATGTTTCTGGTGCATTCTTCTTTTCTTCAGCATCTACTAGTATTGGTCTTACTACAGCATGTGGACATACAAATGAGCATTGGTTACATTGTATACAATTTTCCTTAATCCAATGAGGAACTTCAACTGCTATACCACGTTTTTCATATTGAGAAGTTCCATGTGGGAATGAACCGTCTTCCATACCTACAAAGGCACTTACTGGTAAATCGTCGCCTTCTTGTCTATTCATTGGGATTAATATGTTCTTAATGAAATCTGGTAAATCTTTATCTTCTTCAACTTTTTCTTCTTCTGCGTATTTCCATGATTCTGGTACATTTACCTTAACTGGAGCGTGTATACCTGCTTCTACTGCTTTGAAGTTCATATTAACTATATCTTCACCTTTATGGCCATATTCTTTAACTATTGACTTCTTCAAGTGTTCAACTGCTTCTTCAATTGGAAGTACTCCTGATAGCTTGAAGAAAGCAGATTGCATTATCATGTTGATTCTTCCGCCTAAGCCAATTTCTCTAGCAATCTTTGTAGCATCAATGATATAGAAGTTAATATCATTTTCTGCAATATATTTCTTCATTGAAGCTGGAAGATTCTTGTCAAGTTCTTCTTCAGTCCAGCTGCAGTTTAATAAGAATGTTCCGCCTTTCTTCAATCCTTTTAACAAATCATATTGATATACATATGATTGTTTTGAGCAGGATATGAAGTCAGCATCTGTAATCAAGTAAGTAGATTTAATAGGCTTATGACCAAATCTTAAGTGGGAAATTGTAACTCCACCAGATTTCTTACTATCGTATGCGAAATATCCTTGAGCATACATGTCAGTATCGTCGCCTATGATCTTAATAGCTTGTTTGTTAGCTCCAACAGTACCATCGGAACCAAATCCCCAGAATTTACATCTAATAGTATCTTCTGGTTCAGTCTTAATAGTTTCTTTTATTTCAAGTGATGTATGAGTTACATCATCAACAATACCAATTGTAAATCTGTCTTTTGGATTATCTAACTTCAAGTTTTCAAATACTGCATAGATTTGTGATGGTGTAGTATCCTTTGAACCTAAACCATATCTTCCGCCAACAATAACTGGTTTCATATCTGAACTGTAGAATACACTCTTAACATCTAGATACAATGGTTCGCCAATTGAACCTTTTTCCTTAGTCCTATCCAAAACTGCTATCTTCTTAACTGTCTTTGGCAATACGTCAAAGAAGTGTTTAGCTGAGAATGGTCTATAAAGATGAACCTTTATAACTCCAACTTTTTCTCCTCTAGCCATTAAGTAGTCAACAGTTTCTTCAATTGTTTCAGTTACAGAACCCATTGCAACTATAATTCTTTCAGCTTCTGGATGTCCATAATAATTAAATGGCTTATATTCTCTGCCAGTTATCTTGCTTATTTCATTCATGTAATGAACAACTACATCTACAACCTTTTCATAGTATGGGTTTGATGCTTCTGCTTCTTGGAAATAAATGTCTGGGTTTTGAGCTGTACCCTTTGTATATGGATTTTCTGGGCTTAAAGCTCTTTGTCTAAATCTATTTAGTGCTTCATAGTCGATTAATTTTGCCAAGTCTTCATATTCCATAACTTCAATCTTTTGAATTTCATGGCTTGTTCTGAATCCATCAAAGAAATGTAAAAATGGAATACTTGACTTAATAGCTGAAAGATGTGCAACACCAGCTAAATCCATAACTTCTTGCACAGAACCAGATGCAAGCAAAGCAAATCCTGTTTGTCTTGTAGCCATAACGTCTTGATGGTCACCAAATATGCTTAGTGCATGGCTTGCAACTGCTCTTGCTGAAACATGGAATACTCCTGGTAGAAGTTCCCCAGCAATCTTATACATATTTGGAATCATAAGTAGTAAACCTTGAGATGCTGTGAAAGTTGTAGTTAAAGCACCAGCTGACAACGAGCCATGAACAGCCCCTGCAGCACCTGCTTCAGATTGCATTTCAACAACTCTTACTGTTTGACCAAATATATTTTTTCTGCCGTTGGCAGCCCATTCATCTATTAATTCTGCCATTGGTGACGATGGTGTAATTGGATAGATTGCGGCTACATCTGTGAAGGCATAAGCCACGTGTGCAGCTGCAGTGTTACCATCCATTGTCTTCATTACTTTTGCCATAAAATAGCCCCCTTACCATAAAATTGTAAAAAGAATAACAATCCTCAATTTTGAGAATTAGAAATTTTTATATATAGTCTACTTAAAGTATATTTTATTTCACAGATAAAGTCAATCTTTCTTGAAATATTATAATAAAGAATTAAATTTTTTGACTATTCATAATTATGATTGTTTTTGTCAAACCTTTGTCGATCACAAACCTTAGTTCTCTATTTTTTATGAAAATGACTGTATAATTCTTCTGCTACTTTTCTATTCATCCCATCAACTTCTGCTAGCTCTTCAATAGATGCCTCTTTAATCCTTTCAATACTTTGAAAATGTCTGAGCAATGCCTTCTTCCTTTTTTCTCCTATGCCTTTTATATCATCTAATTCAGATTTAAACATTTCTTTGCTTCTTAATGACCTATGGTAGGAAATGGCAAAGCGGTGGGCCTCTTCTTGAACTTTGTAAATTAGCTTAAATCCTAGTGAGTCTTCATCTAAAGTAATTTCTTCATTATTATAAATTATCCCCCGAGTTTTATGAAACTCGTCTTTTACAAGGCCACAAACTGGTATGTCTAACCCAAGGCTCCTTAATACCCTCAATGCAACATTTACTTGCCCTTTCCCTCCATCAATCATGATTAAATCTGGAAATAATGAAAACCCTTTAGATTCAATGTTATTCTCCTTTATCATTTCCCTTTCTTCCAGTCCTCTTGTAAACCTTCTAGTAAGGACTTCTTCAAGGCTACCATAATCATCTGGAGTAGCCTTTGTCTTTATCCTAAATCTCCTGTAATCTGATTTTTTTGGCTCTCCTTTTTCAAAAACAACCATAGAACCAACTGGCTCTACTCCCATTATGTTAGATATATCGTAGGCTTCAATTCGATTTAAATCCCCTTCTAGCCCCAATGCTTCCTTTATTTCATCTAAAGCTTTTTGATTCTCCCTTGCCTTCTTTATAAACCTGTCTCCATGTTTATCTAGCATATCCAAGGCGTTTTTTCTTACCATTTCTACTAATTCATATTTTTCACCTTTTTTCGGAACAGTAATTATTACCTTGTTTCCTCTCTTTTCACTTAACCATTTAGACAAAACTTCCATATCTTCAATTTCTTCTTCTAGTATGATTTCTTTTGGAATATATGCAGAGCCTATATAAAACTGCTTTATAAATGAAGAAAGGATTTCACTTCTTTCATCATTGTAATTATCCTGAAGTATGAAGTGTTCCCTTCCAAGAATCTTACCATCTCGTATGAAGAATACTTGAATACATACATCTTCAATTCCTTTTGCCATGGCAATTACATCTTGGTCTATGTGATTTGTAGTTGATACAATCTTCTGCCTTTCTAAAAGAAGATTTAACGAATTTATCTGGTCCCTATATTTTGCTGCAGATTCAAAGTCAAGCCTCATTGAAGCTTCTTTCATCTTTTCTTCCATAATCTCAATAAGCTTATCTTCTTTACCACTTAGAAAAAGTAAAATCTCATCAATCATCTTTAAATATTCCTTTTCATCTACATTTCCTTGACAAGGACCAAGGCACCTTCCAATATAATAATTTAAACATGGCCTTGTTTTGCCAATGTCTTTTTCCAAATTCAAATTGCATGTTCTAATGGGATAAAGATTTCTTATGATTTCCAGTGCATCATTGACTGCTGTGGCACTTGGATAAGGTCCAAAATATTTTGCCCCATCCCTTTTTACTTCCCTAACTTTAATTACTCTCGGATATTTTTCATTAACTGTTACCTTTATATAAGGATATTGCTTGTCATCTCTCAACAAAATATTATATTTTGGTTTATGTTTTTTTATAAGATTAGCTTCTAATATTAAAGCTTCTACTTCATTGTCAACTATTATATATTCAAATTCAGCGATATTTTTCACCATGGCTTGGACTTTAGGCGGATTATTTCTACTTGATTGGAAATATTGCCTTACTCTTTTTTTCAAGGATACTGCCTTTCCTACATAGATTATTTCGCCATTTTTGTCTTTCATCAAATATACTCCAGGTTTATCAGGAAGTTTGCTTAATTCTTCTTCTATATTAAACATTACATCACCCTTAGCATTGAATTTTCCTTTTATTATTATAACAAAATAAAGTTAATATAAAAAACGATATCAGTTTAACTGATACCGTTTTATCCTTTCTTAACTGCTTCCCTTACAATTTTAACAAGCTCTTTTACTCTCTCTTCAATTAGCTTAAGGTCTTTTTCCCTTGGAGCTCCTTTAAATTCTACTGATTCAAGAAATTCCCAGTTCATAGAATATCTGTTTATAATATCCATCATCTCTTTTTCAGCGCCACCACTCCATCCATAAGAGCCAAACCTAAAGGCTTTTCTGTTTAATACCTTTTTCTTACCTAATTCTGCTAGAGTTGCAGCCATAGGTGGGAACATCTTATATTCATAGGTTGGCATTCCTAATATTATACCAGTTGAAGTCCAAGCGGAAGCTAAAACTGTTCCCCATGAATCTTCAGGAACCCTGTGAACATGATACTTTATTTTTTCATTTTCAAGTACATCTATCACATGTTTTACAGCCTTTTCAGTCATGCCATACATTGAACCCCAGATTACAGTAATCTCTTCATTGGCAGGACCTTTTTGGAAACTAGCAAATTTTTCATATTCTTCTATAATCTTGGTTGGATTATTTCTCCATATAATACCATGGCCTGGGGCTAGTATCTTTATTGGCAATGTCTTGCACTTTATGATAGCATTCTTAACTGCTGGAGAATAAGCTGCAACAATGTTTGAATAATACCTTACTGTTTCTTTTTCAAAATATTCTATTTCTTCAGGTGTTAACAAATCATCAAAATGATTGCCTTTAATCATTCCAAAGGAACCAAAAGCATCACAGCTGAATAAAGTTCCAGTCAAGGTGTCAAATGTTACCATAGTTTCAGGCCAATGTACATTTGGAATTTCAATAAACTTCAATACATGACCCTTTCCTAAATCTAATGTATCGTTGTCCTTTACTACAATTATTTCTTCACTGCGATCAAAGAATGCTTTGACTAAATCCACTGCTTTTTTTGTACAAACTATTTTGAAATCATTATTAACCTTCTTGAAATCTTCTATCCAACCAGAATGGTCTGGTTCCATGTGATTAATTATTATATATTGAATAGATTTTGGATCTATTTCTAACTCATCGAGGAGTTTAAATAAAGTCTCTGGTACTCCAGTCCAACCGCAAACTCCATCTACCAATGCAGTTTTTTCACCTTTAATAATATATGAATTTAATGCGACTCCATTTGGCATTTCCCAGAATCCTTCAAATAACATATCATCAACATTTACAGATAGCAAATATATATCATCAGTAACCTTTATTGGCTTCATGTTTCACCCTCCTCCTAAAATCTCATCAATATATTAAGTACCCCCAAATAGTCATATTAATCTATATATTAACAAAAGTTATGTTTTATAAACGCTGCTAACATAAGCATGCTAGCAGCGTTATCCTATATTTCCCTAGTTTTCTCTTTTAGCCAAGCTCTTTCCTCATCATTTAAATATGGAGACAACTTTTCATATACATCTTTATGATAGTTATTTAACCATTCTTTTTCTTTTTCTGTTAACAATGTAACATCTATACAATTTAAATCTATTGGTACAAAGGATAACATTTCAAATTTCATAAATTGGCCAGAATCAGTCTTTATATCTTCATCTACTACTACAATGTTTTCTATTCTTATACCATGTTTCCCTTCCTTATATACTCCTGGTTCAATACTTACTACCATTCCCTTTTCAAGTACTACTGAATTTGGTATAGTAGAAATTCTGTGTGGCCCTTCATGAACATTTAATAAGTATCCTACTCCATGGCCTGTGCCATGTTTGTAGTCAATACCCTCCTGCCATAGTGGGTACCTTGCCAAAGCATCAATATTGCTGCCTGTTGAACCATAAGGGAATCTTGCACTGGCTAAATTTATGTGTCCTTTTAATGTTAAAGTAAAATCCCGTTTTTGTTCTTCTGTAACAGGACCAACTGCCACTGTTCTAGTAATATCAGTTGTGCCTTCAAAGTATTGTCCACCTGAATCTACTAGATATAACCCTTCTGGCTTGATTACAGCATTTGAATCTTCACTAGCTGAATAGTGAGCCATGGCAGCATTAGCCATATAAGCTGAAATAGTACCAAAACTTGGTTCAATAAAACCTTCTTGTTCTTTTCTAAATTCCAATAGCTTTTCTTCAGCAGATATTTCAGTGATTTCAATCTTATCTACATTCTTGTCTAACCAATGGAAGAACTTAACTAAAGCCACACCATCTTTAATATAAGCTTTCTTTTGATTTTCTATTTCTGTTGGATTTTTTATACCTTTTAATATTGTAGTTACATTAGTTTTATCGATTATCTTACATTCTTTAGGTATAGATTTATAAACCCAGCGGTTTATCCTTTCCTTTTCTAGCAATACTTTAGAATTTTTATTAATTGATTTTAGAAAATCTATAATATCTTCATACCCTCTTATTTCTACGCCATTATCCTTTAAAAATTCTTCAACTTCTCCTGTAACCTTATCCCTATCTATAAAAAGATATGCTTTATCCTTTGATACCACAGCATAGGATATAACAACAGGATTATATTCAACATCTCCACCTCTTATGTTATAAAGCCATGCAATATCATCTAAACTGCCCAAAACAAAATAATCAGCATTTTCTTTTTCCATCTCTTTTCTTACTTCATCTATCTTTTCCTCAACACTTTTACCAGCATACTTTATATCAAGAACAAAAGCTTTTTCCTTTGGAATAGAAGGCCTATCTTTCCATAACTCTCCTACTAAATCATATTCATCTATAAATTTAATGTTACGTTCAGAAAATTCATTTTCTAGTTTTTCAACTTGTGATTGTGAGAATACCCTGCCATCAAATCCAATGGTATCTCCTTCTTTTAGGTTTTCCTTTAGCCATTCTGTATATGAAGGAAATCCTGGTATTCCAATTTTAAACAATTTATATTCTGACCCGTGAAGTTCCTTTTCCGCTTGAATGAAATACCTGCCATCTGTCCAGAGAATTGCCTCATCCTGTGTAATTACAACTGTGCCTGCAGAACCAGTAAAACCTGAAATCCAAACCCTTGTTTTATAGTGGTCTGCTACATATTCAGATTGATGAGGATCTGATGTAACTACTATGTAAGCAGTTATTCCTCTTTTTTGCATTAATCTTCTTAAATTCTTTACCCTTTCATTAACTGTCATATAAACCCCCCTATACTTTTCAATTAAATTAAAAAGATGCTGCTTAAATTCCTAGGATTTCAACAATTAGTTTACAAAAAACAGATTCATTTCCCTTTGCTTTTCATTTTATCATAAATTCCAAACATTGGCATACATTTTATCTATTAACTAACAAACTCTATACTTTACATATTTAATTCAATCTTTTCCCCTCTTTCATTAGATATGTATTAAATATTAAAAATAAGTAAAAAAGAGTAAAAATATGAATTTTGTTAAAAAAGTATTAATTACACATTATACTACAACTCCACACGCTTTGTATATATAACACTTGATTTAAATTTGAAAATTGAGATGAAAAGTTGAATACTATGTAAAGTCTTTTTTATGCAAAAAGAAAAGGCAAGCAATCTTGCCTTTTCCCTAAATATTTCTTAGCTTTCTTAAGATAATCTTTTGTTCTACAGAAGCCACTAGCCTTCTTGTATATACAACTGTATCTGGGTTAACGCTTATACTGTCTATTCCTTCTTCTACAAGGAACTCTGCAAATTCAGGATATTGTGATGGCCCTTGTCCACAGATAGATATAGTCTTCCCATATTTGTGGGCTGCTTTAATTAGTATTGATATGGCCCTTTTTACTGCTTCATTTCTTTCATCAAAATATCCCATATTATTCAATATTCCTGAGTCTCTATCTGCACCCATGATAAGTTGTGTTAAATCGTTACTTCCTATACTGAATCCGTCAACCATTTGTGCAAATTCTTCAGCTTCGAATACTACTGAAGGAACTTCTGCCATTATCCATATTTTAAAGTTCTTGCCTTGAACCAATCCTTCTTCTGCCATTATTTCTTTTACTTTCTTTAATTCCCATGTAGTCCTTACAAATGGTAGCATTGCATATACATTATTTAATCCAAATTCTTCCCTTACCTTCCTTAAGGCTCTACATTCTAGCCTAAAGCCTTCTTCATATTCAGGTGAAATATACCTAGAAACTCCTCTCCAACCAATCATTGGGTTAGATTCTATAGGTTCAACTTCATCTCCGCCTTTAAGTCCTCTAAATTCATTGGTTCTAAAATCAGAAAGCCTTACAACCACTGGCCTTGGATAGATTTCCCCTGCAACCATTTGTATACCTTCTGCCATTTTATCTATCAAAAGCTGACCTTGACCTGTCTTTACTAAGTACATTGGGTGAGCTCCTACCATATTAGTAAATATGAATTCAGTTCTCATAAGTCCAATTCCATCAAAAGGAAGGTTCTTATATTTCCCAATCATAGAAGGTTCTCCAAGGTTCATATATATTTTAGTTGCAGTAATTGGAGCCAATTGTTGTAGTATTTCTTCGCTAAAACCTACTGAAGGTTTTTCTTCTTTCTTTTCTTCATCCATTACATAGCCTTCATATACTACTCCTCGAATTGCATCTACTGTTATTTCCATACCTTCAGTTAATACTTTGCTTCCATCCTTGGTTCCTACAATACATGGTATACCTAGTTCCCTAGAAACAATGGCTGCATGACAAGTCCTTCCGCCATCATCGGTAACTACTGCTGCAGCCTTTCTCATGGCTGGCACCATATCAGGATTTGTCATTACTGTTACAAGAATATCTCCTTCTTCAACCCTGTCTATTTCAGATATATCCTTAATATTCTTAACCTTTCCCTTTCCAATTCCAGGAGATGCGGGAAGTCCTCTAACTAATACTTTCAATTCCTTATTTTCCTTATTTTCCTTAACTTCATTCATCTTTACATCACCCTTTAATGTAGTAATTGGCCTTGATTGTAAAATATACAGCTTCTTAGTGTCTTTATCAAATCCCCATTCAATGTCCTGATGCTTCCCATAGAGTTTTTCTATCTTCAACCCATAGTCAACCAATGTCATTATCTCTTCATCCGACAAACACTGAGCATTTACATATCTTTCACCTAAATAATCAGCCACTTTGACTTCTTCAGTACCTAATCCATCTTCTTTCTTAATAATCATGATGTTCTTTTCTGAAATATGCTTTTCTATTATCTCTTTTGATTTTTTGTTTATTATATATTCATCTGGAGTGACTGCACCGGATACTACTGCTTCTCCTAAACCCCAGCTTGCATTTATCATCATCTCATCAGTGTTATTATTTATAGGGTTGGCTGTAAACATAACCCCAGATTTTTCGCTGTTCACCATCTTTTGAACTACAACTGACAAAGATACTTGAGAATGGTCAAAATTTTGTTTTTCCCTATAATAAATTGCCCTTGCTGTCCAAAGGGATGCCCAGCATCTTCTTACATATTTAAGCAGTTCTTCTTCGCCACTTATATGCAAGTAAGTATCTTGTTGTCCAGCAAAGGAAGCTTCTGGCAAATCTTCAGCTGTTGCAGAACTTCTTACAGCTACTTGTGGATTATCAATCCCAATTTTATTGCTTAAATCCCTGTATGCCCCAACAATTTCATCTCTTAAATCCTTGGGAATATCTGCTCCATTTATTCTTTCCTGAATTGTTTTGCTAATCTTTTGCAACATGTTGGAATCTTCTTCATTAAGCCCTCTAAGTAATAGCTTTATTACTTCATCTAATTCTGAATAATAAATAAAATAATTATATGCTTCCGCTGTTACACAAAATCCTGGTGGTACATCTAATCCTTTTTGAGTGAGTTCTCCTAAATTAGCCCCTTTTCCTCCTACAACTGGAATATCATTTTTATCTATTTCATTAAACCATCTAATATACTTATATCCAGACATTAGCATAACCTCCTATGTGTTTTTCATATTATATATTATATCACATTGTTTTAAATGTGCTATACTATTTATTATTTTTTTATTAAATATTCGTAATATTTCCTTTGGCAAAGAATATTTTTTCCCAAAAAAAGAAAAAAATCCCGTTTTTTACGGGATTTTTTTCTAAAACTGTTTTTTTAGGTATATTTAGAAATAAAATCCTTCGCCAGTAAATAGTATAACTAACAACAAGAAGAAGAATAACAATGAATCATCTGATCTTTCATTAAACCAGTGTGAATTTTCAAATAATATTACTAACAATAGGAAGAAGAATAGTAAGGATTCATCGTTAGCAAGATTTCCGAATAAACCTCTGCGTTCTCTGCTTACATTTAATTCTTCAGCCATTTAACTAACCCCCTTATATTTTTTCCTCACTGTATATTATGAGGAAATCCTATAAGAGGTTACTGTTTTTCTAAAATATATTTATTCTCCAGATACAGATAATTTTTTGACTTTTATTGATGGAGAACCAATATAGCCAAATGATGACATATTGAATCTTAAGTCATTACCTATTGCTTCAATGTCCATTAATGTTTCAAAGAAATTGCCAGCAATGGTTATTTGATTTACTGGTCTCTTTATTTTACCGTTTTCTATTTCATAACCATAGGCAGATAAAGAATAATCTCCTGATACTTGATTTAGTCCAGAATGTAGCCCTGCTACATTTATTATATAAATGCCCTTATCAATACTTGAAATTAGATCTTCTAATGTTTTGTCCCCTTTTTCAATATAAACATTTGTAGGAGCAACAGTAACTGAAGACTTATACGAACTTCTATAACCATTTCCTGTTGATTCAACTCCATCCTTTATAGCAGTTTTTAAGTTATATAGATAAGTTTTTAATTCGCCTTTATCTATTATCTTTTTGAAGATAGTCTTGTGTCCTTCATCATCAAAGGACCTTGAGTTGAAACCATCTTCCATAAATGGGTCTTCAACGAGAGTAAATAAATCGCTAGCCACTACACTGCCAATTTTATCCTTAAGTAGGGATAACCCTTTTTGAACTTGGTCTGCATCAAATATACTGCCAAAAGCAGATAAAATATCAGCAAAAACTAAGTTCTTGAATATAATTGGGTAACTGCCACTTTTTACTGGAGTAGCCCCTAACATCGAAATAGCTTCATCCACAGCTTCTTTTGCCATTTCCTTATAATCTACTTCATTAAAATCATTAAAAATCCTAATGCTCATGCCAGTCTTATTATCTTCTCCATCTTTTGCAATAACAGAAATATATATGGCAGCACCTGAAATTTTATCAGATAAATCAATTCCCTTAGTATTCATAATATATCTTTCAGTATGAAATTCTTCATAACCACAATATTGTACAGCGAATATTCTTTTATCTAATGCTAAAGCCTCTCTTTCCAAATTTAAAAGGAATTCAATTTTCTTTTCTGCTGGTACGCTGGAAAGATTCCCTTCTCTTCTTTTTATTTCCTTATATTCATCTGAACCTTCAAATATTATTTCTTCATCTGGGGAATCAATATATTTGCTGTTTTCATAAGCATCATTTATCAACATATCTATAGAGCTTTCATCAAGCTTTTCTGTATAGGAATATCCCATTTTCCCATTAGAAATTCCTCTTAAAGAAAGGCCACCTGATTCAGAAATACTGTATTTGTTAACTTCTCCATTGAAAACGTTAATTTCAACTTGCTTATTGTTTTGAATGTAGACTTCTAGGTCTTCAAACTTTTCTTTTCCCCTAGAGAGTATTTCTTGGGTCAAATTCCTGTAATCCATTATTTATCCCCCTTCCTTCCGCCAACTGTTAGAGCTTTAATCCTAAGTGGTGGTTGTCCAACATTTGCAGGGATTAAACCGCTTTCAGCACCGCACATACCTTGGCCTAAAGCTAGCTCTTTTCCAACCATATCGATTAATTCTAGTACTTTAAGCCCATTGCCTATTAGGGTAGCTCCCCTAACTGGTTTTACTATCTTTCCATTTTGTACTAGATATCCTTCCATAACAGCAAAATTAAAATCACCAGTAGCTGGATTTACTGAACCACCACCTAATTTTTTAGCATAAAGCCCCCATTCTGTATTTGCAATTATTTCATCCAAAGTAGAATTTCCTGCTGCTATATAGGTGTTATTCATTCTAGAAGTTGGAGCAAATTTATATGATTGCCTTCTTCCAGACCCAGTAGATTTCATTCCCATCCTTTTACCATTTAATTTATCTACTAGATATGACTTCAATATTCCATTTTCTATAAGAATGTTCTTTTGAGTTGGAGTACCTTCATCATCTATATTAGTGCTTCCCCATCCATTTGGAATAGTTCCATCATCTATGGCTGTTACCAATGGCGATGCTACCATTTGTCCCAACTTATTTGCAAATACTGATGTTCCTTTAGATACAAAAGCTGCTTCCAACCCATGGCCACAAGCTTCATGGAACAATACTCCACCAAACTCGTTGTCCATAATTACAGGCATTACACCTGATGGGCAGTATTCAGCATCTATCATGGTCTTTGCAATTCTAGATGCTTCCCTTGCAACATCTTCAACATTTATCTTTTCAAAGAACTCAAATCCCATAGAAGCACCTGGTGCATAAAATCCTTGCTGCATTTCTCCATTCTTCGCTGCAACAGAAGATACTGAAAACCTAGTTCTTACTCTTCTATCTTCCGCCAAAACACCTTCTGTATTCGCTACAAGTATCTTTTGATCTTCGTCTAGGTAGCTTACTGTTACTTGAGTTATGCAAGGGTCATAGTTTTTTGCAACTTCATAGGCTTTTTTCATTAAATCAACTTTCTTATTCTTTTCTACTGTTGATGGCAAAATCTTTATAGGATTTATATCCCTATCATTTCCCTTTAAGAAATTTAAAGTCAAATCTGAAGAAGTAGATTTTAAAGCAGCTGCTGCTTCCTTGGCAACCTTAATTAGATTTTCTTCTGAAGAATCATTGGTATAGGCATATATACAGTTAAATCCATTAAAAATCCTAATACCAACACCATATTCCCTACCTGAAATATTATTTTCAATAATACCGCCAACAAGCTTAATGTTTGTGCTTAATTTATCTTCAACGAAGATTTCTGCAAAATCTCCGCCATTAGATAATGCAGCACATAGGACTCTTTCTATTACTTTTTGATTCAACAAAAAAATCCCTCCTTTTATGTATTTTTTTGCAATATATTAATTATAAATATTATATTATAAAAATTATTAAAAAAAAATATAAAACAGCAGGTTTCCTGCTGTTTAAAAAATATCGCCTAGAAAGAGGAATAATATAAGTAACAGCAATATTTCATCAAAACCTCTTCCTCTTCTATCTTTGCCATACAATAATATTATTAACAAGAAAAATAGGAGCAGTATTTCCTCGTCACGTCTTGCAGGATGGCCTAACATAATAAAACCTCCCTATTTAAGATTAATACATAATATTCCTATAGGGAGGTTTTTGTTACATTATATTAAATTTGCTTCTCGCCTAAGTTCTACAATAGATTTTGTTGATATGCTTTCTTTAGGAATATTTAAAATATCAATTATCTTTTCCAGTTCGCTAGTATCCCTAACTTCTATTTCCATATAAGGATATGGATAAGTTCTTTCATCCCATTTATCAATATCAAACCTTACACCATTTAATTCGTAGGAAACTCTCTCTTTAAAACCCTCTTCTTTAACTATATATCCTAAAGATTTTAGTATATCTAACATTGCTTTCTTATCAGATATGTCAGTATTTATTTCGACGTTTTCCCTTATTCCGTCTTTACTGATATTCTTCTTCATAGTTAATGTCAATTTAGTTTTTCCAGTTAATAATGATTTTGTCTCCCGTATACGCATATAGGCGTTAAGATTATTTTCAATGAAATTATCATTGGTATCAATTAATGTATTTATCTGAAGTTCTTTTTCAATAAGTTTTGCCCCCAGTTTTTTTAGTTTTTCTTCCATTTCAGGTATATTGATATTCAAAATTTTTACTTCAAGTTCTTTCATTTTAACTTCTCCTTTAGCCATAATATGCTTCTTCATCTACAATCAGTGTCACATCAGGATGAAGGAGTAAAAAAGATACTGGGAATTTAGTAGATACCCGCTTTTCCTCAAGCAACTTCTTTATTACAGGTGCCTTTTTCTTTCCATTGGCTAAAAGAATAATCCTCTTTGCCTTCAAGATATTTCCAATTCCCATGGAAATAGCTGTCCTTGGCACTTCATCCTTGGATTTAAAAAATCTAGAATTTGCTTCAACAGTATTTTCAGCAAGCTCTACAACTGAAGTCCCTACAGAAAGGGATTCATCTGGCTCGTTAAAGGCTATATGGCCATTTTCCCCTACACCTAGGATTTGTATATCTATACCGCCAGATTCATCTATCATTTCATCATATTTTTTACAGTATTCTTCAGGATTTTCAGCCATCCCATCAGGTATATGGATATTTTCTTTAGATATATTTACATGATTAAATAAGTTCTCATTCATATAATATACATAACTATTGGGATGTTCAGGAGATAATCCAATATATTCGTCTAAATTAAAAGTGGTTACTCTGGAAAAGTCCAAACCTTTCTCAACATGTGCCTTAACTAATTCTTTATATAATCCTATAGGAGTACTGCCTGTTGCCAAGCCTAAAACGATATCAGGTTTTTTCTTAATAGCATCAATAAGGATATTAGCTGCCCTTTTACTCATTGCATCGTAATCCTTTTCAACAAAAATATTCAAAGCCTTCACCCCTATAATATTTTTTTTGGCATAAAGTTTATATAATCGCTGGATACACAATGAAATTCAATATCCTCAATTATGCCCTCAACTATATACTTGTGCCCCTCAGCGTGTAAATGTCCATAGACACAGATGTCAATATCATATTCTTTCATGATTTCTACAAACTCATTGGGGCTTGAGTCTATATTAAACGGTGGATAATGAAGCATGACGATTTTCTTTTCTAAATTATTTTCTAAAGATTCTAAAGACAGTTTTAGCCTATTCAGCTCCCTTTTAAATATCTTCTGGTCTTGTAAATCAGGCATCTCTTCATCAATATTGGACCACCCTCTTGTCCCAGCTATTCCTATATTATTGTAAATATAACTATTATTCTGAATAAAATGGATGGTTTTCAATCCAAGACTGTTTAATTTCTTTAGACTATTCCACCAATAATCATGGTTCCCCTTAATTATAATTTTTTTTCCAGGAAGCTTATCAATCTTCAAAAGGTCCTCATAAGCTTCGTTTAATTTCAGGGCCCAAGAAATATCACCAGCTAATAACACCAAATCATCTTCACAAATTGTAGAATTCCAGTTATGTATTATTTTTTCCTGATGATTTGCCCATATTTCTCCAAAAATGTCCATTGGTTTATCTCCACTGCTATCTAAATGTAAATCACCTATGGCAAAAATCAATTTACCACCTCGTTAATGTTAAACTTTAACTTTAAGAAAAAATGCCTATTTTCCAACATTCTATAAGTTAATGTAATACTTTAACTTAAAGATATGAAATTAAAATCTGCACCTATTTCCTCCAAGAATTTCTTTTCCCTAATTTGGCATGTAAATAATATGACTTGCCTTGATTCACTTATTTCAGTTAAAAACTTTAAGATATTTTTAAGCCTATTGTCATCATATTGAATAAAACAATCATCTAAAATCAATGGAAGCTTATTTTCTGATATGGAATCTATTAAACTGAATCTTAAGGAAAAATATATCTGGTCTATGGTTCCACCACTTAAGTCACTAATATTAATTAAACTTCCAGTTAAAGGATTCTCTACTTTAATGTTTAATTTGTCATCTATCTTGATTTTGTTGTATTTCCCTTCAGTTATTTTCTTTATTAACTTGCTCACTTTATTATTAATATCTGGAGCAAATTCATCATGTATTTCTTTAGATATTGCTTCTATGGTGCTGTATGCAAGTTCTAAGGCTTTATATTCAGTTTCAAGTTCTCCTTTATATTGGTACTTCCTTTCCAGTGCTTCTTCAATTTCTACCAATTTTGAAATTCTTTCCTCAAGATTATTTATATTTTCTTCAATCCTTCCAAGCTGAACCTTATAATCGGAAATCGTGTTAGCACATCTTTCTATTTCTTCTTGTATTTGCTGTTTGTTTAGCTCTTTTACGCTTTCATCCACTTCTTCATTTTCTAATTCGGAAAGTAAAGTTTCAATAGTGCTTTGACCTAATACCTTATCTAATATTTCTTTTTTTGCTTCCAATTCCTTCATGTATTTTTCATATAGATTCTTTTTTTCTAAACCACTCCTAAATTCATCTAAATTTCTAACATTGTTTTGTAAAAATATTTCTTCTAATCTATTTTTGCTATTTTCTAATTCTACTTTCAATTCACTAATCTTATCAATTAAAGATTTTTTGTGCTTGTCTAGTTCATCATATAGCTTAATATTTTCTTCTTTGCTTATATGTTCAATATGAAGCTTATCATATAACCTTTTAAATTCCAATTTTGTTCTTACATTATATTTTTTCAAAAGTTCTTCTTGTTTAAACTCTATCTCTTTTAACCTTAATTCCCTTTTCCTTTCGTTTTCTTCGAATTCAGCTATCTTTTTATTTATTTCCCTTATATCACCCTTAAGTTTATTGACCTTTGAACCGAAGAATACAAAACTTGCTAATAAGATTGCAGCTAATAGTGATAAGTATAATCTAACATTTGGTACTGTTAACATAAGCATTAACGATGCAATTCCTAATACACCTAAAACACCTTGAAGTATCTTATATTTGGATACATTTTTAATGTGTTCATTATTGTCTCTTTTCAAAAACTCAATAGTATTATCTGTCTTGTTGTAAATAATATTATTTCTTTCCTCTTCAAGCTCTTCATATTGATTATAGTCGTTAGTTATTTCCTCCATATTTAGACTGCCATTGTCTTTAATATCTGCTTCAATGGATGTTAATTTCTTTTTTGTTTCTTCTAATTCTGATTCATTTTCCTTTAAATTGTTATTATAATGGCTAATGGAATTTGTAAGATTTATAGCTTCATTATAATCTTCCATAGACAGATTACTAAATGAAGATAATTCAGCTGTATTTTTTTCAAGAAACCCTATTTCCTCTTTTATTTTTTTAGCTTCCTCAAGTTTTTTTGCTTTTTCATATATTTCTATTTTCCTTAAAATATCCTTTAAGCTCTTAAAATTATTCTCTTTATTCAACAGTTCATCATTTAGTTTTTCCTTTTCTGCCAAAAACGACTCATAGACATCCTTTTCTGCAAGGATTTCTTTTTTCTCCCTTTCAAGTTCTTCTATTGCCCTAAGATTCTTACCATAAGGCTTTGTTGAAGCCCTTTCTGTACCTATTTCATCCATCTTAGATTCTAATTGGGATAAAGCGTTCTGTACAGATATGTCATCTGCTAAAGATTGAGAAACATTTATAAGCCTATCTGTTACTTCATTTGCTAATTCTTTTTCGGTTTTACAGCCAAGTTGCTTTATAGAAATAGTATTGGAGAATACGATGCTGTTGAAACCAAAGAAATGAACTCCTGGCTGCAAAACCCTACTTCCATTATCTATCCTATAAGTTATATCTTCACCTGTATTCTCATCAATTAATTTTGTTGTTCCGCTTGTCCTTGAAAATTCCTTTTCAATCCTATATTGTCTGCCATTATATTGAAAGCTAATGATACCAGCATACCTATCTGAATCCCAAGGCTTATATCTATCCAATTCTTCAGTATACATAGTCCTTCTATAGTTTGGTCTAACAAATCCATAGAACATTCCATATATAAAATTATGAATTGTGGACTTGCCAGATTCATTTTCTCCAAATACAAGGTTTATGCCCTCTTTTAATTCTATCTTTTTATTATTAAATTTCCCAAAACCTATAAGGTTAAGTTCCTTTAGTATCATACTATTCTCTCCCCTTTAATAGCACTTCGAGGCCAACATATAATGCTCTCTTAACAACAGGGTCATCTAGCCCTTTTTCCTTCATAGCTTTTATATAATGGCTTATAATATTGTCCTTATTTTCAGTTTCCAATGCTTCTAAGTCATAATCTAATATAGTATTGTCAATTAATTCCATATGATAAAAGCTATCCTTTAATTTTTCCCTTATATTTTTAATATCTATATTCCTATTAACATATCCATTCAATATAATCCTATAGAAATCCTTGTCTTTATTTCCTTCCACACTGTTTATTATTTTTTCTTCTATCTCAAGGTAATTCATGTTTTCATTTAATTCTATTTCTGTTACAATAAATTTTCTCTTGCTAAAGGGGATAAACTTTATATTTACTTTCTTGTCTTCAATGGTGCCTTCAATTATGCCCCTATCTCCATCCTCTCCAAAATCCAAAGGTTCAGGGCATCCGCAGTAGGCTATGTTGCCTTCTAAAATTTGTGGCTTATGTATATGTCCCAAAGCAATATAGTCCATATTTAATCTTTTTAATTCTTTTAAATTAAGAGGCAAATACCTCGATTCATTATTTACATCTCCATGTAAAACCAATATGTTGTTCTTTGTCTCATCGACACCATTAAAATCATTAAAAAGGTTATTCTCGCGAATTTCCTTAGTTCCCCAGCTGTAACCGTAAATTACAGTATTCAATTCACTAAATTCCCTTTTTTCAATGGCTTGTCCACCAAAAATAGTTACATTTTCTGGCCACTTAATTCTGTCATATAGGGAATTATTCCCTTTATAGTCATGATTTCCAGCAACAATAATAACATTTATGTCTTTTATGGAATTAAAATAGTCCCTAACTCTAATTATGTCTCTAATGGTAAAATAAGCTTCTTCAAATAAATCCCCTGCAATAAATAAAAAATTCGCATCATTTTCTCTGGCATAATCAATTATCCTTATAAAGGTATCCCAAAGTTCCTGTCTTCTCATTACTGCCTTTTCCATGTCAAAGGAAACATTATTAAACTTAGAACCAAGATGAATGTCTCCTGTATGGATAAATTTTATCAATTTTATCCCCCCTTCAGGTAATAAAATTATAACATAAAAATACTAGAATATACAAAATAAACCAGCTTAAGCTGGTTTAAATCTTCGATAACATCTTTCCTAAAGGTCCCTTTTCATCTATTATATCTTCAATTTCATATATTGAAATTGGGAAATATGGAATGCCATAAACATAAGGAGTTATTTCATAAAGTTGGAAGAATATTACCAATGTAAGGTCAGCCACATAGAAATCTTGATCTATTTTAATCCTGTTAAATTCGTTTATCACTGGAATATTTCGCTCTTTTATTTGTTCCTTAATCTTTTCCGATAATATCTCTACATAATCTGATTTTTTCTTAAACAATTCAGGAAGTGCATATTTTTTGCCAGTTTCCAAATCAAAAGTTAAACCCTTTACTTTAGTTAAACCATGGGCACCTCCTGAAAAAGCATAGTTTATCAAAGTTAAAGATAATATTCCCTTACTGTTATTTTTAAGCTCCCATGTACCTGTTACCTCTGTATTTTCATTATCATAATAGCCCTGTTCTTTTAATTGTTCGTAAATAGCCTCTAAGATAGCATTATTTATTCTATCTTGTACATATATATTCTTTAATCCATAAACTTGTGGATAATGTATCTCTAGCTTGGGCATATCTAATTTATATGTCTTTATTTGAACAAATAGATCCCCTGTGCTCATCCAATCCACTCCTTTAATAGATTCATTACTATAAGATATGCAGAAGTAATAAGTTTGTGATACCTTTAAAGATTCATCATCCAATTTTCTATTTCCTCTGAAAACATTACTGTATTTTCTTTTTTCTTAACTCCTTTTATAAAAGATTTTAAAAGAGGTATATAATCTAGTTCTAATATCCAAGGCAATAATATCTCTTTCCCATAAAAATCATACAAGAAACTTACCATAAAATATCCTAAAATATAATAATCTACAGTTTTTATGTCTATGTATTTTGCTCCGCCCTTTATTCTCCAAAGCAAATTATTCAAATTTTCAAATTCTTTATCTACAAGACTAAGTTTTCCCTTAGTTAGGCTTCCCACTGGATCGTCTTTTTTTAAAACAGGCCCATGTTGTATAAGCAGCGCAATGCCTTCTTCAAAAATTTTTCCAAATAATTCATACAAGTATATGTCTTTGGTATTTAACTTAAAATATCTTATAAATTTAATTTTTGGATGGATTTTTCTGCTGTGAAACAATTCGTGGCTAATTATTTTTATTAATTCTTCAGAATTTGATAAATACTTTATATAGTTTATATAGATTTCTTTCCTATTTAAAGTAAAACCTCCATCTATACCTCCAGCATATAGATAGATTTTTGGGTGTATTTCTACATGTTCTGGTATAATTTCATAAACTTTTTTTAAAGCTTTTTGTATAATTTCTCTTTCTTCTTGTTTTATATTTTCTAATTCTTTTACGAAAAAAGGCAGATTATCCTTCAAAATATGAAGTTCAAACCTGTCTTTATAACCTTCATAAATTTTTAATTTAATTATTTCTTCCATCAGCTTAAATTCATCTATTCCCTTGTTTATTGTTCTCTCATATTCTATGTACTTTTTCATTGCCTTTGCTCTAGTTAATTTTCTTAACTTACCATAGCTTATATCACCTTCCAATACTTCTTTTAGGAATTTTACTGCATCTATATTGATTTTCACAAAAAACTCCTCTCCCAAAACCTTTATAATACATATATATGGTCTTGAAAGAGGAGTATGTTAGGAAATTTTATTTATTGATTAATTACCATCGCTGAAATGACGCAAGGCATATATCCATTATTCTGCTATTTTTGTTGGATGAAAATTGCTGGATTATTACAAGGGGAAATTAATTTATGCGCATAAAAAACAAGAAAAAGCCTAACAAAATAGGACAAGATTCAAATCCTGTCCTATGATTTAATGATATATTTTCATGATTTTAATCTATACAGCAATTTCCCATTAGATAACCTTTTATCTACTTTCCCAATATAATATAAATGCTCTAAATGGGCCATGGCTTCGCTAGTTGCAAACCATTTTTGGGCATTTGGAAAATCATTCCAATCCTTTGCACGTATACTCCATTTCATTTGGCTTGCCACATCTCGTGGCGATAGCTCACCATTTCTAAGAATTTTTAAAATCTCTTCAAGCCTTTCTCTATGATGAATTAACAATTCAGTAATTCTTCTAGTATGATCCGTAATAATATTTCTGTGAGCAGGAAATAGAATATAAATATCATAGGAATATATCTTCACTAAACTATTAAAATACACTGATAGAATATCTTCGGTCCCCCAATATCCTATATTAGGAGTTATCTTATCTAATACATGATCCCCACAGAAAAATAGCTTATGGTTCCTTTCATACAACCCTACATGGCCAGGAGTATGCCCTGGAATATCTATTACCTCAAAGAAATATTTTCCTACTTTAATTCTATCTCCCTCTTTAACATAGACAAATTCAATAGGTTCCCTTAAGCAATATTTATATCCAGGATGCTCTTGAAAACTTACATTATCCTTTTCTAAATCTAATATTTTCTTTGTTTCATCAAACTTTTCCCAATACTTAATAGAAGTCATTCTGTTTATATATCTTCCATCTATTTCTCCAGCATAGATTTTTACTCCATAATTTTGGAAAATCCCAGCCATCCCTGAATGGTCAGAATGCAGGTGTGTAATAAATAGCTCTGTATCATTTAAATTTAAATCCAATTCAGCCAATCCATTGAAAAGTGAATCAATACATTCCTTTAGATTAAATCCTGTATCGATTATTAGAGATTTATCATCACCTTTTATCACGTATACATTTATTGCTTTTAGTGGATTATTAGGTAGTACAATATCTATCAAGTATATATCATCATATACTTTTGTTACCAAAGCTTTCACTCCTTTTGAACTTGAATATAAATATTATTTCAAATTGTTTCTATACTTGTCAAATATAATTATAAAAAAGAAGGAGATGCTGTAGTCATCTCCTTCTTTTATTTAAATTTATGTTTATCACTTAAGCTATTACTTGCCCATCTACTATTCGTCCATCTTGAATACGAATTACTCTATCTGCTTGTTTTGCTATATCCATATCATGAGTTACCAATACGATTGTTTGGTTAAATCTTTCAGCAGATTTTTTAATTAACTCTATTACCTCTTGGCCAGTCTTTTCATCGAGGTTCCCAGTTGGTTCATCAGCTAGAATAATTGCTGGATTAGTGATTAATGCCCTTGCAATAGCAACTCTTTGTTTTTGGCCACCAGAAAGTTCATCTGGATAATAAGCCAACTTATCTTCTATTTCCAATGCAGATATTATTTCTTTTAACCTATTTTCATCAGGTTTTACGCCATCTAAATGGGCTGGCATTAGGATATTTTCAAGGACAGTATGTTCAGGCAATAGGTTGTATGCTTGAAATACAAATCCTATTCTCCTTCTTCTCAATATGGCGATTTCTTTATCTGTCTTGTCAAATACAGATTCCCCTTCCAAATATAGTTTTCCTTCTGTAGGTTTATCTAAGGCTCCTAATATATGGAGAAGGGTGGATTTCCCTGAACCAGATTTACCTATGATAGCATAGAAATAACCCTTTTCTATTTCAAGATTGATGGATTTCAAGGCCTCTACCTTTAAATCTCCAGTAATATAAGTTTTGCTTACATTTTCTAATCTCAATATACTCATCTTTTTCACCTCTATCGACCTAAATTTCTAATATTATCTATAGGTTGATTCTTAATTATCTTTCTAATAGGTAAGAAGTATGTCAATGTTATGATAATAAATACCACTACAGATACAGCTAAATGTACCTTCCATGGATATAAGTATAATGGCTTTGGCCTACCACTTATAAAAGTAATAAATACCGCTAATCCTAATAGTATATGGCTTATTATCATTGCAATTAGACCATATCCAAATCCTAAAAATAGATATAATTTCTTAAACTGGTCTTCTGTTACTCCCAATGCTTGTAATATCCCTATCCTTTCCCTTTCTTGTTCAAGCTTTGATAATGTTGTATTGTATAGGATTATCAATGTAATTACTGCAACAGTAACTCCAAGTAGTGATACAACTGCTGTCATATTCAAGGATTTGCTGAATATCTTCCTATTTTCTTCAATATAATTAGTTAGCTTTACTTCATATTCCCTTGCTATCCTCTTTAACCCTACATCTACATTTATTTCATCTGCATTTTTATCTACGTAAATATAGACATAAGTTTTTCCATATCTATGTGGATAAATACTTGATATTAAATAATTCAAATCTTGAACTGTTAAATTCCCTTTTCCAAACACAGTAGATGGATAAGCATTAGCAAGGAAATTAAATGAGCTTATAATTACAGGATTTTCAACTGTATCTCCAAAGGGCCATATTCCTTTTTCCGGGAAATAATATATTATACCTCCTACCTTAGTTTTCATAATCCTTGCTTCGTTTGTTGGAGTTTCACCTTTCATCTCTTCAGTAGGAATTGTTAAATAAATTGTATCCCCAACTTTTATGTTTTCATTTCTTGAATAATAATCTGCATAGCGGAAATCATAAGTAATGTCATATTTATTTGTATATTTCAATAAGGTCTTCATCCTATCCTTTTGATTTGTAGCTTTTATAATGTCATCAGTTATTTCAACACTACTGCTGCCATCTAGTTCATCATATAAAGGCATTAGCAATATTACTTCTTCCCCTGTTTTAAACTTCTCCTTATTCAATTCCCCTTCACTTAACGAATTTTTAAACCTTGTATAAAGTGGGTCCTCTACATCTATGGTATATATATTTGTTATCACTGCATCCTTTACTAGATACTCTTCTTCTTTACTTATATTGGCAAAGCTTGTATCTTCTGTACCAAAATGCTCTTTAACTAACTTTGCTGGTAAAATCTCTTTAAATTCCTCATATATCTTATCTTCATCTATATTTTCATACCAGAGATATGCATGTTCCCCTGCTCTATATACTTCTACCCTTTTTACACCTTCTACTTTGTTTATGGCATTTAATAAATCTGGTAGTGACCTAACTGTTACTGCATAGTTGAATTCATATCCATACGCTGGCTTGTCTTTTACTATTACATTGTCTATATAATCTCCAAAAAAGATGAAGGATAAAAATATGCTGCCCAATAATACTGCTGTAGCTATTGTATACAAGCTTGCTGTCAGTATTGTTTTCCCTTTGTTATATCTTAAATTCCTTAGATATATCTTTGCAAAGGATTGTACCTTCATATTTAAATCTACTGTTTTCTTCTTCAATTTGGCCCTTATTATTGGCTTCTTCCTTGGTGGTGTTGATATACTCCCTGTTAGTGGTACCTTTGCAGACATTATCATAGGTACTATCATTCCTAAAAATACTGATAATATGCCTAGGATAATTCCAGTTAGTGTTAATCTATAGTCTATATGGAAGTTGATTACTGTGTTTCCATATTTGTTCATGTAAAGTATCATCAACTTTGAAAGTCCGAAGCCTAGAGCTAAACTAATTGGTAGAGTAATTAACAAAAGATATACTGTTTCCCACAATAACATTCCTATTATCTGCCCATTTACAGCCCCAATGGCCTTTAGAAGGGCAATCCTTCTTGTACGCCTCTTTGTTTGGGTTAGATATATTTGGAATACTGCAAATACTGTTGCTATAAATATTGCTGCTAGTATACCATAAGTTAATGTTGATTCTGTACTTCCACTTGCTTCTGGATATGCATAGGTGTTTCTTCTTAGACCTTCAAATTCATCTTTATATTTGTTGTAAAATTCCTTTGATGATATGCTGCTTCCTATAAAAATATCATAAGCTGTTCTAAAATCGGATACATCCGCATTTTTTGTTAATAGAAAGCCTTCTTCTATAAACTTTTTAGCTGCTCCTTCAGTAACAAAAGCATTAGCTACCGGGCTATCCCCTACATCCCATAAGTTGCTGTAATTTTGTATTATACCTGTAACTTTCATATCCCGTGTTATATGGGCATACTTACTTATCATTGATAATTCTTCTGGGTTTAACGCTACTTCTCCCTCAGTTGTTCTTTCTTTTGGAGGTTGTAATAAATTTTCCAATCCCATTTCTCTAGTAAGTGATTTCCCATATGAATAGTCGCTATATAGTTCTGGTACAAACATTTGAACATAAGAGGTTTTTATGACTACTTTTGTCCCATCAAAGTATTCTAAAGAATTTTCATTTCTTATATAGGAATTGGCAAATCCATAATATATATAAAAAGCCCAATTAATCGGTTCTCTGTCCTTTTCTGTTAAATCGCCTTTTCTTTCTTTTTCCTTATATTCTAGCATCCAATTCCTATAATTATTTATTTGATAAAGAAGATCTTTAAATCCAAGCCTTTCCTGTATTTCAGGTACAACCCTCATTACTTGTTCCATTGCTGCTTCATCTATGCTTCTTTCATATAGGGGTATAACTATTTCTACAGGTATTGTGTCCCCTACTTTAATATCTGATGAAAAATAACTTAACCTACTTAATTCTATTGCTATTTCATCATCCTTTTCTGGTAGCCTTCCTTCATACATTGTGAAATTTCCTAATTCCTTTAAATCATCATTTATTGTTCCAACTACACCTGCAGTTGAAGAACTCCCTAAAATCCTGCTTATTCCCAATTTTTCAACTTCATCTTTCTCTTTGAATTTTCCTATATTTTCTTCACCTACTTCTAAATATGCAGCATCCCAAGAACCAAACATTGCAGTTCTTTGCTCTAACTTTGTCCCTTCTGAGCTGGCATGAAAGACAGTAGCTAATACTGTAAATATAAAGGATAAGCATACTACAAAGGCAAGTATAAAAGTATCCTTTTTTCTCCCTTTCATACCAGATATTGCAATTTTTCGTAGCATATCTTTCCCTCCATTTAGACTAAATAGCATAATCTATTTTCTTCCTATATCTACTTATTTCTATAAATTATAACAAGTATTTTTTACCATTTAAAATAAAAATGTTAACAAATTGTTAAATGTTTGTAGAAAATCAAATTTCTTATTTATCGTCCTAGATTTCTAATATTATCAATTGGTTGAGCTTTTATGATTATCCTAATTGGTAAGAAATAAGTGAATAATATAGTAACAAACATCACCACAGAAACAATCAAATGCAATTTCCAAGGATACATGTACAATGGTTTTGGTTTTCCAGTAATAAATGTAATAATTACTGCCAATCCTAAAAGCCCATGGCTAATTATCAACGCTATTAACCCGTATCCAAATCCTATAAATAAATATAGTTTCTTAAATTGTTCTTCTGTGACCCCCAATGCTTGTAATATCTCTATTCTTTCCCTTTCCTGTTCTAGTTTCGATAATGTTGTATTATATAGAATTATCAATGTAATTAGCGCCACTGAAACTCCCAACAAAGAAACAATTACTGTCATATTCAATGATTTATTTAAAATCTTCATATTTTCTCCAATATAATTAATAAATTTAACCTCATATTCCCTTGCAATCCTCTTTAATCCAACATCTACATCAACTTCATTTGCATTTCTGTCTACATAAATATACACATATGTTTTGCCATACTTATATGGATATATGCTTGCTGTCAAAGGGAAGTAATATAATTACTTCTTTCCCCTTTTTAAACATTTTTATCTATTTCCCCAACATCTATTGATTTTTCAAACCTATCACACAATGGATCATCTACATCTGTTGTGTAAATATTTGTTACTATTGCATCTTGTACTAAAAATTGTTTTTCTTCAGTTATATTTACTAAATTTAATCCATCTGTAAATGATCTTCTATCATATTAGCAGGTATTGTGTCCCCTACTTTAATATCTGATGAAAAATAACTTAATCTGTTCAAGCCTTCCTTCATGCATTGTGAAATTCCCTAATTCCTTTAAATCATCATTTATTGTTCCAACTACACCTGCAGTTGAAGAACTCCCTAAAATCCTGCTTATTCCCAATTTTTCAACTTCATCTTTCTCTTTGAATTTTCCTATATTTTCTTCACCTACTTCTAAATATGCAGCATCCCAAGAACCAAACATTGCAGTTCTTTGCTCTAACTTTGTCCCTTCTGAGCTGGCATGAAAGACAGTAGCTAATACTGTAAATATAAAGGATAAGCATACTAAAAAGGCAAATATGAAAGTATCCTTTTTTCTCCCTTTCGTGCCAGATATTGCGATTTTTCGTAGCATAGCTTCCCTCCCATATATAAGGAAAATAGAATTATATATTTTGATTTTTTTTACGTTAATCAACATAAAAGATTTTTGCTAATTATTTAAAAAAGGTTACCAAATTTTAAAATTTGCAAAAACTGTAAAAAAAAAGATAGGTTTATCCTATCTGTTTGTTATTTTCAACTGGAAATTCAACTATGAAACTAATTATGTCATCTTTTATACTGTAATATATATCACCTTTATTCTTTTTTGCTAATTCTTTACAAATATATAGTCCTAACCCAGAGCTAGCTTGCCTTTGATCTCCAAAATTATATTTAACAAAAGGTTCAAATAAATTACTGCGAATTTCATCTGGTAAAGGTCGAGTCTTATTTTCAACTATTATATAAGCATTTTTATCCATCTTTAACTTAATTTTAATTTTACCATCTACACTATATTTCGTTGCATTATCTAATAAGTTTAAAACAATTGCCCGAATTTCTTCCTTATTGGAATATATAACAACATCTTCATCTGTAATATCTGCTTCTATCTTTACATTATTGAGTATCATCTCATATTCTTTTACAATTTTTATCAACAACTCATTTAATTGAATGTATTCATTGTGTCCCTTTTCTATTTCCTTACCTCTTGCTATAATAAGCATATTTTGAACTAACTTATTCATTCTATTAGATTCAGTTATTATTCTATCATATGCTCTTTTCTTTGTTTCTTCATCAATCTTCCCTTCTTTTAATAATTGAGCATATCCTGTTATTGATGTAATAGGAGTTTTCATCTCATGGGTAGCATAGTTGAAAAAGTTCCTAGTGGATTTTTCCAGCTTTTCAATTTTAGCCTTTTCTTGTTGCAATCTTTCCATTTGAGATGCAATCTTGTCCTGCATTCTATTAAAATGCTTTATTATTATAGCTACTTCATCGTTGCTTTTTGCTTCTAGTTTTTTAGAAAATTCACCATCTCCGATAGAATTAATACCTTCTAATAATGTATTTAATGAATTTGTAGACCTTTTCAGCCATATGTAGTTAATTATTATCATTATAACAAATAGAACAGACTGAATGCCAATTATCCTCATTATCAGATTCCTATAATTGCTGTACTGATCATAATAATCCTTTTGAAAAACAAATGTACCTACATATTTGTCTTTCAAATAGACTGGATATGAATAGGTGGCATAGTAATTATTGCCATTGTTGTGTAGGTATAATAAAGAAGATTCATACCCACTATCTTTAATTATTTGATCCATGCTGCCTTTATCGATGACTTCTCCAGCAAATTGTACATAGTCATCCATATCATATTTAATTGATAAAAAAGCATTATACTGCAAAGCTGCACTATTCATAACAGACCACAAATTATTCCTATTATATGCAGTTATAACAAATCCTGAATTAACAGTCTGCCTTTCAAGTTCATAATGGACTATTGACCTGATTTTTTCCATATCGTTAAGTATGTAATTGTGTAGATTATTTTCGAAAATCTTCCAAATAAATATATTAATGATTATTAAGATTGTAAAGCTTATTAATATTAAACCAGTGGTTATTTTTCCTTTAATCGTATTAAACATAACCATTACCTCATTACATAACCTATTCCAAATACTGTTTCTATAAAATCAGGACATCCTAATTTAGCCCTAATCCTTCTAATATGGACATCTACAGTCCTTGAATCTCCGCAATAGTCGTATCCCCATACTTTATCTAGCAATTCTGCCCTAGTGAATACCCGATTTCTATTATCTAATAAAAAGAAAAAAAGGGCAGCTTCTTGGCGCTTAAGTTGAACTTCGGTACCATTTTTGAAAACCCTTTTCCCTTTAATATCTACTTCTATTCCTTCTCCCAATTTTATAAACTCATCGGAATTATTATTTTTTTCTTTTTCAATACTTCTAAATAGGGCCTTAACCCTTGCAACAACCTCTCTAATCTCAAAGGGTTTCACTATATAATCGTCTGCTCCTAATTCCAATCCAACAATTTTATCAAATATGCTGTCTCTCGCAGTAATCATAATAACTAAATGGTCCTTGGAAATCCTTTTACAAACCTCAAATCCATCTATATCTGGAAGCATTAAATCTAATAAAACAAGGTCAGGTTTAAAAGTATCTATTTTTTCTAAAGCGCTTTTCCCATCAAATACGCTTTCAACTATATATCCTTCACTTTTTAAAGTAATAGTCAATATATCGTTTATGGAATATTCATCTTCTACAACTAATATTTTTTTTGCCATCTCATCACTACCTTTTATTGTAATAATTTCCCATTATTCATAAGATCGAATTTTATTCTTTGATATATTACTTTTTTAGTGATGGGAACGCCATCAATTATCTCTTTTATCTCTCTCGTGGAAAACAATTCATTTCCGCTTCTACTTGCTATGACATTTATTTCAGGATAAAATTGCTGCGATTTTTCTTTAAATATTTCCAAATATATTTGGTTCAGTTCTTTGTAATTATAATAATAGGCCTTTCTTTCTATGACTTCAATATAACCATCTAAGACTTTGAAGTTTTCTGAAAGAAAAAAGTTGTCCCCTAAATATTCAAAATATAATTTTTTTTCATCAGTCTTTGTAAATAAAGTTAAGCTTTGATTATTTCTGAAGTTATAACTTCTAATTTCAGTGGTTTCCATTAAATCCCATTTTTTATCATCTACAACTTTTGAATCAAACAAGAGCATTAGTTCATATCCATTATTAATATACGCTCTTATTCTATCTGTATTTTCATCTATATCTAAATCCATAAGATAATTTAAGGTATAATATCCATTTATAAAATCGATTTTATATATCTTAAAATCCTCATTATCAATCCATATTAAAGAATTTAAATCCTTTATATAAGCAATTTCACCATATCTTTTATCACTTAACCTTTTATAAATCCTATTTGAACCTAAATCATATATGTAGATGTCATTTAATTTCATTTCTGAACTATACTTATGAATAATAATATAGTTTTCGCTGCCTAGAGCATAGGAAACAACATATTGTCTTCCAATAGTGCTTTTCTTATTTTCATTAAGCAGTATTGATAGATTACGGATTTGATTAATCTTATTGCCCCTGCTGTAATCTACAGTATAAACTTCATCATCAATAAATCCAATAGGTCTTACACCCGACATATTATTGAGGTTTTCCTTAACTGTTTCTGTTATCTTGTTATAAACATCTATTCTATATAGGTATTTTCTTTTAATCAGGTCATCACCATTAATCCTTCTAATGTGTCCATATATATAGCCATTATAAAAAAAAGAAGGATAAAATATTTCATTGCTGTCGAGTTCTAAACTCACTTCATCAGGAACAGAATCATCTACGACAAATTCTCTTCCTAATTCAACCTTTTCTTCAGCTATGATTTTTTTATAATTTTGACTTTCACAAGCAGATAAAATAAATAAAGAAATAGATAATATAAGATAAATAGTCTTCTTTACCATACCTAATTCTCCAAATTAGTTTTTATAATATTCTATTATTTTAATTGTAGCAAAAGATAAAGGATTTGTCTAAAATTATTAAGTTAAACTCTTATTTTCCTGGACAAATTTTCAAGATTTAATGCTTCAAACTAAATCCTCATAACAATCGTTCCTTTTATAATTCATAATGTCTATTCTATATGCTTATAGGGTATATGATAAAAATTGAGATAAAAATAAATATTATGATTTTAAGACATCATGTAGGAAATATTTGAGTTTATAGAATCTTGATATAAAAGAAAAGGGATACATAGTTAAGTTAACCATATGACTCCAAATGCAATTCATAATCAGCTACATAGAAAGTTAAACTTTTTTGTATCTACTTTATTGACGTAAGTCCATAAACATAATTTAATCTAATATAATAGAAAAATAAGTAAATGATAAAAATAATATCAAAGTTATAATATAGATATTATAATAGCGTAATAACAATCACCAAAATAGTTCAAATCTAGACTAGTTAATGTTTTTTCAAATAAACTATCAATCTGTATTCCTAATAAATCTAATTTTAGGAATTCTTTGCTTCATCTCTTGATACTTTGCTATACCTGCCTTTGATACTTCATTTAATTCTCCATTATCATCTATAAGGCTTAATCCACCATCCTTACTTTCATAGAAAACTGGATTCCCCTCTAGGTCATAAGGATAAAGACCAGCCCAAAAAAGATCAATCATACCATATTCAACTAAGATTAATGAGTCGTCTTCTGGTTTTTCATAAAAATCCACAATGCTGAATCCCTCAAAGCCCTCTTCTACAGCTTTATCGTAAGGTATTAACCCATAAGATTTCAAATTATATAATGCATAATCTTTATGAAATCCTACTGTAATATTTGACCATTCATAATTTGGATTTGAATAAAATATAATCTCTTCATCATAATCACTACTGTCAAAAACAGCTGTAAAACCTTTTGTTCTATAATAAACTAAATCGTTTTTAAAATCTGGACTTATTACAAAATCTTGATATACCTTTTCCTTAATATTCTTTACTTTTGTTTCTCCTATTAATTCAGTAGTTCCATCATTATAATTCAAGAATACCTGTACTAAAATATAATCCTTCTTGCCTTGCAACATCGTCTCATCGATATTAAAGATATGAGTTTCTTTATAACCATCAAATGAATATTTTACCATCCGAGGTTCTATATTTTTATACTGTTCTAAAAAATGTGTTATATACCTAAATTCTGTTGACTGTATGTTATTGGGATTTTTTATATTGATTTTCGTGATAATCTGTCCATTACTATATTTTGCAGTAATTAAATTCTTATTTCTGATACTTAAAACAATAAAAATGATAATTATAATCCCTAGGATTATCATAATAAAAGCTCTCTTTTTCATAAAATACCTCCTAAAACATATTTTTTGTTCTAAACCTTTATAGCCCTTACTGCAAACATGGACTTTAATAAATGTAGTTTTTAACCTATTGTCCCAACCCTAGAGGCACATTTCAACAATACATATTTCCATTATTTTCTTATAACAAAGTAAAAGTTTATTATTTACTTCCACCATATTAAAGGTTTTGTAACAATAAATTCATTCTTTCAAAGTCATTGTATAAATATATTGTTTAAATATATTATAGAATAAATAAAATTCAATTTAAACTTGATTCAAATCGGTGGGAATTTATATCAATTAAGTAATCACAAAAAGATTACCTTTTTATTTAAAACTATTGAAACTTCATCCATGAGAAACAGTTTAAAAATAATGTTTTACAGTTTTACAACTAAATTGATTTGCTACCAATATATATTCATTACTAGGGAAGTAAATAACAAATAAGCGTAGAAATTCTTTTATCAATATTTTCAAGTTAATTAAATAAAAATAATCTTTAAAAAAAACATATTTTTATATTAATCTGCGAAAATAAGATATGAGGGTTAACATTAATTAAAAATATTTGCGGATATTATTAGTACTTTTCTATTATCTTAAAATTAGATAAAATAAAAGACGTTGCTTAATCAAATAAATTAATCCTTTATAATTGGAATATGGGTATAAAGATGATATAATTATTAAACAAATATTTTGAGGAGGTTTTTATGGCAGAATACGGAGTATTTGATGTTATTGGCCCAATAATGATTGGCCCATCTAGTTCACATACTGCTGGAGCAGCAAGAATAGGTAGAATTGCCAGGGAAATACTTGGTACTGATTTCATAAGGGTTATATTTTACCTACATGGCTCCTTTGCAAAAACCTATAAAGGCCATGGAACAGATAAAGCTCTAGTTGCTGGGATTTTAGGAATGGGCCCTTCTGATGAAAACTTGAGGAATTCCTTTGAATTAGCTAAAAAACAAGGAATAAGCTTTGAGTTCATTGAAACAGACCTAGGATATTATCATCCCAATACTGTAAAAATAGTGTTTAAATCAAAAGATAATAATGACTCATATATTATTGGTTCTTCTATTGGTGGCGGAAGTATTCTGATTTCAGACATAAATGGTAACAAAGTGGAGTTCACTGGCGATTATCCAACTCTCCTCGTAAAATACCATGACCAAAAAGGCATGATAGCCAGAATTTCAACTATATTAGCAAACAATGATATTAATATTGCTACCATGAAGGTCTCAAGGGAAAACAACATTGCCACAATGGTAATAGAAACAGATTCTCCCATTGAAGGAAACATAGTAGACGAAATAGAGAAAATAGAAGGCATAATATACATAAAAGGAATAAATCCAATCATGAGGTGATGATATGTTCAACAAAGCTGAAGATATGTTAAAGCTATGCACCAAAAAAAACAAAAGAATATCAGAAATTGTTATAGAAAAAGAGATTATAATGAATAAAATTTCACGTGATGATTTGCTAGATAAAATGAAAAATGTGCTTCATATAATGAAAGAGTCTTCCAATGCAGCTTTAGATAAGGAAATAATTTCAGTCAGCGGATTGACTGGAGGAGATGCAAAGAAATTGGAAGAATACAGAAAATCATCAAATCCACTATCGGGAGATATAATAGTATCAGCTATGGCAAGGGCATTGTCAACATCAGAAGTAAACGCTTCCATGGGAAAAATCGTAGCTGCACCTACTGCTGGTTCTTCTGGCATAATTCCAAGTGCCTTACTTACAGTAAAAGATAAGTTAAATCTCTCAGATGAACAGGTAATAATGGGATTATTCACCGCTGCAGGGATTGGAGAAATAATTGCTAAAAATGCAACTGTTTCAGGTGCAGAAGGTGGCTGTCAAGCAGAATGCGGTTCTGCTGCTGCCATGGCAGCTGGCGCAATAGTGGAAATGGCAGGAGGAAGTCCTGAAGCATCTTTCCATGCTGCATCTTTTGCTTTAGTAAATATCCTAGGGCTTGTATGCGATCCCATTGGCGGTTTAGTTGAATATCCTTGTGCACTACGAAATGCCTATGGTGTTATCAATGCTTTGATTTCAGCTGATTTAGCTCTGGCTGGAGTAAAATCATTAGTTCCTTTTGACGAAGTTGTTGAAGCCATGTATAAGGTTGGAAAGATGATGCCAGAACCATTAAGAGAAACTGCACTCGGAGGATTGGCAGCTACTCCAACTGGAGAAAATATTAAAAGGAGGCTGTCACATTGATTAATTTGCTAATGGAATTTTTTAAATGTGAATTAGATAAAGATTATTTAACTGAATATAGAGAAACTCTTTATGATTTCATTAGCAGTAAAGAATTTATTGATAAACTAAAGAGCCTAGCAAAAGACAGAAGTTTCTCTGTCTTTTCTTTGCTAGATTTATATGGACAAGTTTTTTATAAATATACTGATATTTCACAAAAAGAACTTCTATTATCAATATTCAACTGGCTAAATAACAAATCTTTCCCCCATAAAGGAATAAATGGATTCAATCAAAAATTGACACCTTTATACGAACTCTATGTTAAGACACTTCAAAAAATAATCTTCCTTGGACTCTATGAAAAAGATACGTTTCTTGATAAATACCCCATTTCATTTTTATCACCTGAAGAAGAAAAATATAAAAATATTACAAACGAGTATTTCAGATTTAAGGATATATTTAAAAACTACTATATAAACGAGCTTATGTATCTTGATATGGCAATTACAGGCCATAATACACTTCACCATGTAATAGGAGTAAACCATCTTGCTTTGCACATTGCAAGACAGCTTTATGAATTAAATCTCCCAGTGGATTTAGGAAAAGTTGTGGGGGCAAGCCTTGGGCACGATGTTGGTAAGTATGGTGTATCAGATGAAGAAATAGACAGGGTGCCATATCTACATTATTACTACACTGAAGAATGGTTCAACAGGTTCTCAATGGATGAAATAGGTCATATTGCAACTAACCATTCTACTTGGGATTTAGAATTGGAAACACTGCCTATTGAATCCTTAATATTGATTTATGCTGATTTTAGGGTAAAAAACAAAGTTGAAAATGGAAACTATACCATGCACATATTCACCTTAGAAGAATCTTTCGACGTAATCCTAAAAAAATTAGACAATGTAGATGCAGCTAAGGAATTGAGATATAAAAAGGTATATAAAAGGTTAAAGGATTTTGAAAATTTTATGATTTCAATGGGTGTAGACACTACATTAACTGGTAAATTAGAAAAGATAGAGAGAAAACCATACGAGTTGATGAATAAAAAGGAAGTCATAGAAACTCTAAAGCACCTTTCCATTGAAAATAATATAAGGCTAATGTCAAGGCTAACTGATAATGTTGCCTTTAATTCAATTTTAGAAATGGCTAGAGGAGAAACCAACTGGAGAAGATTAAGGTTTTTCCTTAAAATCTTTGATGAGTATTCAATCTATTTAACTCAAAGCCAAAAGGTTAAAACCCTCCACTTTTTAAAGGATTTGCTTCTCCACAAAGGTGAAGACATAAGAAAAGAATCTGCTGAATTAATAGGCAAACTAATTGCATTCTACGATGAGGAATATAGAAAGGAACTGCCTAAAAACCCAATATATTACAGGCATAAAGAAAAATCAGAAGACTTATTAGATGAATTCCTAAATATGCTTCTTTTCCCAGACCATAAAATCGCTGATACGCAAAAAGAATGGCTATATAACTTAAAGAACATGATTGATTCCCTATTTAAAAACTGCTATGAAACCCATTATAAGAAGTTCTTCGATGTAATCAGCAGATACTATGAAATATGTCATGAACTTTCCCCTATTGCCCAATTTTACCTTTCTCAATCCATAGACTATGTACCTGTAGATAGCCTTGATGAAGAAAGATTATTAAAACTATTTGACTATACAATCAAACAACTTGATTCGGACAACTTGGAACTTAGGCTCACTACATTGGACAGCATTTCCCAAATGCTTGTAAAAACTCAGCACAGTTGGTTTATAACTGCCATAAAAAACTGGTTAATTAATCATTTGGAAAAATCAGATTCTCCTTGTGAGAATTATTTAAAATATATAATTGGAAAGAAGATAAAGCTTCCACAAGAATATATGGAAATACTAATCCAAAACTATGATGAAGGAGACAGCTCTGAGATATTTTTAGAAAACTTAAAAACTGCAACTGAATGGGTTAAGAAGAAAATAAATATTGATACTTTATATGATTTTGTTATTAAGGACCCTGAAGCCAATGGATTACATACAGCTATGCATCTCTGCAACCTATTGAAGGTAAGTGCAGTTGAACGGGTAAGAAATTATGCAGGTATTACTCTTTTAAACATCTTCCATCTATTATCTCCAGAAGAAAGAAACGATGTTGCAGTGGAACTTCTAAGGGCATTGGAAATGGAAAGCTATCAATTCACAAAATTTATCCCTGACTATTTAGGACAACTGCTTTTATATCTAACACCTAAGGAATTAGATGAAATAATAAGCGACTTTGACCAAAAGATAAAAGTTTCCAGTGAAAGGGTTGTTATCCTTTTATTAAATACAATTGCAATTGCCATTGAAAACTACCCATCTTATAAATTCAGATTTAATGAAGATGAAAAGACCTACAGCAAAAGGCTTAACAAACTGCTAGGTTTATTGGCTATTGGCATGGCATCGTATAATTCAGACATTAGAAGTGAAGCTTTTAGAGTAATAGGTTCAACTCTATTTAAATCTAAGAAGCTATCTTTAAATGACAAATATTATATCTTCGACTTCATTGGCAAGAAAATCTTGACATTAATTGATTTCAACAAGGAAGACGACTTCCTATTTTACAACGATGTTGCTTCACTTATTCATTTATATAAGTTTATATCAGACTATGAGTTCTATAAAGGAATTATCGACACAAGTAAGGAAGAAAAAATCGCATTCTTCCCTGGAACCTTTGACCCATTCTCATTAAGCCATAAGGAAATAGCAATTGAAATAAGAGATATGGGCTTTGAAGTATATCTTGCAGTAGATGAATTTTCTTGGTCTAAAAGAACTGAACCCCATTACTATAGAAGAAACATAATAAACATGAGTATTGCAAATGAGAAAAGCATTAATCTTTTCCCAACCAACATACCTATTAACATAGGCAATCCTAAGGACCTAGAAAAATTAAAAAGCTTATTTCCAAATCAAGAAGTATATATGGTTGTAGGTTCAGATGTATTAGTAAATGCTTCAGCATATAAAAAGGACAATATTATATTTGACTTCCCACATATAATCTTTGACAGAAAAACAGGCAATTCAGAAGAAGATGATGAAAAGAAACTAGAAGAAAGCATACGCAAAATCAAGAAAGAAGTCATTAGGCTGTCATTACCTCCAAGATATGAAGATATTAGCTCTACACAAATAAGGGAAAACATAGACAAAAATAGGGATATTTCAAAGTTAATGGACCCACTGGCTGTATCATATATCTATAACAACAATCTATATTTAAGGGCACCACAATATAAAACATTATTTGAATCTAAAACAATAGATGTAGAAGTAATTAGAAATATTGATAGGAAAACATTATATGAAATAAAAGAAACTTTTGGCTCACTAATCAACTACGAACACCTAGAATCTTTAAGTAAAAAACTAAATTATAGGATATTGATTGTAAGAAATGCTGAAACTAAAAAGATGCTGGGCTTCTCTACATCTTTCTGGATAAGGCACATTATGTTGTATGATGAATTTAAGGATAGAAATATTACAGAATTTATCAGGAGAAATGTCAAAGGAAGAATTATATTAATTTCTGGAATAATAGCATTAAATAATGATGAAAACTTAACTGAAACGGTTTTAAATGAAACGATTTCCGTAGCAATAAACAGGGATTACAACTATGCAATATATAACAATATGCTTTTATTTGAACGGAATCCTGTAGTTGAAGAACAGCTAATTCTTCAAGGATTTCAAAAAACTGGTTACAAATACAATCAAAATCCGTTATTCGTTGTTGATATGAACGACCCAATGACTTTAAATCTAGACATAGAAAATATGTTGAAGTCCCCTTATAATAGTGATCCTAAAATTTTGAAGGTTATACATGAAACAAGGAAAAAGCTAAAATCAGCAATATCAAACCTATATCCTGGGGAACTATTAATAACATACAATAAGGACATGATCTACAGCAAACTCATACAAAAAATATGTGAAGCCAACGAAGTAAGCATTATACAAAATAAAAGCAGAAGATTAGGCCCTCACATGTGCGTACCATTTGGCTTAATATTAAACGGATGTATAATTCCTAATACAGTCACAAAAACAATGCACACTGAAAAAGTATTTAAGCCAAATATAATCGATTTCACCATTGAAGCATCGCCATACTATCTTTCTTTAGAAGAACAAGCCAAAGTCTTAAAATCATTTAACAGAGCAGTTATCCTAGTAGACGACTTGCTTCATAAGGGATATAGGATAAATGTCATTGAGCCAATTTTGAGAAAAGAAGGAGTGCCAATAAAGAAAGTCATAGTTGGAATATTAACTGGTAAGGGTAAGGAAATTGGGGAAATTAGAAACTTGGATTTGGACTGTGCATACTTTGTACCAAACCTAAAGCTATGGTTCAATGAAAGCAGCCAGTATCCGTTTATAGGCGGAGATATGGTAAGTAGAAAAAACATTGAATTAAGCATAATACCCAGTATAAATCTAATTTTGCCCTATGTATCTCCAAGGTTTATCAAGGACACTGAAAATAAGGCTATATATAAGTTATCAGAAGTATGCTTGTTGAATACATTAGAAATTTTTAAAGCAGTAGAAGATGTATATCAGTCAATTAATGAAAAAAATCTCAATGTAAGAAGCCTTAAGGAAATCCTAGTTACACCAAGATTCCCAGATATTCACAGGAATTTCTATATTAACAGGAATACTAAACCTTCAACCTATATTGAATGGGATTTGGAAATATTAAAGAGATTAGAAAATATTGTAAATAGATGAGGAGTGAAAAATGTATAGCCAGTTTAAATATTACAAATATAAAGATAAATACCTGTTTTCCCTATTTGATTATGAAGAATTAGAAAAAGCTAATTTGGAAGAAATAAAAAATGAAAGAGGGATAATCTATTACCTTAATAGATTATCCCCGTTAAACTCTAGAAGATATTTTACCATCTCCCATCCTTCTATGCTGTTCATCAAAGAAGAAAGCTTAGATTTATTAAGATTAGACGAATCAGATTATACAAAGATAGTTGACAAATGGATATTAGATAAAATAGAAAAAAGAGAAGTTGCATGTATAAACACCTACTATCCCACATGGGAAGATATATTAACCATGAAACCAAAAGATAAATGGAATGTAAACCTAGTAGCCCTAGGAGATGTTGGAAGTACACTAGCAATTGGGTTGAGATTATTAGGAGGAGAATGCATAAACCAAATAGGTATATATGATAGAGATATAAATAGGCTAAAAAGATGGGAACACGAATTAAATCAAATAATAGATCCAGCAGGAAAAATGGAATTCCCAAAGGTTGTTCCTTTAGAAAAGGAAAAGTTATTTGACTGCAACATGTTTATATTCTGTGCATCTAAAGGAGTACCTTCTGTTGACAGCAAAATAGAAGATGTGAGGATGGCACAGTTTAAGTCTAATTCTGAAATCATAAGTGAATATGCCCATCTTGCAAGAAAAAATAAGTTTAGAGGAGTTTTCGCAGTAGTTTCTGACCCTGTAGACCTTCTATGCAAAGTGGCATTTTTAGAAAGCAATAAGGATGAAAATGAAAACCTTGACTTTCAAGGCTTAAGTTCAGACCAGATAATAGGCTATGGACTTGGGGTAATGTACGGAAGAGCAACGTTCTATGCTGAAAAATTGAAAGAAGCTGCTCATTTTTTCAAAGAAGGAAGGCTCTTTGGCCCCCATGGCGATGGACTCATAGTAGCAGACAGCATAGCAAATTATAATGAAGAAATATCTAACTACTTAACCAAAAAAACAGTAAATGCTAATAAGGTAGTGCGAAGCTTTGGATATAAGCCATATATTGCGCCATCTTTATCATCAGGGGCTCTTTCAATTATAGCTACAATAAAAGGGGACTGGTTCTATGGTTCCACTTATATTAAAGAGGTATATATGGGTGCAAGATGCAGGCTTATTTCTACTGGCATTGAACTTGAGCAACTGAAACTCCCTGAAAAGTTATTTGATAAAATCAAGAAAACTTATGATAGATTGGCAGGGATAATATGAAAGATATAGTCCTCATTATTCCAGAAAAACCAAGTCCTTTGTTAAACAAAATGATTGAAAATGTACTAGGGAATCAAAATGCCATTGAAGTCCATACTCCAAATGAACTTCCAAATATGCAAAATAAAAGGATACTGTTTGCGGTAGAACTTAATGAAATAGGCACATCAAACAACTTAAACGATATGTTCTCACTGCTCTATAAAAGAGGTAAAGACTCCTTATATGGCTCTGAAGGAGCCATATTAATACACAGCGACTTCCCTCTATTTACAAAAACTTATGCCCAATCTATAGCCTTTTGGGCAAACAGCTTAGGATGCAGCTTCAATGGAAGGCCTTTGGTTGAAGCAACCAAGGATTTAGAAAATTTTAAGGCAATGGAAATAGCATATAACATGCCATTAGAATGTATCTGCCTTTTACAGTGCAAAGAACTTGGGAATAGGTTCCTTAATGGAATTATAACTAATTATAAAGATAAAAAGAAATTGCTGGTACTACACTCAAGCAGCAGAGACACCTCAAATACCTTAACACTATGGGATATGGTATCTAAAAATCTTAGCGGGATTGAAGTAAATGAAATAAATGTAGGAAACGGAAATGTAGTTGACTGCAAAGGTTGCAATTATAAAACCTGCAAACATTTTGGAAAGCAGAATAAATGCTTTTACGGAGGAATAATTGTAGAAGAAGTATATCCTGCTATATTGGAAGCTGATGCACTTCTATTTATATGCCCAAATTACAATGATATGATAACTGCAAACTTGGTTGCCACTATAAATAGATTAACTGCCCTTTACAGAAAAACTAAATTTTACGACAAAAGCATATTTGCAATTATAGTATCAGGATATTCAGGTGGCGATGCCATAGCAAAACAACTAATATCAAGCCTAAATATGAACAAAACCTTTAGGCTTCCACCTTACTTTTCATTGATGGCAGTTGCAAATCATAAAGGAGATATATATAAAGTACCTAATATTGAAGAAAAAGCAAAATTTTATGCCTTAAACATTATGAAAGAAATTTAGGGATACTTGTTAAGTATCCCTAAATTTATTAATAAAGCCTTATCTTATGGTAACATACTTCCACTTTCCTGACTTAAACCTTATTAGTATCAAAAACCAACGCACAAATTGATCTACCAACATTGCTATCCATGCACCAGATAGCCCAATTCCTACTTTAATTACTAAAATATAAGTTAAAGCTATTCTAATAACCAATATACCAAAAAATGTAGCTACTAAAGTCCAAATTGTATCTCCTGCTCCTCTAAGCCCACCTGCTAAAATCAGTTGAGAACACTGAAATAGTTGTATTATAGAAACTAGTCTTAATATTCCTGATGCTTCACCTACTACTTGCCTATTCGTTGTGTACAAGCTTGCTAAAATATCTCCAAAGAAGAAGAACACAATTGTCATCAATGCTGCAATAATTGAACCTACTTTTCCACATGTCTTTATATATATTTCTGCCTTTTCAGGGTTTTCCTCGCCAAGGCTTCTGCCTGTTAAAGTAGAAGCAGATATTCCAAATGCTTGACCGGGATTTATGGACAAACTAAGTAGATTTATGCATATTTGATGAGTAGCATAAGCTATAGTACCTAAAGATGCTATCATCCTTGTAAATAGTAGAACTCCTAATCTTAAGACTAACTGTTCCATTGTGGCAGGCAATCCTATTTTAACAAGATTATATATAATGTCCTTATCAAACTTAAACTTGCTCTTAAGGTTAATATGAACTATTCTATTTTCATCAAATATAACTCTCATTAACAAAATTGTTGCAATAACTTGTGAAATTGCAGTAGATATGCCTGCACCTAAGACTCCAAGCCTTGGGAAACCTAATAGACCATATATAAGTACTGCATTTCCAAAAACATTAAACAAATTTGTAGATATATTTATTTTCATTGGAGTTCTGGTATCTCCAGAACCTCTTATGGCTGCGAAAATTGCATAGTTAAAAGCTTGAAATATAAATCCCAGAGAAACAACCCTAAAATACCCACTGCCTATTTGAATTGTATCTTCTTGGGCTCCAAAGAATTTCATGGCAGAAGCTGTCTTTCCTATGCCAAGATAAATTATTGGCAAAACAAGCAATAATTCTGTCAATATTACAACATGTTTTACTACTGATTCTATTCTGTTTTCTCTTTTTGCACCTATGTACCTTGCTACCATAGTAGTACCGCCAACATTAAGGGACTGTACCAATGCCAAACCTAAATTAGTCAATTGATTCGTTATACCAATCGCTGCTATTGATGCTGCAATTGTAGCATCGTCGCCATGTCTTCCTACCATTACCATATCTACCATACCAAATAAGCTTCCCATAAAAAGTTCAAGGAAAACAGGCCAAGCTATTTTAATAATTTCGTTTCTTATATGTTTTCTATCAAGACTAGACTCCATATAATCACCTTAGCTTTCATTATTTTTCGATTCCCTAAATATTATAGCACATGACTGGAAATAAATAAACTCTCCCAATAAAGGAGAGTTTATTTATTATCTTTAATTTTAAATAACTTATTTATTGTACTTGTTTTTAATATATTCATCTATTGCCTTAGCTGCTTGTTTGCCTGCACCCATTGCAAGTATTACAGTTGCTGCCCCTGTAACAGCATCTCCACCGGCAAATACTCCTTCTCTAGATGTCCTACCCATTTCATCTGTAATTATACATCCATGATTGTTTGTCTTCAATCCATCAGTAGTTGAAGCAATCAATGGATTTGGTGTAGTACCTAATGCCATGATAACAGTATCTACTTCAAATATGAAATCTGAACCTTTGATTTCAATTGGTCTTCTTCTGCCTGATGCATCTGGTTCTCCTAGTTCCATCCTTACGCATTTCATAGCCTTGACCCAACCATTTTCATCGCCTATAATTTCTATTGGGTTAGTTAGCATATCGAATATGATTCCTTCTTCTTTAGCATGGTGAACTTCTTCTACCCTAGCTGGAAGTTCCTTTTCAGTTCTTCTATATACTATATGAACTTCTGCACCAAGCCTTCTAGCTGTTCTAGCAGCATCCATTGCAACATTACCGCCACCAATTACAGCAACTTTCTTGCCTACTTTAATTGGTGTTTCATAATCGTCTCTATATGCTTTCATCAAGTTATTTCGTGTCAAGAATTCGTTAGCAGAGAATACTCCATTTAAGTTTTCTCCTGGAATACCCATGAATTTTGGCAATCCTGCACCAGAACCGATGAAAACAGCTTCAAATCCTTCTTCAAACATTTGATCTATAGTTATTGTCTTGCCAACTATTACGTCAGTTTCAATTTTTACTCCTAATCTCTTTAGGTTTTCGATTTCTGGTTTTACAACTTTATCCTTTGGAAGCCTGAATTCTGGAATACCATAAACTAATACTCCGCCTGGTTCATGTAAAGCTTCAAATATAGTTACTTCATAACCTTCCTTAGCTAATTCTCCTGCACATGTAATACCAGCTGGACCTGAACCAACAATTGCAACTCTATGTCCATTGCTTGGTTTTACCTTACCAACTTTTATTCCATGTTCCCTTGCCCAGTCTGCTGCAAATCTTTCCAATTTACCAATTGCTACAGGATCACCTTTCTTACCTAAAACGCAAGTCTTTTCACATTGGTTTTCTTGTGGGCAAACCCTTCCGCAAACTGCTGGAAGAGCTGTAAATTCTGCCAATACATGTGCTGCTTCTTCAAAATCTCCATCAGCAATGTGTTTTATAAATCTTGGAATATCTATAGAAACAGGGCATCCTGGCCTACATGATGGATTCTTACAATTAAGGCAACGTTGAGCTTCGCGCATTGCCTCTTCTTCTGTATATCCCAAACATACTTCATCAAAGTTATGAATTCTTTCTTCTGGGTCTTGTTCAGCTATTGGTGTCCTTTTAAATCTATCTATTGCTGCTGCCATTATTTCCTAACCCCCTCTGCTTTGCATCTGCATTCATATGTTTCAAGGTTCTTCTTTTCTTCATCCCTATATTGAGCTTGTCTCTTTAGGGCTTCATCAAAGTCAACTAGATGGCCATCAAATTCAGGCCCATGAACGCAAGCAAATTTAGTTTCTCCGCCAACTGTAACCCTGCATGCACCGCACATTCCAGTACCATCAACCATAATTGGGTTTAAAGATACAGTTGTAGGTAAGTTGTACTTCTTAGTAGTCAAGCAAACAAACTTCATCATTATCATTGGACCTATGGCTACACATTCGTCATATTGTTTTCCTTGATTGTTTATAAGTTCATCTATGTAATTTGTAACCATACCATGGAATCCATAGGAACCATCATCAGTACATACATAAACATTGCCAGCGACTTCTCTCATTTTATCTTCAAGTATAATTAATTCTTTTGTTTTAGCTCCTATAATAACATCTGCCTTGATTCCTCTTTCATGAAGCCATTTTACTTGTGGATAGACTGGAGCAGCGCCAACTCCACCTGCTACAAATAACATTCTCTTCTTCTTCAATTCTTCAATGTCTTCATTAACAAATTTTGATGGAACTCCCAATGGCCCAACAAAATCCTTTAGATAATCTCCAGCTTCAAATTCTGCTAACCTTCTGGTAGAACTGCCCGCAGCTTGAACAACAATTTGTACAGTTCCTTCTTCTGTATCGTAATCGCAAATTGTCAATGGAATTCTTTCGCCTTTTTCATCTGCAATGACAATTAAGAATTGTCCAGGTTTTGCAGAAGCTGCAACTCTAGGTGCCAAAACATCCATTGAGAAAATATTTGGAGCTAATATTTCCTTTCTGACAATCTTAAACAATTGTACTTCCCCCTTGTTAAAATTTTGATAATAGTTTGATAATTCTTTGATAATCAATTTATAATGATTTAGCTTTTATTTTACTTGATTCACCTAAAATTTTAACATAATGGAAAGTTTTATTCAATGTAAAAAAAAGATTTTTATAAAAAATTTGTTATCAATTTATCAATATATTTATTGAATCTAATATTTGAATAATTGAGTATAAAATTTTTAAAATTAAATTTTTGTAAAAGTTTTCAATATCAATTTGTAAATGAATATGGAATTCAACTCCCAAATATTCCTTATAATTGAAATTATAAGTTCCTTTAGCATCTTATGCTGACTATATCTTTATGGAATATCTTTTTCAAGACTTGCCTTAGAAGATGTGTAAAGACTGAAGAGTTTTAATTAATTGCCAGATTTGTCGTCAAAGAAGTGTACTGCAATTATGATATATATTTATAATTCTATTTAAATTCCATATTTTTATCAACATTGAATATTAGTGCTTTTCCGACTTATATCGACAATATGAATTTTTCATAGATAAAAAAGAAAGAAGTAAATACTTGCATTTATTTACTTCTTTCTTCTTTTGAAAATCTTATAAATGATTATTTAACTGATTTTATTTTTTCAAACACAGCTGATTCAATTTTATGAACTCTTTCATATGCTGTTTTTTCATTCCTATTAATTGAATATATATACAACTTAATCTTGGGTTCTGTGCCCGATGGCCTTATGGCATACCATGAACCGTCATCAAGATAGTATTTCAACACATTGGATTTTGGATTTCCAGTATCGTCATACAAATAATCTATTATTTTTACTAAACTAATATCATCAAACTTAGTTATTGGATTTCTTCTAAATTCTTCCATAATCCTTTCTATTCTTTGTTTACCTTCCAATCCTTCCAATACTATGGATATTAGCTTTTCCTTGAAATATCCGTATTCCTTGTAGATATCCTCTAATACATCTAAAAGAGTCTTCCCTTGCTTTTTGTAGTACCCTGCCATTTCAGCGATAAGCATAGATGTATTTATACCATCCTTATCTCTAACCATATTGCCATAAACATACCCAATGCTTTCTTCATATCCAAATATGAATTCATATTCTCCAGAATTATCAAATTCGTTGGCTTTACCACAGATGTTCTTAAAACCTGTCAATGTTTCAAAGGTTTTAATATTATACTTATCTGCTATGAGTTTGCTTAAATCTCCTGTTACAATTGACTTAACAATGGCTCCATTTTCTGGTAAGATTCCTTTTCTTTTCCTTTGAGATAAGATATAGTTTACAAGCAGAATGCCCATTTGATTGCCAGTAATAAATTTATATTCATTATTCCCACTTCTTACCATTGAAGCCACTCTGTCGCAGTCAGGGTCAGTTGCTATTATTATATCAGCATTTTCCTTCTTCCCTAAAGCTACAGCATAGTTAAAGGCCTTTATGTCCTCTGGATTTGGATAGCCAACTGTAGTAAAGTCAGGGTCAGGGTTTTCCTGTTCAGGTACAACGATTACATTTGTAAATCCTCTTTTTCTTAAAATCCTTCTTACTGGTATATTGCCTGTACCATTTAAAGGAGTATAAACAATTTTAATATCTTTATCTATATCATCACAAAGGCTTAAAGATATTAATTCATTATCATAAGCTTCATCTATTTCTTTTCCTATGAGTTCAATTAGGCCTGATTTCTTTGCTTCTTCAAAGTCAGCAAGTTTTATTTCTGAAAAATCCTTAACTTTGTCAATTTCTGCAAGTATTTCATTAGCTATATCATCTAAAATCTGAGAGCCATATTCCCAATATACCTTAAAACCATTATAATTTTTAGGATTGTGGCTAGCTGTAATAACTACACCTGATATGGTTTTTAATTTCCTAATGGCATAAGATAACATTGGTGTTGGCCTAATTCCATCAAATAAATATACCTTAACTCCGTTAGCTGCCAAAACCCTTGCAGTGATTTCAGCAAAATCCTTAGAAAAATGCCTTACATCATAAGCAATGGCTACACCTCTTTTAATTGCTTCCTCACCCTTATTTACTATGGTACGAGCAAGGCCATGGGCAGCCAAGGAAACAGTATATTTGTTCATTCTATTGGTTCCTGCACCTATAATTCCTCTTAGTCCTGCTGTGCCAAAGGACAAATCTGTGTAGAATCTATCTTCAATTTCCTTTTCATCAGTGATACTTCTTAATTCCAATTTTGTTTCTTCATCAAAGAATTCATTTTCTAACCAATACTTATATTTTTCTTTGTAATTCATAACCTCACCCCATTATAAATTCCATACTCATCTATTTTATTTTAGTAGTTAATTTAATATTTGTCCATATTTTAAATCATGTCAGCATATTCCTAAGGAAAAAGGGCAGAGTAATCTGCCCTGCTGACTAAAATCAATCCCTTTTCTTCAAGTTAAATATAATGAAAAATGGGAGTCCATTCTCCCTCAATGTCATTGAAATTATTGATTTTTATCTTCCTCTGAATCTATAACTTCGCCTTCAACTTCAATTATATCTACTGTTTCTTTCTTGTCTCTCCATTTTCTATATGCTTCCACTTCTTCTTTGATTTTTCTGAAAATGTACGCAATTACTGCAATATCATCTATTAATCCTGCTGCCAAAAAATCAGGAATTAAATCAAATGGATTTAATAGATAAAGGAATGCAATAATTATCATTAGTATTGAAGTTTGAGATACTTCCCTATAATCTTTTCTCAACCAGTCCCTAATTAAATCAATAAACAACTTAATTTCTTCTATTACTTTCTTCAATTCTGGGTTGTTTTCCACCATTGACTTTACTCTTTCCACAATGTCTCTAAGTTTTTCATTATTATAATAAATAGAATTTGCTTTACTCTCTAAATTTCTAATAATTTCATCAAAATCTATTTTCATAGGCACCCTCCAAAAAGCTATTTAAATTAATGTACCATTTAATACATTCCTATTCGCATTCACCTTGCTGCAACCTAATAGATATTATATTTCCGCAGATTTAAATCCTTTACCCTTAACTTCCACTACATCGTAAATTGTTAAAAATGCCATTGGATCAATTTCATTTACAAGTTCCTTCAATCTTGCAATTTCTCTAGATGTTAATGTACAGTATATTATATCCTTATTCTCCTTAGTATATGCGCCTTCTCCTTTTAATAAAGTAACGCCACGATTAATCTTTTCCATAATTGCAGAAGACAATTCTTGTGACTTATCTGAAACTATAATTACATTTTTTTGTACATTTAATCCTATTTGTACCTTATCCAAAACTTGATAACCAATATACATTGCAATTAAAGTATACATGGCTCGTTTATATCCAAATAGTAACGACGAAAGGGTGATAATAATTGTATTAACCATCATAAGGCCAGAACCAATATTTATATTTTGCTTTTTCTTCAAGATAGCTGCAACTACATCAAATCCACCTTGGCATACTCCATTTCTGAACATAAGCCCCATGCCTATACCATTAAAAACTCCCCCAAAAATTGAAGCAAGCAAAATATCGTCTACAACTAACAATGTTCCTATATCCTTAGTTGCAGTTAATATTGATGAAAAAGCAAACATGGATATAAAAGCGTAAACTAAAAATTTCTTATTTAAAATCCTGTACCCCATAAGAAATATAGGTAAGTTAAGAACAAATACGGTTATACCTGTAGGGATTCCGGTTAAATATTGAACTATTATTCCTAATCCTCCAACTCCTCCGCTTAAAAGACCATTAGGAACAAAGAATAAGTTAATAGCAGTTGAACAAAATAGGTTCCCCATTAGTATAAAAAATAATTTCCTAATTATTTCTTTCCTATCTCCAAAAACATCTCTTACAGAACTCATGATACATGCACATCCTTCATTTATAAAATTATTCATATAATATATCTACCAAAATTAAGAGTATTATAACACAATAACATAATTATTTCACTAAAAAATCATTCCTAAAAAAAGAAGCTAAGATATCTTAGCTTCTTTTATATAAAAGTGGCTGAATTTGCTTCCCTTTTAATGCTTCAAGAATTGTAGGGATTATCATGTCATAATGGGCAATTATTGAATTAGGCTTTTTAAATGGATCATCTTGGCTGAATGGAACAAAATAGACATTCTTTTTATCTAATAATAGCCCAAGATTTTTAGCATTGGTACTTAGACCATCATTAGTTGATACTGCAATAACTACAGGTTTGCCATTTCTTAAATGGGCCTTATACGCCATACATACTGGAGTATCTGTAATTCCATTGGCAATTTTGGCCAAGGTATTGCCAGTACATGGAGCAATGACCAATACATCCAAAAATGCAGTTGGACCAATGGGTTCTGCATCTTGTATAGTAGAAATTACTTTATGACCAGTTATGTTTTCAATCTTTTCAATCCAGTCTTTGGCTAATCCATATTTTGTATCTAATGAACTAGCATTAAATGACATGATAGGATATACTTCTGCCCCTTCATCTACCATTCTTTTTATTTCGTTTATAACTGTATCAAAGGTACAGAAAGAGCCTGTAATCCCTATTCCTATTTTTATTCTTTCTAATAACATCATTCTCCCCCCAGTTCTGCAATAATATTTTTTATGGTATTTTTAATTATCATTGCTGCAGTTTTTGGTGCTACTTTCCCAGGTAATCCCAAGGCCCAAACTGTTTTTATATTAAGTTCTTTTGCTTTTTCAAAGTCTACTCCACCGGGAGCAGAGGCAATATCAATTATCAAAGAATCCCTGTCAACATGTTGAAGCTTATCTTCATCCAAAATCATGGTGGGTATTGTGTTGAATATTACATCCATGTTTCCAATGTAATCATTTAATTCAGATAAGTTAACAGGAATATATCCATAGGCCTCAATCCAGCTTACATCTGCAATTTTCCTCGCTGCAACATATACATTTGCATCAAGTCCCTTTAGCTTTTTAGCTAAAATCTTTCCCATCCTTCCAAAACCTAAAACTAAAGCATTTGCCCCATGTAGAACTATGTCCATATTTTCCATGGCAATTTGGATTGCCCCTTCAGCAGTGGGTATCCCATTTAATACGCTCATTTCTTCTCTTTCCATTAAATCTATGACTTTTATATTATGAAATTCTCCAATGTTATAAATTAGCTCTGGTATACTTCCAGCTATTAATATTTGAGTTGATTTCATATTATTAAATATATCTTTTAATTTGATGTTTGTAGAATAAAAGGGGGTATTTAAAAAGATTTTGTCACGGGTTAAGGGTATGGGGCCAATGATTATATCAGAATCTTTCAATGCCTTCTCTAATGTACTGCATAATATGGACTTATCTATATAGTTTTCTTCAAATCCAAAAGCCTTTATATCATAATCATCTTCCATCAGTAAATTGGCAAGCTTAATACTTCTCTCATCGCCTCCCAGTATGGTTAACTTCATAATTAACCTCCTTGATAAACTTTAGATTAATACTTATTCTATGAAATTAAAAATTTAAAGTGCTTGTTCATATAAAAGGTATCTAAAGAAGTTATGAAAATATAGAATTCATTGCCAATAGATTCTTGTAATTTAACTAAAAATAGATATATAATCCAATTAAAGGAGTGATAAGATGTTGACAATTAGTTGCAAAGAAATGAAAGCCATGGACTCTTATACAATAGAAAATATAGGTGTGCCAAGCATTGTATTAATGGAAAATGCAGCTTTAAAGGTAATAAAAAATATCCCCATTGAAAATGCTGAAAAATTCACTGTTGTCTGTGGAGTTGGAAATAATGGGGGAGATGGACTGGCTGTTGCACGACACATTATTTTAAATGGCAAAAAAGTGGACCTATATATATTAGGGAATCTAGATAAAGCTACCAATGATTTTAATATTAATTTGAATATCCTTAAAAACATGGATGTAGAATTTATTCATATCAAAGGAACAGATGAACTAAATAGGCTAAAAAATTCCTTAATCAATAACGATATAACTATCGATGCAATATTTGGAATAGGACTTACAAGGAATGTTGAAGGGACTTATAAGGAAGTTATCTCATTAATAAATGAACATTCCAAATACATAATTTCAGTAGACATACCTTCAGGATTAGATGGAGATACAGGAGAGGTCTTGGGAATAGCTGTTAAGGCAAATAAAACAGTTACTTTTCATCTAGCAAAGAAAGGGCTAATACAAAATAAAGAATATACTGGGGAACTCATTGTTGAATCCATTGGAATACCTAAATTTGTTACAAACAAAATATTAAAAAGGATGGAATAAATCCATCCTTTTTTACTCTATTATTCAACTCCTGCAATATTTACATTGAACATCTTAATTGAAACTGGGCCAAGGAAGTTGTTTCGCTTTTGTAGTTCCTTAGATAAGTACATTTCTTTGTGGACTTCATTTATGTTGCCTGATATTGAGCCACCAGTAACTGGCACAATTTCATTTCCATTGTTGTACCAGCCAAGCCTTATTTCTCCTGCAAAATCCCCTGTTATTGTGTCAATTTGAAAATCGGAGAAGGATTTTAATTCTAAGTATGCTCCTTTTTTTAAATCTTCTAATGTTTTCTTTCCGCCATTTATTACTATATTTCTTATAACTCCAGTAGGCTCAATATTTAAATAATAAGCATGTCTCAAATCACTCCAGTATCTTTTTAAAATCCCATCTTCATATACTGTTACCTTCTTAAGCAAAAATCCATCTTCGTCATAGGGAGCTGAGAATGTTGAATTTTCTAAGTATGGATCCAGTATCATGTTTATTTTATCGCCCTTTACATCATCTCCTTGTATAGATTCTCCTACTTTTGCAGTTGAAATGTGCTCATAGATTAAGCGCCCGCATGCTTTATTATAGTAATATTTAAATATCGTATTGACAGGTTCTCCAGATAATATAACAGGTATATTATTTAACTTAGGTGTAGGTTTAGCTACTGCTTTATCTTTAGAGATTTTAAGCATTTCATCTACTGCATTTGGAATTAAGTTTGCATCATAGTCAGAAAACAATATATCTTGGTAAAGTTCTACTTCTTCACTTTCCCCTTCTTTCCAGTTAGTAATAAATTCAAGCTGTCCTCTGTAAGTATCATAGGATACATCGATACCTTCAGAATTTACTATTCTAACTTTTATTTTGTCCAAAAATAGTTCTGCTGAATTAATCCAGCCATTATCATATTTATCTCTAATGAATATATCTTGTGTAAGTTTTGTAATCCAATTTGACATGGAATCTTTATTAAATCTGCTTTCTAGTTTTTGAGGAATTTCATTTACTGGATTTGCAAGTGGATAATATTCATTTTTTACAAATCCTGCTGCATAAAGGGCATCTTTAATTTCATTAGCGATTTCCTCATCGCTCATAGTAGGATGTATATTTATAGTTGAAGAACCTCTAAACTTTTTCCCTTCTTCTTCAAAATCCTTATAGATAGTAAGAGTAATGTTGGTTACATCTTTACCTCTATTCATATCAAGTTCTTTTTTTATAAAGAACAGTTCCTTTGATTCTATTGTCTTTTCAACAATCTTCCAAGCATCTATTCCATCAATATTTGATAATATATTTTTTATTCTCCCTAACATTATCCCAACCTCGCTCTTGCTTTAATATATGGACCACCGTCGGATACTTTAACCCATTCCTTGTATCCTTTGCCACAAGCCCCTAATGCAGATATTTCTACTTTGTCAGAAACCATGGAAATTGATTTCAACAAATCTGGTACATAACCTGTCATAATAACTGGAGACATGATGTTTCCAGTCAACTTCCCATCCTTTATTTCCTTTGCAACAAGAATCATGCATTGAATACCCCAGTTCTTGGGGTCTTCCATGCCACTCATGGTGCCATCTAATAGATATCCTTCCTTAATAGATGCAATCATATCTCCTAGCTTATCATTGCCTGCTTCAAAGAAGGTATTTGTCATTCTTGCGTAAGCTTTTCTTTCAAAGGATTCCCTTTTGCCATTTCCAGTAGGTTTGGTACCAAGCCTTAATGCTGAAAGCAAGTCTGAAATACCAGTTTTCAATATCCCATTTTCTATAATCAATGTATCAGTGCCAATAGTTCCTTCATCATCAAATAGATACGAAGAAACGCTTTCAACTGCAGCTGCACCGTCATGCATATTTACTAATTCCGATGCTACATATTTTCCAATATATTCAACAGCTTTGGCTCTATTTTTTACAAACATATCCATTTCTACACCATGGCCAAAGGCTTCATGGGCAATTAATCCAGCTATTTCTGGCGAACAAATCACATCATATTCTCCAGGAGTTATTCTCTTAGCATCTAGTAGTTTTTCAGCATTTTCAACTACAACTTTAGCTTTAGCACGAAGCTCATCTAATAGTTCTACTCCTTTTAGCCCAGCTACACCATCATAGTAGTATTTTGTATTGTTATCTCTTCTAACCAAAGCAAGGATATTCCCTTGGCTCCAGATATATGACTGTTCCAAATCCTTATTTTGAGAAATAAAAATTTTAGAAATATGGCATTCTTCATATCTCACATTAAAATCTACTAAAAGATCGGAATAAGACAATGCTTCATTCATAATTTCAGTCATTTTCTTAATTCTATATTCAGCAGTCTTTTCTTCAGGTAATATTTCTACTTCTTTATAATGGCTCATTGTCAACTTCTCTTCTTCTATGACTGGATAATTCGATATATTAATACCTGCTGATTTTAAATTTTTTATGTCGTCTTCAGCCTTTTCCTTAATCTTATCAACTAGCAAATCTAATGTGTCCTCTGATAATTCATTAAAGGAGTATTCAGAGTAGTTATATCCATTAAATACCCTAACAACAAAACCCCTCTCATTCCAAAGAGAGTCTGTAATACTTGTCCCCGTTTTGCGTACCTCATATTCTTTCCCTTTCACATCTGTACCTAAAACTGAAGCATATTTAAAATCCCTTGAAAGAATGCCAATTAATTTTTTTAGCGTGCCCTTCTGATTCGTTAAATATTTCGACATTGGGACTTGCATAAAGCACCTCCGCTATAATATTTTTTCCCACTCATCTTCTTTAAATCCAACTAAAATAATGTCCTCACCAATAAGTAGGGGCCTTTTTACTAGCATTCCATCTGACGCCAAAAGCTTAATCTTTTCCTCATCGCTCATAGATTCTAATTTATCCTTCAAACCTAAATTCTTATAAAGCTGCCCACTGGTGTTAAAAAATTTCTTTACTGGATAATTGCTTTTCTCAACCCACTCTCTTATTTCATCTTCTATTGGGTTATTTTCCTTGATGTTCCTTTCCTCATACCAAACATTATTTTCATCAAGCCATTTCCTGGCCTTTGCGCAGGTATTTCATCTAGGATAGCATAAAAATAGATATTTCATAATAATCCTCCTTTTTTTATATAAATTTTAAAAAAAAATTTGTTCATTTTTACTCATATAAGATTCCATCTTCCTAATTAAAATTTTATCATCCTTAGTCCCTTTTCCAACAAAAAAAGGTGAATCTTTAAAATGACATGCAATATTGTTCCTTACAGCACTGTCACTGAAATTAGCATAACAATATAAACAGCCATGCTTGTAAATATTGTAAGCTCCAATATCTATGCTAGAAACACAGCAACAAATTCTATTTGGTTCTTATCTTTTTCTATATTCAATTTTTGACCAACTATTTTTGATATTAGCCTATCATCTTGCATGGTCAATACCAATGGAAGATAAATCGATTTCTTCACAGCAAGTATTTACTTTTATATTATACCCCTTAGCTATTTTATAAACCTTTGAAGCTATTTCAAACATCATTTCTTGATTTATATCTACAGGATTAATTCCCTTCATATTTCTTACTGTTTTCTTATATTTATCCAAAAAGCTTATTGTACAGGTATCAGTATATCCAGATAAACTGGATGCAAGTTTTTCAAAGTTCTCAACATGATATTTTACTGTTAAATCCCTACATAATATAAGCAGTCTATTACTTCTGGCGATAGAATAACTTTACCTACTTGATGATAATTCATGGGATTCCTAACTAATACATAACCTTCTCTAATCCAATAAAAAAACCAGTCTAAAGAAAATGCAGGAATATCCGTCCTTCTGCTTACTCTTAATATCATTATTTCACTTCCTCAGTCAATATTCTACTCCTATTTTGTAATTTCCGTCTATTATGAAAAAGTTTATTTTTACCTCCTACTTTAATCTTTCCTCCTGCATTAAATAAAACAAGCATTCGCGAATAAATCCAACAATTGCAGTTTGACACTGCAAAACTAGATTTATCCGCAAATGCAGTATTAGTTACCTTCCAAATTCTTCTAGTCTCGAATTTAACATATTGTCTATTTCTGATTTGCTAATCCAGTAGCCCATTATCATTACGCCTTCTATCTTTTTCATGTTAGTTACATCCTCTAGGGGATTGCCATCTAATAAACTTAAATCTGCATTTTTATTTGCTTCAACAGTTCCAGCTTCATCTAATATATTTAAAAACTCTGCAGCATTATATGTTCCTGCCTTTATCGCTTCATAAGGTGTAAGCCCTGCTTCTACCAAATAATATAGTTCATCATGAACTGAAAATCCAGGTACTATGAATGGATTATTGCAATCTGTTCCTAATAGGATTTTTCCTCCCCTATCGTGTAAATTCTTTGTTATAGTGTTCATATCCTTTACAATTGATTTAATTCTCCCTACATAATCATCAATAGCTTATTGAGGATAAATGTTCCCAATATACTAACTATCTTTAATATACTCCTCTACACTTCCTCTATGTAAATTCATCCTTGTTCCCCAAGTAGATATAGACCTTGGATTTACATACTCGATACCTTCAATTCTCTTACAGTTGTAACCCCATTAGCTAAGTATAATTCTTATTCACCTTCAAGCCAAATATGTACATGCATATCCATTAATCTTGAAGTAAGGTATTTGCCATTACCATCTATAACAGTTGCATTCTTGGGTATTTTAATTTTTTCAGCTTTCCCAATTTTCACCATTTTCCCATTTTTAATTATTACATTATATTTCTCTAATACTGTTTCCTCATTCATAGGTATAACATTGACTTCTTTAAATACTATTACTGACTCGTCATCAAAAACGTCTAAAAATTACTGCAGCTAGTACTCAGCAAGATAGTCAAAATAATTAACATAAAAATTAAAATCCTCTTAAAATAGACATTCTTATAAAACATATCATTCCCCTTTACCCCTTAATTTTTAATTTATTGTTAATCTATATCTTTAATAAAGCAGATTAACCTGCTTACTTCCCTAAATCCAACTTTTCTGTGGAAATTATAACTATTAATGTTATCATACAATATGTCTGAAGCAATCTCTTTACATCCCTTAGATTTTGCCCATTCTTCTCCTTTTTCAACAAGAATTCTTCCAATTCCCATGTGCCTATATTCAGGTTTTACATATATACCTTCCACATATCCAACAGGGCTAGAATTTGCTCCTTCAACATAATCATGCCTAATGGACATATAGATAAATCCTGCTATTTTATCTTCTATAGTTGCAAGAAAATATACATGTTCATCACAATCTAATATGGAAAGTATAAAATTTCGAAGTTCTTCATAGTCTTCTTCAGGCCAAAGGTCAATTGCCATAGTTGTTAATTCGTTAATTTGAGACTTTTCTGCTTTCACTATATTTACGTTATTCATCTCAATGCCCCTTTCAAATTAATTTGTAAATTTTCAACTATTAGTTTATATATTTATTCTACATAAATTAAACAAATCCTTCCTTCTGAGCTTATTGTAAAATATTTTGATAATTGTACTAATTATTTACCCATAAAAATTTCTCGATGATAATCTAAAATCAGTTCTATTATAAATGTTGTTATAAAAACTATCTCGACTTCTTTAAAAAATAAAAAACAATTGTAAACAAAGCTATTTAGAGATGAAGATACATAAGAAGGTTGAGTAATAGACAAATGGGTTTTAGTCCAGCTATAATGATTCAGGAATTGAAACAGGAAGAGGAAGTATAAGGTTGAATAAAAAGCAAGTAGTACATTTAGAATAACATAAAAATTAATTTTTAATAATAGGTCTCCTTTTTATTAAAAATGTTAATTGTTTATTTTTATATGATTTCATTTTGATTCTTATCTTTCTCAATTTTTTGATTGTTGACCTACTATCTTTGATACGAGCCTATAGTCAATACACTTAGCATGACCTATGCCAATAGAAGATAAATCAATTTCTTCAGAGCATGTATTTATATTTATATTGTAATGTTTGCCTTGGGAAAGTTTTTTAAAAGATTTAATTGTCACATCTTTATTCCTAACATATCTTTCGATATTCTTATCATAGGGGATAATGGTTATTTGAAAATAATATTTATAGTTTCTTAATTCGTCCAATCTTTCTAGGATATTTGTTGGGTCTTTAGTCCAAAATACTATGCAGTTGATTACATCTTTAAATACTATTACTGACTCATTATCAAAAGCATCCAAAAATTACTGCAGCTAATACAAATTAAGATAGTTCCAACTAATAAAAGAATCAAAATAAATTTATAATAGACTTTTTTGAAAAACATCTCTTCTTCCCCTAGAAATCATCTCAAATTCAAAATAAATCTTCAATTAGCCTATATCTTTAATGAAACCTCACTTTCCTAAATCTAACCTTACTGTGGAAACTATAACTAGCGATATTATCATACAATCTATCCGATGTAATCTTTTTACATCCCTTAGCTTTTGCCACTCTTCTCCTTTGCAATTAACATTCTACCTATTCCCATTTTCCTAATAAATCAATACATGGTATTCCAAATTCTGTGTATATTATAGAATTTTCTACTTCACTATAAAAATCCTCCTATTCATTACCTAAAATATTTTCAATATGCTTTTTCTTAAATTCCTTATTAACATTTGAAAATTCCTTAAGTTTTGCACCCCTCCGCCCCCTTTTTCACTATATACTCATGTAATAATATAAAGCTTTATATTGATTTGCTTCAACATCTTTATAAAAAATCATTCTTTTTTATATTGATTTTTAGATATATTACATAATTTTATAGATTGAGTGAAAAAATAGGAGTACATGTATGGCTGTTATAAATAAAAGTATCTATAATAAATGTTGGGGTGTAAATAAAATGCATCCCAATTTATCCTTTTTTGCAAAAAATAAAAGCACTTGTGAA
>ENA-OWPA01000320-OWPA01000320.1-bioreactor-metagenome-genome-assembly--contig:-NODE-320-length-75083-cov-8.149215_pt1 | contig 75083 bp, 78 predicted proteins | sample MGYA00238139_ERZ651803 | MGnify/ENA primary metagenome ERZ651803 (study PRJEB26909, sample SAMN07631231) | bioreactor metagenome | isolation source: Switchgrass digestor | place: USA: Dartmouth...
TGATATGGACATTATATCCATCAATAACTGGACAGGCAATACCGTCAGCTTACTGACATTTTGCGGCGGCGTAAACAGCAAATACGCAATTATCTGCTGCATCAATAATTAACAATATAATTGCATTTTCTGATATTTTCTTTACATATTTAACTGCATGCTCCAGACGTATACATAACTCCTGGAAAAATTCAGATTCCTTTAATCTTCGTTCCAATAGAAATTCGGTTTTACATTCAAGTGCCAGGCTATTACAAATCTGAGGTATAGCCGTATCACATTCATATCTTGAGTCAGAAGGTTGTAGGTATGTTCCTCCTCCATAGCAATCGTAAAATACCACCACAGAGCCATCGGGAAGATATTTTTCTATATTGTTAACAAGAGTGGTTTTTCCAATGCCTGCTGTTGCATGGACACATATGGGAACTCTTTCCTCCTCCAATATAATTTTTGCTAAATCATAAGCGCATTCTCTTTCAATATAACCAGTTTTCAAAAAGGGAATGTTTTTAGGAGCCGGGAAAAGCCGAGCATAATTGCTACCAAAGATGGAACATACAAAATCTTTAGTCATAGCTATATTTGCATTTCTTCCAGGCATCATTCTATCACGTATAGTCATATTAATTCATTGTATTTGTTTTGTATGTTATCTATCCCCCAATTGCCTAGTTGCTGAATTATTTCAGCTTTTATAATGCTTCTTGTAGCTTTACCACAATCCTCAAAATCAAGTATTTTAATAAAACCTAGAAATGCTATTGAATTAAGGTTAGATTCTTTATATAGTCTTTCAATTTCTATTTTAAATTCTGGACTAAGATTTTTAATCAAGGTGCTTGTATGTTTATATTTTTTTTTCGCTAAAACTTCTTTTGATTTTGCGAGGCTTTTCTTTAAACTGTCAGAAATGGTACGATTGCTAACCAATTTTATAATAAGCTTATCTCCAGAATCCGAATTCTTTTCTGAATACTCTTTATATACATCAGCAAGTCTACGTATAATTGAATTATCTTTTTTCTTGTTATCAGAACGACATAAACTTGCAACAGTCCATACAATGTCGCCCATATATGTACTATATTTTAATTGTGAAAAAACTATTTTTGATGCACTTTGAAAATCAGTACCGCCATAATACTCAGCTAAGTCAATTGCATACAACTTACTATCATCTATATCAGCGACAATTGAATCTTGCCATGCAGGACCCTCTACGGTTACTGCTGTAAGTGTTGCATTTGGCTTAAGCATTTCCAATATTTTTTGAGCAGCCCATACAAGATGAAAATCATCCCCCGCATTAGAAGGCAAAGCCCCTGCATTGGTTTTTATACTTTCCATATTACCACCCCAAAATCAAACTTAAGAATCTGTAAAAAATTTAACTTAGCTGTAACCCGATTACAAGTCAGAACAAATTATTTGACATTAATTTTATACTTTTGTTGCCTGATGAAGTTTTCTCAATTGCCTATATAAAATCCTTCAATGTATTCACATAATTCAAAAATAATGTACCTAACATAAGACATTGACTCCGAGAAACCTTGTTCAACTCATAACCTTTTAATAAGTCTCTTACAAGGAAAACTTCCCTTTTATTCAGATTTTCTGTTTCATTAATCGCTATATCTAAAAGCTCATTCGTATCTGACATCAAAAAACCTCTGAACAATATCAATGTAAACAACATTATTAATATGATTTTACCACCTACATGAATATATTTCCAGAAATTTGACAAAATCCTATATATAAAAAGAGAACGCCAGCTAAAAGCCCGACATTCTCTCATCATTGCCCAGTTTAAATTTGCTTCACACTGCGTAATATGGACATATCTAAACACTCTACTCATAGAACTGTGTAAACATGTCTACACACTCGAGGTCTAACACTACAGAAACATCAATTTTATTTTTCAAAACCTTATTTCTGAAATCTTCGCCATCCGTTGTAAACGTAGTGAATTTCGCAAAGTGCTGAAAATTCAGGATTTCTAGGTATCTTTCCTTTGCATTCCTATTACGCACTCCACATGGCTCGAGTTGACGGGATTGATGTCTGGTGGCTATTTTTATAGTGTCTGTTCGAAGAAACATGTCAATACTCTTTAATTTCTCCAATTTAAAATGAATATCAAGCCAACTCTTTGTACTTATTTTTTTGAGAATTCCTCCAAAAACGAGACATACCGTCATACCATGCTATACTCTATTACTCTGAGCATCTTAAAGCTCCGCCTTCGGTGAATATGAATTTTTGTCCATTAACATAGAAGGGCTTTGAAGTATCTATTCCCACCATTTCCAGTCCTGCTTTAATTTTTCCATGCATATCGGGGCTTAACGAGGCCATTGGCATTTGGCCGTTTGCTATACGTATAAGATAATCAAAAGATTCACCTATTCGCCATATAGATTCATATTGTTCTACTCCACCCATTTGCATAATCGTCCATTCATGATCTCTTGCTATTTTCCGTAGTTCAGCAACTTGCTCTCTTGTCAACTTGGATAAGTCAGGTATTCCATTTTCGTCTCTTTGACCATTTAACATTCTATTTATAGTTTCATTAAATTTTTTAACATAGGCACTGCCTATTGGGTTTGAACCCCAGGACATGTTTACAGAACTATCCCCTATACTTAGAATAACATCCTGCCCCGAATACTTACCAAGGCTCAATGTAGTTCCAGGAGTTAAGTTAATGGAGTTTTCCTGGCTTTGTGAAGATTCCATAATTTTAGAACGTATGTAGGCTGTCCCCAAAAAATTCATCGGATTAAATTGGCTAAAATCATAATACACATTTTTCAGCTGTTTGGATTCATCTTTTAGGCTTTCTTGATACAAACTGTCCTGTGGTGCAAAATTAGGCACTCTTTTGTTGGATGCATAGCCTTGATACATTACTGATGCATACGCATTATTTGCTTCTACTCTCAAAACTTCCACCTCAATATTACTTTAAATTTTCATAAAAGGTAATACCCAAAGCTTTTCACGGCATGTCCCCGTTCTACATTAGATGTAGTCTTAAAGTTTCATTCCGATTTTCAGAACTTTATTAAGAATAGGAATGTATACTATGTATATCGGAATGTTAAGGAAAATCTTAATACTTTTTTATTATATCATTTGACCAGGTGGACAGGCTTGTATATCTATAGAAAGAGTTGCAATTAATGTTGATGATGCATCAATAGCTGATAATGATGGCAATATACCTATAGACCAGCCCATCTTTGAAGATGGTGAGAATGCTTACTTTTTAAACCTTCCCATCAGGAACATGGTTGAAGCCATGAAGAAAGCTGGACGCACACATCAATACTATTGACTTGCAAAAATGTCTACACACGTTTATGTTTTATGAAACATAATCTTTTTGTACTTGTATATAATAGCAGTTACAGTAATACAAAGAGTAAGAAGCACAATAACCGCTCCATTTTTTGAAAAAATCAATGGAACAACACCAAGAGATAGATTTCCCACTGCATGAAGCAGCATAGAACCAAACACGCTGCCATTGCTCATAATATAAAGTAATGTTATTAAAACAGAGATCATAACAGTATATAGAAAATATCCCAAAATTACAGGAATACTGCCGAATGAAGTCAAGGCATTTTGTGTTGTTCCTTTTATGAAAAATAAGGGTAGATGCCAGAATGACCAGATCATTCCAAGCAGCACACAGCGGCTTTCATTGGAGACAAATTCCCTAGCATCTTCTTAAGCGCAAATCCCCGCCATCCTGCCTCTTCACCCAGTGACCCCATAAAAATAAGAATATACACAAAAGCGATAGGAATAAACCAAGGAGAAAACTGCATCTGTGGAAGAGCCCCTCCTAAAAGGTAAAAAAGCAGGCATGAAACCGCCGATACTACCGGCAGTACTAAGAAGACGAATAGCAGCCATTTTACACTGATATGCACATTTAGCAGTGATTTAAATAATGAATATACTTCAGCTTTTCCGCCGAATATGTATGTAAAGAAGAAACCTGCTACAGATGGAACAAAGGTTCCGATGGTTATAAAAAAATCATAAGAGAGCCTCATAGGGATACCATGATTTTGTATCAGAAAAGCAGGAAACCACAGAAGCCAAGTTAATAAAATAGTAGTTATAAAGAATAAGATAACTTCATGTCTTAATTTGGGATTGTCCGTCTGTTTCATTCAGTGCTCTTCCTTTTATATTATAAACGCAATTTCTGTTACCTCTATCAAATAGAGTTTCTTCATAGTCTGACAGATTTATTTTTCTATATTTACCAATGTAATTTCCTCGATCAATAATAACAGCTGTAATATAGATATTTCCCCGCTATCAATTTCTGCCATCCCGGCAATGATTCCACATTTATTCAATTTTAATAAATCCATAAACTCCCTGAGAAAATCACCATCTGGAACACTTTCGGCTACAGCCCTTAGCCGTTCTCTGTCCTCAAATACATATCCACAGTTACACAATTCAGGTAAAACAACTATATCACTCTCAAGACTTTCAAATTCTCTCCAATAATACAGTTTCTCCTTTCTCATCCCCTACCATTTCGCAGGGAAAGCCCGTTCTTGGCTTTTGGCAATAAAATATCTTGAAATGCTTTATCATGCTCGACAAGAAAAGATTCTTCAAATCCTTTTTCAGTATTACTGATAAAATACGACTTTATATACTTTATTGTATCTGACGGAGCTTCCAAAATAGTATCGCCGATTTCGATTGCTCGCTGTAATAGGTCAGAACTATTTGTAATTTCGCTCACTAATCCAATACGCAGTGCCTCTTTTGCATCAATTTTACGACCTGTCAGACAAAGTTCTCGTGCAATACCGTCTTTAACTATCCACCTTAGAGGAGTATAAAGCGGAGGTGCGCCGAATTTTACTTCGGGATGCCCAAATGTTGCAGAATCGGAACATATCCGTATATCACAAAGGGTTGCTAAATCAAACCCACCACCCATTGCCGCTCCGTTTATGGCGGCAATCGTTGGCTTTGGAAATTTCCAAATGATTCTGTGATATTTTGAGGAAGTTTCAAAAAGTGCATCAAATATAGCAGGATTATTAAACTCATCTAAATCGAACCCGGCTGAAAATGAACTATCTGCTCCGGTAAATATTACAACATTTATATCTGATGACTGCTCCAATTCATATAGATGATTATTCCGATGCAATTTGACCCAGGCGTCCGATTCAAAATGACCCACCCCTCCGATTCAGATTGACCCATCAATCCGATTGAAAATGACCCACCGTTCCGATTCAGATTGACCCACCCTCGGCCTCGGGGAAATCTGCTCCTGTTACAATGGTTTCAATAACATTGGACAAGGAGGAAAGAAATGAGGTCGATTCACATGTTAAAAATCCGAGAGATTCTTAGACTACAAAGTCTTGGAATCGGCATCAGAGCGACAGCACAAAGCTGTAAATGCTCACGTAACACAGTGCGTGAAATTCTGAGGACTGCTGAACTTCAAGGCATTTCATGGCCACTTCCCATCGATATGGATGATGCTTCGTTAATGAAGATATTCTATCCATCAAATTCTGAGCCTGCAAGTCGAAAGCCTGAACCGGATTATCAGTACATCCACGAAGAACTGAAACGTCCGCACGTTAATTTACGGCTTTTATGGACGGAATACAAGGCTCAGCAACCTGATGGCCTGGGCTATTCTCAATTCTGCAACCGTTACAGGAACTGGGCTGCCAGAACAAAAGCTGTAATGCATCTTGAACACAAGCCCGGTTATGAGATGTTTGTCGATTGGGCAGGCACAAAAATGCAGGTAATTGACCCTGAAACGGGTGAAATTATTCCTGCTCATCTTTTTGTCTCAACCATTGGTACAAGTGGTTATCCCTATGTAGAGGCATTCCCCTCTCAATCCCTTGAAAGTTGGATTATTGCTCATATCAATGCTTTCAGGTATTACGGGGGTGTACCGCATCTATTAGTACCGGACAATCTGAAAACAGGCGTGAAAAAAGCTTGCAATTATGATCCTGAATTAAACAAGACATACCTGGAATTATCAGAACACTATGGTTGCGCTATTGTTCCTGCCCGTACCAGAAAGCCAAAAGATAAGGCTCTTGTTGAAGGTGCTGTCGGAGATGTCAGTACATGGGTTGTTGCTGCACTACGTAATGACAAGTTTTTCAGCTTTCATCAACTGAATCTTGCTATTCGGGAAAAATTACGTAGCTTTTCACAGAAACCTTATCAGAAAAAGGATGGCAGCAGAGAAAGCGTTTTTCTTGAACTTGACCGTCCCGCATTGAAACCACTGACATCAAAAGACTATGAAATGGCAGTATGGAAGGTATCAACAGTCTCGTTTAACTACCATATCGAAATTGACCATATGTATTACAGTGTGCCATATACCTACATTCAAAAGAAGGTGGACGTAAAAATCAGTACTTATACTATCGAGGTATACTCAAACCATGTAAGGATCTGTTCTCATCCCCGTCTTCGTGGTAAAGCCGGTCAGTTCTCTACTAATCCTGAGCATATGCCGCCAAATCACAAGGAATATATTCAGTGGGATGGGAACCGTTTTCTTGCCTGGGCTTGCAAAATCGGCGATAACACCCGTGAACTTGTTCAACAGGTTCTTTCATCAAAGAAGATTGAACAACAAGCCTACAAATCCTGTTTTGGACTTCTGAGGCTGGCTGACAGGTATACAGCCTTCCGTTTAGAGAACGCCTGCCGTAAAGCTCTTGCATTAAGGTCTCCATCATACACCACGGTGAACAATATACTTAAGAACGGTATGGACAAGGTAGAAAGCCCTGTTCCTCCTCCCAAAAACAATATTATCCCCATTCACTCCACTATCAGAGGCGCTAAATATTATGCACAAGGAGGACAAAAAGCATGAATGAACAGCAAACCATCGAAAAACTCAATTGGATTAAAGTATGTACCATGGCCAAGGAATACAGCCGTCAGTTAAAAAATCCCGAAATACAGAGCCTATCTTTTGATGAGCGTTTTGGCTTACTGGTAGACAGTGAATGGACAGCCCGGCAGAACAAACGCCTGGCTAATCTTGTACGTAAGGCTGGAATGAAGTACAACTGTGCTATTGAAGAGTTCGTCTTTACCCCTGAAAGGTCGGTAAACAAGCAGACCATTATGCAATTATCATCATGCGCATGGATTCGTGACAATCTTAATGTATTGATAACCGGAGCAACAGGATCAGGTAAAACCTTTCTGGGCTGCGCCCTTGGTAATACTGCTTGCAGAAATGGTTTTAAAGTTCTCTTTAAAAGAGTTCCAAGACTTCTTACCGACATAGCCATTGCTAAAGGTGATGGTTCATACAACCGCCTTATGCGAGAGTTAAAGAATATCAAACTCCTGATATTGGATGATTGGGGTTTGAATGTTTTTGACCATGCGGAGGGCCGAGATCTCCTGGAGGTAATCGAAGATCGTACTCAGGTTAATTCTACAGTCATCTTAAGCCAATTATCCATAGATGACTGGCACGGCCTATTCACTGACCCTATTGTCGGAGATGCAGTCCTGGATAGGCTTGTCCACGGTTCATATCAGATTAAACTGGAATCCAAAGAGTCAATGAGAGGATTCAATTTTCAAAGAGCATAATATTTGTATCAAATTCCCGCAAGAGGCTGATGGTCAGCCTCTTTCCAGCTTTATTTGTATTTTTTATTGACATTAACAGCCAATTTGATAATCTAAAATCATCCCTTGCCATGGGTGGGTCACTTTGGATCATATCCATGGGTCAAATTGAATCGGAACGGTGGGTCACTTTGAATTGGACCAGTGGGTCATTTTCAATCGGAACGGTGGGTCAATTACGTCGGATTAAGCAAATCTTGGTATCTGGTGTATCAGATACCGACGGAGCGTACATACTCATATGGGATCCATCAATCAACCTTAAGACTAAAATAAACGACAGCATAGCAACCTATTCCGATGGATGGGTTAAAGTAAACGGACAGCTTGGTCACATCACTGATATGTGGATTAAGCAAAACGACACCTTAATCAAAATTTAATGGCAGAATCGCCTAATTTATGGTATACTATAAGCGGAGGTGGTAAAGATGAAAAAGGCGCTTTCGTATATAGCAACCTTCGTATTAGGCGTAGCGGTAGCAGTTACGTCTATGTTGCTTATTCACGATTCAAAAGCAGAACCCACTCCGATTCCAGAACCCACTCCAATTGTCATTGAAAAGGAAGTAATCAAGGAAATTCCAGTCGAGGTAGTCAAGGAAGTTATCAAAGAGGTAGAAGTTATCCGACCCACTGACCTCGAGAAAGTGGTTAAGGATTGCAAGAATAGTTGTGTGATGATTTATTTTTACAACAAGGACGGCACAATTAGTCAGGGTAGCGGATGGGTATATAACGGTTACATCGTCACTGCAAAACACGGTTTAAAAGACTATAAACGAATAGAAATATTCACAGACGATACGAGCAACCCGAGAACCGCATACGTGCATTATGTTGACGACAAACTCGATTTAGCGATTTTAAAGGCTTCTTTCATATTGCCATCGTTGAAACTGGGTGATTCAGACAAGCTGATTGAGGGGGAACGGATAGTGGCGATAACCAGCCCAAACTGGACGCAGAACATGATTGATGAATGTCTCTATTCAGGCAATGGATGGTATGGTAAACAGCTTTATATGACAATCTCCGAACATTCAATGCAAGGCGGTTCAAGTGGTGGGGCAGTATTCAATTACGACAGCGAAGTCATTGGCATGATTGTCAGGGAAAATCTTGCAATACCAATCAAACTGATAAAACCCATACTTGAAGAAAAACTTAAATAAAATTTAATAGCCAATAAAACCAAAAGCACTTATGAAACGTGGGTGCTTTTTCTATGTTCATTTTTCCGAGAAAAGGAGAGTGGGAAAAGTATGGCAAGTCGCTCCCTACACGGGAGCGTGGATTGAAAGGTATCCTTGATTGAAATTCTACATAAAAATACTTGACAGAAAATTACTTCGATGATAGAATTAAAATTACTTCGGAACTCGAATTATTTTGCAACAGGATGGGAAAATGAAAGAAACATCGCCAATAGAAGAGTTTATATTTAATTTTGTAGATAAGTTCAAACCGCTTTTTTTTCCTGAGAAATGGAAGAATTCTTTCCTGGATTATTCCAAGAATGAGATATTTGTATTGATTTACGTATACAGAAAAGGCAGCGTAAACATGTCGGAAATAGCGGAGTATATCGATGTTCCGCTCAACACTGCCACAGGGATAATAGGCAGGCTTGAAAAAAAGGGAGTGGTCATAAGGCAGAGGGATACGGAAGATAAAAGGGTAGTTACCGTAAGCATGACCCCTGAAGGTATGCAGGTCCTAAGAGACGAACTGAACTCGATCAGCTTTTATTATAATCATCTAATGGATTCGCTGTCCGAGGAGGAAAAAATACTGCTGCTGAAAATACTGAGCAAGTTAATGGATGCTGTAACAATGGACCTTTCGGAAAGGACGAAACCCGGGGAAAAGAAGATCAGGAAGATCACGATCGAATAAAGCAGAACATGTATGTTCCGCTTTTATATATACCAAATAGTTCGAGAAACGAAGTATTCGAGCGCCGAATTAATTTTGAGTAATAAAAGGAGAAGCTGTATGGAAAGGATCATTATTTTTACCGGCAAGGGAGGAGTCGGGAAAACCAGTGTAGCGGCCGCCCATGCCAGAATGGCTTCGGCTGAAGGTCTTAAGTCGCTGATCGTAAGTGTGGACATGGCACATAACCTTGGCGATCTGCTTGAAAAACATATCGGAAGAGATATTACCGAACTGGATGAAAATCTTTATGGCCTGGAAATCGATCCCGTGTACGAAATGGAGTCTAATTTCAGCCATTTGGTGAAGGCCATGGAGAGAATGTTCCCCGCAACAGGGGACAGGAATAGTGAAATACTGATGATGCCGGGAATTGAAGAGCTGTTCGCGCTGCTTCGCATCAAGCAGATCTATGAAAGCGGTGAGTATGATGTGATCATCGTGGATTGCGCTCCAACCGGGGAGACACTGTCGCTGCTCAAGTTTCCGGAACTGTTTGCCTAGTACATGGAGAAGTTCTTCCCCATAGGCAAAGTAGCCGTAAGGCTGATGAAACCGGTGTCCCGTAAGTTATTCAGCATAGAACTGCCGGACAATAAAGCTATGAATGATATCCAAAAGCTGTACAAACAGCTGCTGGAGCTGCAGGAACTGCTAAAGGACAGGGAAGTGACAAGTATCAGGCTGGTGACGCTCCCGGAGAAGATGGTGGTGGAAGAGACCAAGAGGAGTTACATGTATCTCAACCTGTTCAACTTCAATGTGGATGGCGTATTTATCAACAGGGCCCTTCCGAGGGACCAGGAACTGCCCTTTTTTGACGAGTGGCTCAAATTACAGGAAAAGTACATTGACGAACTTGAAATGGTGTTCAGTGATATCCCGCTGTTCAGGATAAAATGGTACGATACGGAGATAAAAGGCATTGAAGCCCTGGACCGGATCATTCGCGATACTTTCGGAAGAACCGATATTCTGAAAGTTCTGAAGGACAGTAAAAACGAGGAATATGAGAAAAATGAATACGGGTACCTTTTAAAATTGCTTATCCCGAATGCCGCAAGGGATGAGATCATCCTGCATGAAAGCGGTACAGATATAATTATTCGCATTGGTAATTTCAAAAGAAGCATACCGCTTCCTTATGTTCTCAGGAAGTTCAGGGTCGCATGGGCGAAATTTAATGGAGCCTGCCTTGATATCCAGTTTGTCGGGAAGGATGGAGGTAATGAAGATGAATAAGCAGTTCGTTTCAAAGATGCTGCAGGCTAAACGTCTGGAATATGAAGCTTTCAGGGAAATACTCCCGGAAAGCCTCGCGAGACGTGTAGAAAACCTGGAAAGAAAGCTCGTGAACATTGTAAGGGAATGCCTTGAGATAATTCTGTGTTACCAGCCTGATGTAACTGCTTCCGGGACAAAAGCCGGTATTCGAAAAATATCAATAGAACAGGAGGAAGGACAATGAGGATCATTCTGTATTCCGGTAAAGGCGGGGTAGGGAAGACCAGTATTGCAGCGGCAACAGCCTGCCATCTTGCCCGGGAAGGTAAAAAAGTTCTTGTTATGAGCACAGACCAGGCCCATAGCCTTGGTGACTGCCTCGATGTGAAGCTGGGTCCAAGTCCCTTGCCTGTTGCAGACAACCTCGATGCCATGGAGGTCGATGCTGTGACTGAGTGCGAACGTGTATGGGGAAATCTAAGGGATTATATATACAGGCTTATGACATCCAAAAACCAGGAAACCATCGAATCGGAAGAATTATTGGTTTTCCCGGGGTTTGAAGAATTGGCTTCTTTGTTTAAAATCAAGGAAATACATGATGAAGGGAAATATGATGTTCTGATCGTCGATTGTGCGCCGACGGGTGAAACCTTGTCCCTGCTTAAGTTTCCGGAAATGTTCGGGCGTTTTGTTGAAAGGATAATCCCATGGAAGCGCAAGGCGCTCAATACTGTAGGCCAGACGGTCGAGAAGCTGACAAAGATACCTATGCCCTCAGAAAAAGTACTTGATGATATAGAGCTTCTTACATCGAAAATGGATGATCTCAGGGAACTGATGTGGAATAAGGATGTTGTCAGTATCAGGATCGTGACCACATTGGAGAAAATAGTGATGAAGGAAACAAAACGCAGTTTTTCATACTTCCATCTTTATAATTACAATGTAGATGCGATCATAGTGAATAAAGTCTACCCTAAAGAAGCGCTGGATGGTTATTTCCATAAATGGATCGTAAATCAGAAGGAAGCATTGGAGGATCTTAAGGATAGTTTTAATGAGATCCCCGTCTTTTTCCTTGATCTTCAGAAAAATGAGCTGAGAACCATTGTGAGCCTCTGTGAGATATCAAAAAAACTGTACGGAGACACAGATCCCTCAGGAATCCTGTTTCGAAGGACTATATTTTCAGTTATGACCGTGGACGGAAGAGATGTTTTTGCAATATCGCTGCCGTTCTTTGATCTCAAAGATATGGAACTGGTGCAGAAAGGGGAGGAAATTACGCTGATAATAAATAATGAAAGAAGGCAATTCACCCTGCCCGACAAATTCAGGAACAAAGAAATCGAAAAAGCGAAGTATGAGGATGGTATGCTCAGGCTGTTCTTCTGAAATTATACCGTGTTGAGAAATGAAAAGACTTCCCTTTCCGGAGGTCTTTTTGCATGCCTCATAGATCGAACAAGTGGGTGAGTTTAATATATCATGAAAATTATGGACTTTTAGTATACCAAGTGTTAAAATAATAACAAATTTTATACAAGAACAGATTAGTTGAGGAATGGAGTGAGTTTGAATGGCACGAGTCTATAATTTTTCCGCAGGTCCCGGTACATTGCCGGAGGAAGTTTTAAGGCAGGCTGCTGAAGAGATGCTTGATTACAAAGGTTCCGGCATGTCCGTTATGGAGATGAGTCATAGATCCGCATGGTATGAGAACATCCAGAAAAAAGCAGAGAGCGATCTTCGCGAGATCATGAATATCCCGGACAACTACAAGGTGCTTTTCCTTCAGGGAGGAGCGCATCTTCAGTTTGCCATGGTTCCTTTGAACCTGAAGAAGAAGGGTAAGGCCGATTACTTTATCACCGGCAACTGGGCCAAGAAGGCCAGCCAGGAGGCAAAGAAATTCATTGACGTGAACATCGTGGCTTCTTCCGATGACAGGCAGTTTGCGTATGTTCCGAAGATAAGCAAGGAAAATCTTAGCAGTGACGCAGATTATTTTCACATAACAACGAATAATACGGTATATGGTACAAGGATCAGGGACAAGGACATTGTTTGCCTTGATAACGTACCCCTGGTAGCGGATATGTCTTCCAACATCCTGTCCGAGGTCTATGACGTATCAAAATTCGGGCTTATCTATGCGGGGGCCCAGAAAAACATGGGGCCGGCAGGAGTTACCATTGTGATAATCCGCGAGGATCTTATAGGCGAGACAGATCCCCAGGTGCCGACCATGCTCCAGTACAGGATCTACGCCGACAACAGCTCATTGTACAATACTCCTCCATGCTATTCCATATACATCTGCGGACTGGTGTTCGAATGGGTTAAAAAGAACGGCGGCGTGGCAGAGCTCCAAAAGAGGAACGAGGAGAAGGCGAAACTTCTCTACGACTATATCGACAGTTCCAGGCTGTTTAAAGGTACAGTCGACAAGTACGACCGTTCCATCATGAACGTGAACTTTGTCACCGGCAGCGAAGAGCTTGACAAGAAGTTCATAAAGGAAGCCGCAGAAAGAGGGATAGCCAACATCAAGGGTTACAGGACGGTTGGCGGAATGAGGGCAAGCATTTACAACGCCATGCCCATTGAGGGAGTAAAAGCCCTCGTGGAATTCATGAAAGAGTTTGAGGAAAAGAACTCCTGATATAATCAGCAAAAAGAAGAAGACGGGGCTGTGCCATGCGTGTTGCTTTGGAACGGCCCCGTTTCATTATACCTTAAAAGAGATCCGACAGTTCAATCTTGACTTTGTCAGCGGGGGAAAGGTACAGTTCTCTGCCTGAATCTTTCCCTTCATTGTCACTTGGCTCCTGCTCCATCTTTTTTACAGGAAGCGCTACAATAAAGGTTGACCCTTTTTTAGGTTTGCTTTTCACGGTTATGGACCCGTCGTGAAGCTTTACGATGGATTCCGCCAGATACAGGCCGAGACCTCCGCCTTCATGGTTTCTCGAAAGGCTCTTGTCCACCTGGAAAAACGGCTTGAATATTTTATCCAGAAGATCAGACGGAATTCCGGTGCCGGTGTCTTTCACGCTTATGTAAACCTTGTCCTGTTTCAAACTTATCTCGACTTTTATGGTTCCCCCCTCGGGAGTGAACTTGATGGCGTTTGAAAGCAGGTTTATGATGACCCGGGACAGCTTGTCCTCGTCAAATACGGTTACCAGTTCTTTTATGCCTGATTTGAACTTAAGCGTCAATCCCTTTTTTTCAGCGTACGGCTTTGCGCTTTCTACGATTTCCCTGACGATGCCTACAATGTCATGATTCGCGAGAAAGAGACAGAAATTGTTGGATTCCAGCCTGGAAACGTCGATAAGATTGTTTACAACCCTGAGAAGCCTGTAGCAATTTTGTTTCATGATATTGTTATACACCTTGAATTTGCCGTGGTTGCTGCGAATGAAAAGATCTTCGCCCATCATCTCGAAGAGTTGAATGGAACCGAGTACTACATTGATGGGGGTTCTGAGTTCATGGGCAATATAATTCAGGAACATTTCATCTTTGGGGCAAAACTCTCGTACCGAAGCTGACAATGAGTTTATTGACGGGGTATGTGGGATAGGTAATCCAGACGTAATATATTTTTTTGCATCTGGTTTATACAATGTGTTTTTCATAACAGCCTTACCCCCTCTCAGCTTATTTCATTGCCGGACGGCCATGAACCGGTTTATTTTTATTGGTATGTAATATTTATCCACCAAAACATATTTTGTACCACGATGCCATGAAAAGGGGCATAAAATGGTGATATAAAGGAGGAAATATTGGGAAATATATTTTTATCCGTCGCAGTATTCTGCAGAAAGTATCGTTTCTTGCCTTTTATGATGCCTTGGGTTATGATTTATAGTGGCAAAAAGGATTCTGCATATACAGTTTTTACATAATCTGTCCATGGAGGTCGGAATGCTTCGCATTCCAGTAGAAAAAATGCGTTTGGAAATAGATGAAAGCATACTTTTGAATGTTGAAAAACCTGCGAAATACATCGGAAACGAGTGGAACATGGTAAAAAAGGATCCTGACTCGGTCAAGGTCCGTTTTGCCTTCTGTTTCCCCGACGATTACGAGATCGGGATGTCCCACCTGGGCATGAAGATACTGTACCATATAATGAACAAAAGGGATGACACATACTGCGAGAGGGCTTTCGCGCCCTGGGCCGACATGGAGGAAAAGCTGAGAGAAAGGCATCTTCCCCTGTATACCCTTGAAACCTATACGCCCCTTTCCGAGTTCGACTTTGTGGGTTTCACCCTCCAGTACGAGATGAGCTATACCAATGTTCTCAACATGCTGGATCTCGGGGGCATTCCAGTCCTTGCAAAGTACCGCTCGGAAGGCATGCCTTTTGTCATAGCGGGAGGGCCGTGCGCCTGCAATCCCGAACCCCTGGCGGACTTTATCGACATGTTCGTTATCGGCGAAGGCGAAGAAGTGATCAACGAGATAATAGATGAATATATAGCATGGAAGGATGCCGGAGGTAAAAGGGAAGAGTTCCTTAAAAGGGCTGCGAAGATAGAAGGGGTCTACGTTCCGTCGCTATACAAGGTATATTATTACGAGGACGGCACCATAATGGACGTAATACCCGAATCGCCGGACGTGCCCGACACTGTTAGGAGGCGGATCATAAAAGACCTTGATTCCGCATATTTCCCCGACGATATAATAGTGCCGTATATCGGGACGGTCCACGACAGGGTAATGCTGGAGCTTTTCAGGGGCTGCATACGGGGATGCCGTTTCTGCCAGGCCGGCTTTATTTATCGCCCCGTAAGGGAGAGGAGCCCTGAAAAACTTTATGAACTGGCAAAATCATCCGTGGAAAAGACGGGTTACGAGGAAATATCGCTGGTATCGCTGAGCACGAGCGATTACTCTGCGCTTCCGCAGCTTTGTGACAGCCTTATCGGGTTCACAGAGGACGAGAAGATAAGCCTGTCCCTTCCGTCCCTGAGGGTTGATAATTTTTCCCTGGGACTCATGGAAAGGGTCTCGAAGGTCAGGAAAAGCGGTCTTACCTTCGCTCCCGAAGCCGGCACCCAGCGGCTCAGGGACGTGATCAACAAGGGCGTGACCACCGAGGATCTCATTGCTTCGGTAAAACTGGCGGTGGCCGGCGGCTGGAACCAGGTAAAACTTTACTTCATGATAGGACTTCCTACCGAGACCATGGAGGACGTGGAAGGGATCGCCAACCTCTGCCTCAGTCTCCTGGAAGCATGCAGGGAACTGCCGGGCGAGTTCAATAAAACCCTTAACATAACACTGAGTACATCGTGCTTCGTTCCCAAGCCTTTCACGCCGTTCCAGTGGGAGCCCATGGAGGATATATCCAGCCTGATGGAAAAGCAGCGCTTCCTGAAGGATTGCATAAAGAAACGTACAAGGAATATCAGGTACAATTATCATGACGCTAAACTGAGCCAGCTGGAGGCCGTGCTCGCAAGAGGGGACAGGAGGCTGGGCAACGTCATATACACCGCATGGAGAAAAGGCTGTAAGTTTGACGGCTGGGACGAATTTTTCTCCTGGGACAAATGGATGGAGGCCTTTTCCGAATGCGGGCTGGATCCGGCTTTCTATGCCCACAGGAGAAGAGAGTTCATTGAGGTCCTGCCCTGGGACCATATCGATATGGGAATATCGAAAGAATTCCTCAGACAGGAAAGCGAAAAGGCATACGAGGGAGACCTTACAAGAAATTGCGCCGTGGGCTGTTCCAAGTGCGGCGCGCAGAGCTATAAAACGGGCATATGCGTCAGGGCGAAACGGGGTTGAAATATGGCAAATACGTTGAGGTTCAGGTTTTCACGGGACGAGAGGCTTAAATATATAGCGCATCTCGATGTATTGAGACTGTTCGAGCGCGCGATAAAGCGGGCAGGCCTTCCGGTGGCATACACCCAGGGGTTTAACCCGAGGCCGAAGATAGTCTTCGGGCTGCCAATGTCCATAGGTCTTACCAGCGAATGCGAGTATGCGGATATCGAGTTTTCGGCTGACTTAAGTCCTGAAGAATTCGTGGAGACCATAAACAAAAGCCTGCCGGACGGCATGCATGTCGATAAAGCCGTTCCCCGTACGTCCGGGGACAATATAATGAACCAGATCACTGCTGCCAGGTATGAGATAACTTTTGAAACAGAGGTCCCACTGGCAAGTTCGGAGATTGATAATCTTGTCCATTCCTTTATGTCAAGGGAAGAAATTGTTGTACCCAAAAAAACTAAAAAGGGGATGCGGCCGGTGAACATTCGGCCGTGGATATACTCGCTGTCAGCATACGTGAAGGATGGCGCCCTTATCGTGATGGATGCTTTCCTTAGCGCAGGCGCTGAAAACAACCTGAGAGCCGACCTGCTGCTTGAAGCCTTCAGCCGGGAGACCGGAGTAAAATGCCGCATCATGTCAATCCACCGGAAAGTCCTGTATGCCTCGACATTCAACGAGTGGAAAGATCCCTTCGAGGTAGCCCATGGTTAAGGATATCCTTATTTACTCAAAGGACGGCAGGTACTGCATCGCAGTGCTGGAGGACGGAGAGCTTGCCGAACTCCACGTGGAGAACGATAACAGGAAAAGCATCGCCGGCAGTATTTACAGGGGCAGGGTGGAAAGAGTCATCCCTGGCATGCAGGCAGCGTTTGTGGATATAGGTCTGGAACAGAATGCCTATCTCAATGTAAACGACGTGTTTTATGACGATACTGACCTTTCCGGTGACACCGGGGCCGGTAAAATCTCAAGGCCGGATATATCCGACCTCCTGAGGCAGGGCAACGAAATAACTGTCCAGGTCATAAAGGACGCGATAGGGGCGAAAGGTCCGAGGGTAACCGCTAACATATCCCTGCCAGGAAGGTACGCGGTCCTGCTTCCGGGAAGCGACACTTACGGTGTGTCAAAGAAGATAGAGGACATGGAGGTACGGAAAAGGCTGAAGGAAACGGCGGCCGCACTTAAGCCGGAAAACTGCGGCATCATTCTCAGGACCGCGGCCCGGGACGCTGAACCGGAACAGGTTTCCGAGGATATCAGGAACCTTCTGGATACCTGGGAGAAAATAAAACAGGCTGAGGGAAAGGGCAGGGTGCCAAGGCTTCTTTACAGCGGTACGGGTGAATTTGACAAGACCCTTGGCGAGCATCTTGCGCCCGGCATCAGCAGGATCATTGTAAATGACATGGACATGTACGAAAGGCTGACCTCGGTCCCCATAGCCGGGATCATTCCGCAAGGCGCGAAAGTGGAGCTCTACACCAGGGATTATGACATGTTTGCGTACTACAATGTCCAAAGCGCCGTAAAAGAGGCCCTTTCAAGGAAAGTATGGCTGAAGAGCGGAGGATACCTTGTATTCGATTATACTGAAGCGCTTACGGTCATAGACGTTAACAGCGGGAAGTACACCGGGAAGAAAGACTTTGAAGAAACTGCCTTCAGCATAAACATGGAGGCGGCAGAAGCCATAGCACGACAGGTAAGGCTGAGGAACCTGAGCGGCATCATAATAATCGACTTCATCGATATGAAGCATAAAGAGCACAGGGAGCAGGTTGTCCGGGCCCTGAAAAACCATGTCAAACCCGACAGGATCAAGACGGTGGTTTTAGGCATGACACAGCTCGGACTGGTGGAGATGACAAGGAAAAAGGTCAAAAACCCGCTCCATATGACAGTCAAAGACAGCCTTGCATCCTGGATTTCATTCTGAAGCAGGTGACCGAAGAACCCGCAGGCCGATTATTAATCATAAGGATTGGAGATAAACGCATGGTACTTGACAAAAACGGTCCGATACCCGTTTACAGCCAACTTAAAGCAATAATACAGAACAGGATACAAAGCGGGGAATATGCGGAGGGAGAACTGATACCCTCGGAAAGGGATCTGGCAAAGGATTTCGGCATAAGCAGGATGACGGTGCGCCAGGCTTTAAACCAGATGGTCGCCGAAGGCATGCTGGTCAGGGAAAGAGGCAAGGGAACCTTTGTATCCAGGCAAAAGCTCCAGCAGAGGAATATCAGCAGCTTTTCGGAGACTGTCCGGGCAAAGGGCATGGTCCCTTCCACCAAAGTGCTGTATTTCAAAAAAGAGCGGGCGGGCGAAGAGATGGCCGATATCCTTGGCATGTCGAAGGATGCGCAGGTCTATGCGTTTAAGCGGCTAAGATTCGCCGACGGGATACCTGTGGGGCTGGAACAGGTCTATATTCCTGTATACCTGTGTCCCGACCTGGAAAGCTACCAGCTTGAGGCATCGTTATACCAGATTTTAAGTGACAAGTATGGTTTGAAAATAGACTATATGGATAACATCATAGAGGCATCGGCTGCCACGGCCGAAGAGAGAAAGCTTCTCAATATCAGCTCTTCCGTACCGGTCCTGAGGATTACCGGGGTAAGCTACATATCAGGCGGGCGTAAGTTCTCATACGAGAAGGATATTTACAGGGGAGACCAGTACTCCTACAATGTCCGCATTTTCCTTCAAAGGTGATTTCCGAAAAGTCAGAAATTGACTTGCCTTTTTTTCGTATAAATATTATATTGGTTATGGAGTGGTATAGACCACTTAAAGAGGATCATAAGGAGATGTAATCATGACTCATATGTGGCAGGAAATCCTGCAGGAGCCAAAAGTAATTGAGAGTTGCCTTTCACTGAATCAAAAAACCATCAGCGCCATCACAGCGCGTCTTGAAGAAAAACCTGTCAGCAATGTCATCATAGCCGCAAGAGGCACTTCCAATCACGCAGGCGTTTACGGAAAATACCTGATCGAGGTCAAAAAGGGAATTCCGGTAGCGCTGGCTGCCCCTTCGGTGTTTACTCTATACGGGAAAAACGTAAACATGGCCGACAGCCTGGTTATCGCCATTTCCCAGTCGGGACAGGCCGCCGATGCCCTTGAGGTCATCAAGTCTGCCAGGAAACAGGGCGCGGCTACTGTCGCGATAACGAATACCGAGGATTCGCCCCTGGCGATGATGGCCGAATTCCATCTCTTCTGCGGAGCGGGAAAAGAGCAAAGCGTGGCCGCGACAAAAACCTTCATGGCGCAAATCTATCTCCTGGCCCAGCTTGTTGCCGCATGGTGCGGGGATGAAGGCTTTAAAAAAGATCTTGCCCAAATCCCGTCGCTGTTGATAAAGACACTTGAATCGGCAGACCAGATCAAAAATGTGGTAAACTACTATCTTTTCATGGAAGAATGTTTCATCCTCGCAAGAGGGATGAATTATCCCATAGCCCTGGAGGCTGCCCTGAAGATACAGGAAACCAGTTATGTCCGCGCAAAAGGGTATGCGACTTCCGATTTCCACCACGGCCCGTTTGCCATGGTCGGCGAGAATATGCCGGTCATAGTATATGCTCCCAGGGGAGAAAGCCTTAAGGACAACAGGGAAATACTTGAGAAGTTAAGAAAGGCAGGCGCTGATATCCTTGTCGTTTCCAATGATCCTGAAACGCTTGCCATGGGGGACCGTTCGATCAGGATATGCGACGTGGAGAATGATCTTATCACTCCATTTGTCAACGCCATGGTAGCCCAGATATTCGCATGCAATCTTTCGGTTCTGAAGGGACTTAATCCAGACGCTCCGAGAGGGTTGTCAAAAGTAACATATACCAGGTGACGGTGATTGATTATGAAAAAGCCATTTAACTTTGATTTGAAAATCAAGCCTGTTTACGATCCTGATTTTTATCCTGCCGCGCTTTTCAACAGGGCATTCCTTGAAGCAGTTGAAAAGTCGGGGACAGGGGTGCCTGTGGCAATAGGCATAGAAAGGAACGACGGGCTGATCTCGGTCTTCAGAACGAAGGTGTTCCGCGAAAGCAGCCTGGACGCCGACAAGAACATACTTTATATCGAACGCCTGGTAAAGTCGCTTATGTGGATAAAGGGCGGCTTCAGGATAATTTTCGGAGGGCCCGGTTATCTGGGCGAATACCTGAAAAAAGCCTATGCCCCCGGCGGGCTGCGCGAGTTCGATGCCGGGTTCATGGCAAGGGTCTATGACAGGCCCTTCGAAGTGATCATCACCGATTATGACAAGGTCCCTGCCGAGAATGAAAAACCTGTGCCTGCAGGCGGCCATATGGACGGATGCAGGATCGGCTTCGATGCGGGCGGAAGCGACAGGAAGGTATCCGCCGTAATAGACGGAAAGGCCGTATACAGCGAGGAAGTAGTCTGGCATCCCAAGACAAACAGCGATCCTGATTACCACTACGAAGGGATCGTGACGGCATTCAAAACAGCCGCTTCCCATATGCCCAGGGTGGATGCCATAGGCGTAAGCTCGGCAGGAATTTATGTAAACAACGAAGTAAAGGTTGCGTCCCTTTTCCTGAAAGTTCCCGATGAACTGTTTAAGGAAAAGGTGAGAGATATCTATATCAGGGCTGCCAAAGAAATTGGAGACGTTCCCCTGGTGGTAGCCAACGACGGCGACGTGACAGCCCTGGCCGGAGCAATTGACCTGAACAGCGGCAACGTGCTCGGAATAGCCATGGGAACCAGCGAAGCGGGCGGATACGTGGACAAGGACGGATATATAACCGGCTGGCTCAACGAACTGGCTTTCGCGCCTGTCGATTACAATCCCGATTCCATGAGGGACGAATGGTCGGGAGACTATGGCTGCGGCGTCAAGTATTTTTCCCAGGACGCAGTGATCAAGCTGGCCCCGAGGGCAGGGATCGAGCTTGATGAAAACCTGACCCCCGCCGAGAAGCTCAAGGTAGTGCAGAATCTTAACGAGCAGGGAGACGAAAGGGCAGCAGGCATCTTCCGGTCCATAGGCTGCTATCTTGGCTATACACTGGCCCATTACGCAAGCTTCTATGACATAAAGCATGTGCTTGTCTTAGGCCGCGTGATGTCGGGCAAAGGCGGCACCCAGATAGTAGAAACAGCCAAACAGGTATTGAAGGAAGAGTTCCCCGAACTTGCCGAAAAGATAAGCCTGGAGCTTCCCGACGAGTCTAACCGCCGCGTCGGTCAGTCCATCGCTGCCGCCAGCCTTCCCAAACTCAAATGAGTGAAGGGGACGTACACTTTTACTCATTTTGAGTATGGGGGACAGGTAACTCAAACGTCGTTAAAGGGCGAACAACCAATTCTATATATTATAGGAGATGATCATATGAAACTTAAGAAACAGGGGGCTGAAATATTTATCCCGGACAACGCCGATGCGGAAACTGCCCTGAAAAGAACGACACATATGGCAATATCTGCGCACCAGGACGACATTGAAATAATGGCTTACCATGGAATCGTAAACTGCTTCGGAAGGAACGACAAATGGTTCTTCGGAGTGGTGGTGACAGACGGGGCCGGAAGCCCGAGGGACGATATCTATAAGGATTACACCGACGAAGACATGAAGGCTGTCAGGAAGACAGAACAGAAAAAAGCTGCCTATGTGGGCGAGTATTCCGGGGTCGCAATGCTGTATTATTCCAGCAGCGAGGTCAAGAACCCGGACAACAGGGATGTGGTGGAAGAGCTCGCCGAGATCATCAGGAAAGCCCAGCCGGAAGTGCTGTACACCCACAACCTGGCCGACAAGCATGACACCCATGTGGCTGTGGCCACAAAGGTCATAAAAGCGGTAAGAAGCCTGCCGAAGGAACTTCGGCCCCAAAAGATAATCGGCTGCGAGGTATGGCGCGGCCTGGACTGGCTGAATGATGACCAAAAGGTCCTGATGGACGTTTCAGCCCACCAGAATATCGCGGCCGCAGTTTTGGCTGTCCATGATTCACAGATCTGCGGCGGCAAGCGCTACGACCTTGCAAACCAGGGCAGGAGGCTTGCCAACGCGACCTTCTCGGAATCCCACGGCGTAGACAAGTACGAAGCCCTTAGCTATGGCATGGACCTGACGCCCCTGGCCGAGGACGACAGCCTTGACATAGTCAAATATGTGACAGGTTATATAGACGATTTCAGGAAGAATGTCGAAGAGAAGATCGGAAAACTGCTTTAAGCAGCCTGAATCAAACGGGGGAGAGCAAAACTGCTCTCCCTTGTTTGCTGTCATGGATTCAATTCAGATTGTAGGGTATCTTTATCGATGTATAATACAACTTAGGGAAACGATATTATGGCACTGTCAGGATATGTTCCTGCTCATGCCTCCCAGGATATAGCCGGGGTAAAACATATCAGTACTCACAGTCTTCTAATCCCCGTAGCCGTCAGGGTTGTTCTTCTGCCATCTCCAGGAGTCCTCGCACATCTCCTGGAGATCTTTTTCTGCGACCCAGCCAAGCTCTTCCTTCGCTTTGGTCGGGTCGGCGTAACAGGTGGCGATATCACCCGGCCTCCTGTCCGCTATTTTGTATTTTATGGGCTTTCCGCAGACCTTTTCGAAAGCCTTTACCATTTCCAGGACGCTGTAGCCTCTTCCGGTTCCCAGGTTGTATATAAGTACGCCTGTGCTGTCGTTGAGTTTTTCCAAAGCCTTTATATGCCCCTTAGCCAGGTCCACCACGTGGATATAGTCCCGGACTCCTGTCCCGTCGGGAGTATCATAATCATTACCGAAAATTCTCAGACAATCAAGCTTGCCGACAGCCACCTGGGTGATGTAGGGGACCAGGTTGTTCGGGATGCCGCGGGGATCTTCGCCTATCAGGCCGCTTTTATGGGCGCCGACGGGATTGAAGTACCTCAGGAGCGCTATGCTCCATGTATTATCGGCCGCGTAAATATCCTGCAGGATCTGTTCTATCATGATTTTCGTCCTGCCATAGGGATTGGTGGCTGAAAGGGGGAAATTCTCCCTGATCGGTACCGTCTCCGGGTTGCCGTAAACAGTGGCCGATGAGCTGAATACCAGCTTCTTTACCCCGAACTTGCGCATGACGTCGCAAAGAACGAGTGTGCCGGTGATGTTGTTATAGTAGTATTCAAGCGGCTTTGAGACAGATTCACCAACCGCTTTCAGGGCCGCAAAATGTATGACCGAATCTATATTCCCGTTTTTGAATATATTTTCGACAGCCTCACGGTCCAGTAAATCGGCATTATAAAAGGTCAGCTTTTTGCCTGTTATTTCCTCGACCCTCTTCAGGGCTTTTTCCGAGGAGTTGCTTAAGTTGTCTATAACGATCACATCGTATCCTTTATCAAGGAGCTCGACACACGTGTGACTCCCGATATATCCAGCGCCGCCGGTAACAAGAACAGCCATATAAAAACCTCCAATGATTTATTACTGGTCCCTGTGGTTCACGCAAGGCCAGTTTTTTCGCTTCCTGCGTCTCGTTCTGCATCTGCTTGATTGCTTAATTAAAAAAATATATGGTTTAATTATACCATACTTTCCTGGGACTTAATCGAAACATGGTCCTTCAAAGCCAATCATGCCTGAGTCGGTCTCCGAACCAGTTGCCGGCAGCAAAATTGTGCAGGTTTTGCAGGAAATCGCACACACCTGTAGAAATAAAAGAGTGTAATGAAAAAGGAAGGAGAACGCGCCATGGCACAGGACCAAACGGAAATAAAAATATTTGCCGGAAGCTCCAGCTATAGTTTTGCCGGGAAAATGTGCAGATACCTTGGAACCGAGATGGGACGGTCGCAGACTATCAGGTTCACGGAAGGCAACACTTTCGTTAAGATCCTTGAAAAAGTCAGGGACAAGGACGTCTATATCGTTCAGACTATCGGCTTGAATCCAAATGACGAATTCATGGAGCTGATATTCTGGATCGACGCTTTCAAACGGTCAAGCGCCAGTTCGGTCACCGCGATTATACCATACTTCAGCTATGCCAAGGGAGACAAAAAGGATGAGCCGAGGGTATCGATCAGGGCGCGGGTATGCGCGGACTGCCTTGAAGCAGCAGGAGTGGACCGGATTATAACCATGGACCTTCACAGCCCGCAGATCCAGGGTTTCTTCAAGAAACCTGTCGATCACCTGTATGGCATGCCCATCCTGTGCAGGCATATCATGTCCAAGAACATTGAAAATGCAGTTGTTGTGTCGCCTGACGCGGGTTTCGCCAAGAATGCCAGGAAATATGCGACAGCCCTGAAAGTGCCGGTGGCGATAGGTGACAAAATGCGAATCTGCCATGATGAAAATGCGGAAGTGCTTGAGATAATTGGGGATGTTAAAGGGAAAAACGCCATAATCGTCGACGATTTTACCATCACCTGCGGGACGCTGGCGGAAACGGCACGTGTTTTAAAAGAACATGGCGCGGAAAAGATATATGCGTGCGTAACCCATGCGCTGCTCAGGGAAACGGGCTTAAGGACCCTTGAGAACAGCGCCATAGAAGAACTGATTGTTACAGACACGGTTGAAAACGAGGCAGTCCTCGACCATCCCAAAGTAAAGGTGGTATCGGTGGCCCACCTGTTTGCAGAGGCGGTCAGGATTATCCATAACAGGGATTCGCTGAGCCAGCTCTTTGACAGTATAGATTCCTGCATCATTTAGCGGCGGAAATTTGACTTTATGATTTTCAGGAGGGGTTATCCGGGTGAGCAAAGACACAGCAAGAAAAAACGAACATAACGAGCAGCATATCTGGTATCGCCTGGACAATGCGGCGCTTATTTATCCGTCCATACAGTCCGACAGGATAACCACTATGTTTCGTATATCCATGACTTTGAAGGAGCCTGTGGACCCGAAGATACTGCAAAAATCCCTCGAAGCGGTCATCGTGAACTTCCCGTTTTACCGGGTCAGGCTGAAAAAGGGGTTCTTCTGGTATTACCTTGAACATAACCCGAAGCTGCCGTGTATAGAAAAGGATGTACGGTATCCTTTGGGCAGGCTGCATCCGAGGCTGGGTACCAGGTTCCTGTTCCGGGTCCGTTACTGGCAGTCAAGGATAGCCGTGGAATTCTGCCATGTGCTGACTGACGGCACAGGCGCTCTCACTTTCCTGAAAGCGCTGGTGCACGATTACCTGAAGCGTTCGGGGAAGGATGTGGGAGATCCGGGAGATATACCGGCAGGTCCTCTGCCTGACGAGGCTGCCGAGGATGCGTACAACCGTTTCTATAAAAGTCCTCTTCCGTTGCCGGACAAGGGGAAAAAAGCTTTTCATATCAAGGGAAAACTCCTTCGTCCGGGGGCCATCCGGATTACCACCGGCGTAATACCGGTGCAGAAGATACTGGGCGAAGCAAAGAAGAGAAATGTTTCGCTTACTACCCTTCTTGTGGCAGTATATATTGATGCGCTGCAGGAACTCCAGGACAGTCGTATCGTGAACAACACGAAAAAACGCCCGATTGCCGTCCAGGTGCCCGTAAACATGAGGTCGATCTATCCGAGCAAGACACTTAGGAACTTTTCACTGTTCGTCATGCCCGAGATAGATCCGAGGCTCGGCAAGTACAGCTTTGACGAAATACTCCAGATTGTCCGGGAAACCCTGATAACCCAGACCAATGAAAAGGCGATTAGCAGGCATCTTTCAAGGAATGTGGGAGGTCAGCGGAACTGGTTTGTAAGGATCATCCCCCTGTTCCTGAAAAAACTCCTGATGCCGTTCCTGTATTCGCGGCTGGGAGAGAACCTTTGCTCGGGAACCCTTTCCAACCTGGGACTTATTAAGCTGCCGGAAGGGATGGCTAAGGAAGTCGACCAGATAGATTTCATCCTGGGGACCAATCCCATAAACAAAACCGGCTGCGGAGTCTGCAGCTTTGGAGACAAGCTGGTTATAAACTTTGCCAGGAACATACAGGAGCCCGACCTGGAGAGGCTTTTCTTCACCAGGTTGGTCAAAATGGGAATTCATGTTAAGATAGATACTAACTATAGTTGGTAGGAGATGGAGGTAGGTATGGCATACTGTGTCCGTTGCGGAGTAGAGTTGCAGAAAGGCTGCAAGGCTTGTCCTCTTTGCAATACCGAGGTGATTTTGCCTGACGAAATTGATCCGTCCGAAAGGGTGACATTGTTTTCGGACCGCATGCCGAGGAACGTACGCCCGAGTATAGACCTTGTGCCCAGCAAATCCTTTCTTTTGCTCGTGACTTTTATAATACTGCTTCCTATACTTGTAACCCTGTTTGTCGACATAACGGTGAACAGGACCATAACATGGTCTTTTTATCCTATAACGTCGCTGGCGCTTCTTTGGCTGCTGATAGCGTATCCGGCCATATTTAAAGGCCATACCGTTTTCCAGATCGTTACCATGGACATGCTGACCATAGCGGTATTCCTGATGTCGCTTGATATGTATTCCGGCTCTTTCCCGAAGTGGTCCCACTATCCCGCCCTTTCCCTGCTCCTGGTGTGGGTTTACCTGGCGGGACCCGTGGCGTTTACATGGAAAAGGAGCTATCTCGTGCTTGCAACCTGGTTTTTGGGCACGGCCGGATTCCTTTTTGCCATCGATCTGCTTACAGGCGAAGCGAGATGGTTCCTGCAGCTGGCCCTGCCGATTCTTGTATTCCTGACTGTCGCAGCCGCCATCTGCGTTTTAATGAAAAACCTGTACAAAAACAAGCCCCTGCTGGCGGCAGGAATAACCCTGATCATTGCAGTGATTGTTTTCATATCGATCGATGCGCTGGTGAATCTTTATGTGTCGAAACTGAACCTGACATGGTCTCCGATAACGGCGGCAGTGTTCGTTCCCACCGCTGTGTTCCTGTTCATAGTGCACCGTAATGATGACCTTAAAGCATATCTCATCAAAAAATTCCACGTTTGAAGCAGGGGGACGGTTCCTCTGCTTCATTTTGCCAAAATTAACCTGTTTGAAGCACGGGGACGGTTCTTCTGCTTTAAATAACCAAAATTAACCAGATAAATCCCTTGCTTCCTTGAGATGAGAACTGTCCTTATGCTCTAAAAATCAGATTTTGAGATATCCCTAAAATTCGTGCAGCTTGTCTATGGCTTATACCTTTTATATTTTTTATCATTCGTAATTTTTCATCTCTCTCTTTTTTGGGAAGACTTTTTATTTGCGCTATTTCATATTTATTAAGTAATTTTGTGATTGCGAGTCTCGCTTCTTCATCGGATAGTTTCAATTTTTCATTATTATTTTCATCCAGGCATATATCATTGTTTTCCTGGTCGTTGAATTTTCTGAACCTTTCTATTGCCTCATTCCTGTTTTCTGAAAACATTCCAAGTATGAACTCAGCATCTAAAAGGTTTAAAGGATAAACCCTACCGCCATAGTAACCAAGACAACTGCTCCATTGCCACTGTTCGGGTTTCTTTACCAATTGTGCTTTGATGGGGTTCTGGTGTATGTACCTTATTACTGTCAGCAAATATTTGTCTGTTTCTATGCATTCACTTTTAAATCTGTCCTGAAAAAGATGTCCTGTTGTTTTGTATTTTTGATTATAATACCATACATAGCGGACACCCAAGCGTTTCATGGTTAACGAGATGCCTTCGCTGCTGTCTTTCAAAAGTAAATGAACATGGTTATTCATAAGACACCAGCCGTAGACTTTGATATCAGAAATAGATTTGACTTCCTTTAACATATCCAGAAACACTGATCTGTCTTCGTTGTCATGGAAAATTTCTTGCTTATTGGCACCTCTTATCATTATGTGATATATTCCGGTTTCACTTTTTTCTCTTGCACGGCGGGGCATCCTTATCACCACCTTATTCTATTTTTCCAATATTATAGATAATATATAATAAAAGTGCAAGAGAACATTATACTTCTATAATGAAGCAGAGGAACCGTCCCCCTGCTTCATGGCTGCGGACACTTGTATTAATATACGAAACTTATGTATAATAAAGATACATTTGTATTGGGTGGAGTATGGCTTGAAAATTATAGGGGTAATAGTCGGAAGGAACAAAGATACGGGGTATCTTCATACGAAGAGGATCATTGAAAAGCTGCTGGAAAACGGCTTTACAGTCCTGGCTACGCCGGAGACGGCTTCCTGCGCGGGATTGCCTGCGACTGAACCATCAAGACTTTTTGAAGACGCGGAACTTATTATCTGCGTGGGGGGTGACGGGACATTCCTGAGTACAGCCCGCAGGGCATTCCCCTATAAAAAGCCTGTACTGGGCATCAACAAGGGAACGGTTGGTTTTCTGGCCGAAATCGAGACAAGCGAGATAGATATGGCCATTGAGTGCCTGAAAAACGGCAGGTGCAGCGTCCAGTCCCGCATGGTGCTGGATGTGAAAGTAATGAGAAACGGGAAGAAGGTATACGAGAATATAGCCATAAATGACGCGGTAGTTACCAGGATGGCCCTGTCCCGCATCCTAAGGCTTAAAGTCATGATAGACGACAAGTATACTGACTCGTTCCCGGGCGACGGGATCATTGTTTCGACACCCACCGGATCGACTGCTTATTCACTGTCGGCGGGAGGTCCCATAGTCCAGCCCGATATGCGGCTGATGATCATTTCGCCCATTTGTCCGCACAATCTCCATTCACGTTCGTATGTAGCTTCCGATACCAAAACCGTAACAGTAATGGTAGACGATAAAAGCGAAATTGACGCCATACTGACCGTCGACGGGCAGGAAGGCTTCAATATAGAACCCGATGACCGGATTATTATAAAAGCATCGGACGAGAGCTCGTACTTTGTGAATATAAAGAACATTGACTTTTATGACGTTATAAGGGCAAAGATACATAATGGAAACCGAAATTGGGTAAAAATGACATGGCTTAATGATAATGAATGTTAAAATGGAGGGGAAGTATGAAATACAATCGCCATGCCAAAATACTGGATATAATCGAAAACCATGTGATCGAGACCCAGGATGAACTGGCAGAAAAACTCAGGGAACAGGGAATGGATGTCACCCAGGCGACCATTTCGAGAGACATCAAGGAACTAAGGCTGGTAAAGGTCCTGACCCCCGACGGGAAATACAGGTATTCGGCCATGCATTCCGATACCGGCAACATGAATGACAGGCTGCTGGTGATTATCAAGGAAGCCTATGTCTCATGCGATTACGCCAACAATATACTTGTCATAAAAACCCTGCCCGGCATGGCGCAGGCGGTCGCTGCGACCATAGATGCCCTTGGGTGGAACGACATAGTGGGAACCATCGCCGGGGATGATACCATCATGGTTGTCTGCCGCGCCGAGAAAATTGCCGAGGACCTGATGGATAAAATCACCCGTATGGTGAGGGGAGTGTCTTAAGAAAAAAGATGCTGATCCAGCTCGATGTTGAGAATATCGCGATAATAGACAAGCTGAATATCCCCCTGTTCAGGGGTTTTAACGTGCTCACCGGCGAAACCGGCGCGGGAAAATCGATAATAATTGATTCTCTCAATGCCCTTCTGGGTTCGAGGGTCTCAAAGGAACTGATCCGGGCTGGGGCCGACAGGGCATTCGTACAGGGGCTTTTTTCAGATACGGCCGGCATGAACGATCTTCTTGAGAGTTTCGGCATCGAGCCGCAGGAAGACGGGACCCTGCTCGTATCAAGGATATTCACCGAATCCGGCAAAAACATATGCCGGGTCAATGGTGCCATGGTCACCGTCTCCATGCTGAAGGAGATCGGGCAGAGGCTTGTCGATATACACGGACAGCATGACAACCAGTCACTGCTAAGGCCCGAGACTCACATCGAGCTCCTGGACCTGTTTGCGGGCGAAAAGCTTGCGGAAGTGAAAAAAGAATACCGTGTCCTCCTGGACAGGCTAAACGAGCTTAAATCGAAGCTGAGATCCCTTTCGGGGGAAGACAAGGAGCGCGAACGCACCATCGACATGCTCAGGTACCAGATAAGCGAGATCGAAAGCGCCAACCTGCGCCCAGGGGAGGACGACGAACTCAGGCGCCAGAGCATGATCCTGAGCCATACCGAGGAGATCATAAACTCTTTTTCGCAGGCATACCAGTTGATAAGAGGCGAGGACGGGGATGAACAAAGCGCGCTGGACAAGATTGGACTGTCCCTCGACCTGGTAAGAAAGGTCGAAAGCCTCGACCCTGAATACGAGTCGATAGGCAATGCCCTCGGAGAACTGGAGGAGAGGCTTGTCGACATATCCCGGGACATCAGGAGAATAAGGGACAGGACCGAATACGACCCGAACCTGCACAGGAGCATAGAGGAGCGGATAAGCCTGATCCAGGGTCTGCAGCGCAAGTACGGCGAGACCATAAACGATGTGCTTACATATCTTGACAACGCAAAACGGCGGCTTGACGAGATAGAAAGAAGCGAGGAACTGATTCTCGCCATAAAGGAAGAGATCCGGCGGGTCGAACATGACCTGAATGAAAAATGCGCGATAATGAACAAATTAAGGACCGAGGCTGCAAAACGGCTTGAACAGGGGATCCTTAAAGAACTAAGCGATCTCGAGATGCCAAGGACTCAGTTCCTGGTCTCGATAGTTTCCTGCCCTGAAGAAGGATTTACGGAAAACGGGACCGACAGGGCAGAGTTTTTATTTTCTCCCAATGCCGGCGAGCCGTTAAAACCCCTGTCGAAAATAGCTTCAGGCGGAGAAATGTCCCGCTGCATGCTTGCCATAAAGACCATCCTGGCGGATATCGACGCAATTCCCACCCTGGTATTTGACGAAATCGATACCGGGGTCAGCGGAAAGGCCGCTTCAAGGCTGGGCGAGAAACTCAGGACCGTGGCAGGGTCCCACCAGGTGATCTGCATAACGCATCACGCCCAGATAGCAAGCCAGGCAGACTGGCATTACCTTATTGAGAAAAAGGAGCAGGAAGGCAGGACGCTGACGCGGGTAAAACTCCTTGAGGGCAGTGACAGGGAGGAAGAAATCACAAGGCTGTTGAGCGGCGAGCACGCCACCGAGACGGCCAGGAATCTGGCCCGGGAATTACTTAACCAGAGACAGGGATGATGATATCCGATGGTAATAAAGAAAGCTGAACACGTAATTTCGGCCGTGGAGCCTTCACAGTATCCCGAAACAGGCTGGCCCGAAATAGCTCTTGCGGGCCGCTCCAACGTAGGCAAATCATCGCTGATAAACGCCCTGACCAACAGGAAGTCACTGGCGAGGACAGGCAGCACGCCGGGAAAAACAAGGGTCATCAATTTTTACAACATAAACGACAGCATCATGCTGGTGGACCTGCCCGGGTACGGCTATGCCAAAGTATCAAAAGAGGAGCGCAAAGCCTGGGGAAAACTGGCCGAAACCTACCTGAACACCAGGAAGACACTCAACATAATACTGCTGCTGGTAGATATCCGCCATGATCCGACCGATGACGATGTCCTGATGCTGAATTATATCCGGCAGACGGGACGCAGGTTTGCCGTGGTTGCAACGAAATCCGACAAGGTAAGCAGATCGGACCATAAAAAGCGCATTGAAAGTATAAAAACAAAGCTTGACCTTGATCCTGGAAGCGAGGTCATTCCCTTTTCGGCCGTTAAACGGACCGGGGTCGAAGAGGTTTGGTCGGTCATCGAATCTTACCTGAAACGAGCGTGAACTTTTATGACAGCTGAAATTCTTGCAGTCGGCACCGAGCTGCTCATGGGGCAGATCTCGAACACCAATGCACAATACCTTTCCAAAAGGCTAAATGACTTAGGTATCAATGTTTATTTCCACAGTGTCGTCGGGGATAACGCCGCGCGCCTTAAGGAAAGCCTGAAGACGGCCCTGGGCCGTTCCGACATGGTTATCACCACAGGCGGGCTGGGTCCTACCCAGGACGACCTCACCAAGGAAACAATAGCCGAGACCATGGGGCTTAAGCTTGTCCAGAACGAGGAAATATACCAGGGCATAAAGAACTTTTTTGAAAGAATTAACCGGCAGATGCTTGAAAATAACATAAAACAGGCATATATCCCGGAGGGCGCCATGGTTATACCGAACAACAACGGGACAGCCCCGGGATGCATCATTGAGAAGGACGGCAAGACCGTGGTCATGCTGCCCGGTCCGCCCAAGGAAATGGTACCCATGTTCGAAGAGACGGTTTTCCCGTACCTTGAAAAAAGGACGGGCCAGACTATCGGCTCAAAGATGCTCAAGGTATTCGGGATAGGCGAGTCTGAGATGGAAATGAAGATAATCGATATCATCGGGGCACAGTCGAACCCGACCATCGCGCCTTACGTGAACATGGGAGAAGTGACAGTGCGGGTCACGGCAAGGTGCAGGGACGCCGACGAAGCCGAGAGGATGATCAATCCCGTCATTGAGAAGATAAGGGAACGCCTTGGCACCTGTCTTTATTCCGTGAACGGAGAATCCCTCGAAGAAGTGGTCGTTAAACTTATAATAGAGAAAAACATAAGCATCTCGGTAGCCGAATCCTGTACCGGCGGCATGCTGGCATCCAAGCTTGTCAATGTGCCCGGGGTGTCCAAAGTATTCAGCCAGGGCTTTATTACTTATTCCAACGATGCTAAAATTGATTTGCTCGGGGTTTCTCCCGAGACCCTGAAAACCTTTGGGGCGGTCAGCCGGGAAACAGCCATGGAAATGCTCAGAGGCCTGATCAGGAGAACGGGTACCCGGGCGGGTATAGCCATCACCGGCATAGCAGGCCCTGACAATGCGGCTGATCCGGTTCCCTGCGGCCCGGCCATTTGCACGGGTCATTCAAGGAAATCGGGCAAACCCGCGGGACTGGTCTATATCGCGGTATACCTGGACGGAAAGACCGAGTGCGTCGAGCTTATGCTCAATGGCGACAGGGAAAGGGTAAGGCACATGTCATGCCTGAACGCCCTCAACATACTGAGAAAAATGATACTTTCGACTGAAGAAAAGTGAGGATGAATCACTTTACAGGAGCAGAAATGGATAACAGCACTGATTCGGTAAAAAAACTGACAGGAGCAGCCGGCCTTGTAATGTTCGGCACATTGCTGAGCAGGATAACCGGCTTTTTAAGAAGCGTACTCATAACAACCCAGATGTTGCCTGCCGGGTATTCTGATGAGTTCATACTGGCTTTCACTCTTCCCGACCTTGTTTATGACCTGCTTGCCGGCGGCGCTATCGCAGCGGCGCTGGTTCCGATACTTTCAACGTACCTGGCGAAGGGTAAGGAAAAAGCAGGCTGGAAAGCCGTCAGCACCTTCATGAACCTGTCATTCATACTTGTGCTTGTCCTCGAGATCATCTTCTTCATTTTTACCGACAGTTTGCTGGTTATTTTCGCTTCAGGATACAAAGATGGGGCATCGGGCAACAGGGACCTGGTAATAAGGCTAACCAGGATACTCCTGCTCAACGCCCCGTTCATGATGCTGGCCGGCCAGATCAATGGCATCCTTAACTCTTACAGGAGATTTGCCGTTGCCGCGTTCGGACCGGTGGTATATAATATCTGCACCATCATAAGCATCGCCCTGTTCGGAGCGAAAAGCGCTGAGCTGACAGCATGGGGTGTTGTCATAGGCGGAGCGGTATTCTTTGCGATCCAGTTTACGGGCGCTTTCAGGCACTTCACCAATTACAGGCCCAAGCTGTTCCTGCGCAGTCCGATTTTCCACGAACTGATACGCCAGGCAATCCCGTCCCTTATTTCTTCAACCATCATTGAGATCAACATAATTATATCCAGAAGCTATGCCACGTTTTACGAATCCGGCATGGTAACTGTCCTGAACAATGCTAACAGGACATGGCAGCTTCCCCTCGGCATATTTGCCCAGAGCATAGGGATAGCCCTGCTGCCGACCTTGTCCGAGCATTATGCCAAGGATGATCCGGACGAATTCAAAAAAGTACTTTACAAGGGGCTCAGGGTGGTCTTCCTTCTTTCGTTCGCAACATCGCTGCTAATGATGATATTAAGTGCGGACATCATGAGGATATTATTTAAGTGGGGAGCTTCGGGCAACGAATATGACGTATTCTACGGAGGTCTCTGCCTTATGGCGTATTCCTCCACGCTGGTGTTCTCATCCATGATCGCCATGATGACAAGAGCCTTCTATTCGGTGCACAACAGCAAGACTCCCATGTTCGGCGGCCTGCTTGGAATCATCATACTGTACCTGCTGAACATCTTTTTCAGGAACGCCACCGGTATCGGCGTGGCAGGCACGGCGCTCGCTTACTCGATGAGCCAGTTTGTAATTATGATGATATATATGCTCATGTTCAGGAAAAAAACAGGCATCGATATAATTACCGATAACTTCGGTTATATAGTGAAGGCCGTGATAGGCGGTATCCCGGCAGGGCTTGCGGCATATGGCCTGTCCGTGCTGATAAGGCCGGATGTGAATTCAAAGATTAGCCAGATTGCCGCCATATGCGTTCCTGTCGCGGGAGGGCTCGCTATTTTCTGGTTCATCCTGCTTAAGCTGCGGGTAGGGGAAATCAGGTTCATCAATGACATGGTCCTGTCGAAGATCAGGAAGATTATAAAGGCCTGATCAGAAGCAAGTATTTATATCCCGAGTTACCGAATCTTTATTTCCCGGGATATTTCCCACGGAGACCGGCGCCTGATACAATATAGATATATTGTAAATTTATAACAAGGAAAACTCTTGACTCGGCGATAAAAATATCATATAATAAGAACAAATGTTCGGCAAAGGATGGTATAGCTATGGAAGAGAAGAAAAAAGCGTTGGAACTTGTCATGAGCCAGATTGAAAAGCAATTTGGCAAAGGCGCGGTCATGAAACTCGGTGAGGTATCCCATGTCAGCGTTGACACAATACCAACCGGAGCGCTTACCCTCGATATCGCATTAGGGGTCGGCGGGATGCCAAGGGGAAGGATCATAGAAATATTTGGTCCTGAATCGTCAGGTAAAACCACTGTCGCACTGCATATCATCGCTGAGGCGCAGAAACTGGGAGGGGAAGCAGCGTTTATAGATGCCGAACATGCCCTTGATCCCGTGTATGCCAAGAACCTCGGCGTGGATATAGACAATCTGATAGTATCCCAGCCCGATACTGGCGAACAGGCCCTTGAAATTGCCGAAGCCCTTGTCAGGAGCGGAGCCATCGATGTAATAGTAGTTGACTCTGTCGCAGCCTTAGTGCCGAAGGCTGAAATAGACGGGGAGATGGGCGATTCCCATGTAGGTCTCCAGGCAAGGCTCATGTCCCAGGCCATGAGAAAACTATCAGGCGTTATAAGCAAGTCCAAGACAGTTGCCATATTTATAAACCAGCTTCGTGAGAAGGTCGGGGTAATGTTCGGAAACCCTGAGGTCACCCCGGGCGGACGAGCCCTGAAATTCTACGCTTCGGTCAGGATGGACGTAAGGCGCGTGGAGACGCTTAAGGACGGAACAGACCTTGTCGGTAACAGGACCAAGGTCAAGATCGTAAAGAACAAGGTAGCGCCCCCGTTTAAAGAAGCGGAGTTCGATATCATATACGGCGAAGGCATATCCAGGGAAGGCTGCATTCTTGACCTGGGAGTAACTCTCGACATAATCAAGAAGAGCGGCGCCTGGTTTTCATACGGTGACCAGAGGATCGGGCAGGGGCGCGAGAATGTGAAGAAATACCTGAAAGATAATCCCGAAGTTGCAAGGGAGATCGAAGCCAAGATCAGGGCTGAACATGACAAGGCTTTCCTGAGAAGCATCCAGGCCCATTCTGCCGACGATGACATTTAAACAGCGATGAAAGACGGCTTACATATTCCTGAAATTGATAATAAGCCCACCCTTAGTGTTGCCTGTTAACGCAGCGCTGAGGGTGGGCGCGTTTGACTGCGATGAAAGAATTATTTGCCCTGACTGGCTGGAAAAATGTATAATGTAATAATGTGATAAACCTATTCTTGTTGTTAATGGTGGTAAGTATGACAATAACATCTGTCGAGAAACTCAAAAATAAAAACATGGTCCGTGTTTTTATAGACAACGAATACTCTTTTACCATTCCAACCGAATACTATCTGAAAAACCACCTTTATGAGAATACTGAAATAAGCGAAGAACAGCTCTCCCATATCCGGGGAAGGATACTGGTGGAAGCAGCGAAGGAAAAAGCGATAAGATTCCTTACCATAAAAGACAGGAGCCAGGAAGAAGTCATAAATAAACTCAAGGATGCGGGGTTCGACTCCAATACGGCACAAAAAGCGGCCGAAGAGCTCAAGGCGATAGGTTACCTTGACGACACACGCTTTGCGCTGAAATACATAAACGACAGGATAAGGACAAAAGCTCTTTCAAGGAGAGCGATAGCATTTGAACTCCAGAGAAAGGGCCTGGATCCCGAGATAATAGAAAAAGCTTTATCCGAGTTTGAAATCGACGATTTTGAGGTCGCCCTGCGCGAAGCAAAAAGAAAATTCGGAAAATATGATATGTCAGATGAGAAGACAGCACAGAGGGTCTACCGGTTCCTTACCCACAGAGGGTTTTCGCATGAAATATCTGTAAAAGCAATCAGAACAATGAAACTGGACTAACAAACGGCTATACATATAATAGTTGACACTCCCGATACAAAATTATAAAATTAATGCATAAAATTGTTAGTTAAAAATTGTCGGGAGGGTCAGTATGTGGTACAGGGTCAAAAAATTTATAAAAAGTCAGGATGGCATCAACACCGTTGAAGTTGTGATAATACTCGCTATAATGGTTGGGCTGGCAATAATATTCAGGGAACAGATAGGAGCGTTTGCCAACAGCCTGATGGATGCCATATTCAAAGATACAAATGTTGATTTCACGCCGGGCGGAATGAAAAGCATAACGCCCACACCAGGCGGACCGTAAGAGAAGCAGGCACCGGGATACGGTGCTTTTTTCAATCTCAGTATTGCATAGAATTAGAAAATATAATATACTATCAACAGACCATATTATCAGGTAATAATTATTGGGGATGTTGAATTGAGCAGAGATCCGAGCGCAAAGAAAGAAAGACAGCAAAAACTTGTCGAGAAACTTAAGGAAGATCCTTTTTTAACGGACGAAGAACTTGCCGAGATTTTGTCAGTCAGCGTACCTACGGTTAGGCTGGACAGACTCGAGATAGGTGTGCCCGAATTAAGGCAGCGCATCCGCGAAATGGCTTCAAGGAACCATAACAAGCTGAGAGCTTTGAATGCCGAGGAAGTCATTGGCGAGATAGTTGAGCTTAATCTGGGCGAAAGCGCAATCTCAATACTCGATACGACCGACCAGATGGTCTTTGCCCAGTCAAAGATAGTCCGGGGACATTATATCTACTCCATGGCTGAGTCCATCGCCATAGCGGTGATCGATGCGGATGTGGCCCTTGTAGGTGTCGCCAATATCAAGTACAAGCAACCTGTATATGCAGGGAGCAGGCTTGTGGCAAAGGTCACTATCCGGCAGAAGCGCCCCTCGGGCAAGTACATTGTCTGGGTAATGATCTATAATAAACAGGTCGAGGTTTTCAGGGGCAAATTCCTGCTTGTGGAAGTGCCTAAAACGGAAATCCAGGGAAATGAAAAAGAACGTATTTAAGCGTTATAATAGAATCCAGTATATAATCTGATGCATATTAAGGGGCTGAGGGCTTGAGAATCATTGTTGACGCTATGGGAGGAGACAACGCGCCCGATGAAATAGTAAAGGGTTGTCTTGAAGCGTTGGAAACCGACGGGTTTGAAATAGAACTTCTGGGGGATCGCGCCAGGATAGAGGAATGCCTTGGAAAAGAGAACATCAATAATCCCCGGCTGATCATAACCGAGACATCAGATGAGATAACCAATATGGATAAACCTACCGAAGCGATCAAGAACAAGCCGAATTCATCCATCGTGGTTGGAATGAACAAGATAAAAGCCCAGTCGGCTCAGGCTTTCATATCAGCCGGAAGTACCGGGGCTTTGCTTGCAGGTTCACTTCTTATAGCCGGGAGAATCAAGGGAGTTTCAAGGCCGGCACTGGCTCCGGTGGTTCCTTCGATCAAGGGCCATACCATGATAATCGACGCGGGGATGAACACCCAGATCAAACCGATAAATTATGTACAGTTCGGCATAATGGGATCCGAATACATGAAGAACATGCATGGGATAGAGAGCCCCCGGGTAGGGCTTGTAAATGTCGGGACCGAAGAAAGCAAGGGCAACGAAGCGCTGAAACAGGCTTATGAGATACTGAAGAAAGCGAACATCAATTTTATCGGCAACGTGGAAGGCCGGGACATCACGGAAGGTAAGGTAGACGTTGCCGTATGCGACGGGTTTACCGGCAATGCCATGCTGAAAATCATGGAAGGAACAGGCAAATATTTCATGGACTATCTGAAAAAGATGTACTCAAACAGTCTGTGGGGAAGGATCAGCTACATGCTTGTGAAGCATGAGCTAAAGAAGCTGAAAAAGGAAGTGGACCCTGAAGAACTGGGCGGCACGCCCATCCTTGGAGTCAACGGCATGATCTATAAATGCCACGGCAACTCCAGATCGAAGGCAATAAAGAATACTATCCTGAAAGCTTGCAGTTCGGCTTGTACAACCGTGTTGGATCAGCTGAGAAATATCTTTGCGTGCATGGATATCGGAGGGATATATGACAAAGCCCTTTAAAGCAGGAATAACGGGAACAGGCAGCGCCCTGCCCGATAAAAAACTTACCAACTTCCAGCTTGAAAGCATCGTGGAAACAAGCGATGAATGGATAGTCAAAAGGACAGGCATCAGGGAAAGGCGTATCCTTGATGAAGATTTCCCCCTGGCCAGACTGGCAGCAGAAGCAGCAAGAAAAGCTGTTTCCGATGCCGGAATAACTGCCGGCGATATCGATCTTATTGTAGCAACCACCATAACTCCCGATTACATGACCCCATCGCTGGCCTGCCAGGTGCAGAAACTGATAAAAGCTGGAAAAGCTGCGGCCTTTGACATGAACGCCGCATGCACGGGCTTTATCTATGCGCTCGAAGTTGCAAGGCAGTTTATAGAAAACGGGTCATGCAGGAACATACTCATAGTTTCTGCCGAAGCCATGAGCCGCGCCACCGATTTTACCGACAGAAGGACATGCGTGCTTTTCGGCGACGGTGCCGGAGCCGTGGTTTTAAGCAGGGTCGATGACGGTACCGGGGTGGGTTCGACCATCATCGGCGCTTGCGGAGAAGACGGGGATGTGCTTACAATTCCATGCTGTTTTGCAACCGAAGAGGACCTGGCGGTGAGAAACCCGGGAAAAAAACAGGTTGTATGGATGGACGGCAGCGAGGTATTCACGTTCGCGTCAAAAATCATGTGTGAATCCGCAAAAAATGTCCTGGATCTTGCGGGGCTTACAATAGATGATATCAAGTATATCATTCCCCATCAGGCCAATATGAGGATTTTGCAGAACGCCGCAAAAAGACTTGATGTCCCGATGGAAAAGATATATACCAATCTTGAGTATACAGGCAATATTTCCAGCGCCAGTGTGCCTGTCTGCCTTGACGAGGCGGCAAGGAAAGGCTTGTTTAAAAAAGGAGATAAACTGATCCTTGTCGCTTTCGGGGGAGGGCTCACATACGGCGCGGCACTATTGACATGGTCAAAATGAAGTGATTCGGAGGAAAATTACTATGGGCAGGATCGCATTCGTTTTTCCGGGACAGGGAGCCCAGTATGTGGGCATGGGCAGGGAAATAGCCGAAATTTCCGAAAGCGCGGCCCGTATTTATGACGAGGCTTCGGAAGCATTGAGCCTTGATATGAAAAAAATGATCTTCGAAGGCGATGAAGAAACTCTTAAGATTACGGAAAATACCCAGCCGGCCATACTGACGGTGAGTGTCGCTTGCACACATCCGCTGCTGGAAGCCGGGATAAAGGCGGATTTCGTCGGAGGTTTAAGCCTTGGAGAATATGCGGCCCATGTCGTATCAGGTTCCATCTCCTTCAGGGATGCGGTCAGGCTGGTCCGCAAACGCGGAAAATACATGCAGGAAGCCGTTCCCCTTGGAGCCGGGACCATGGCCGCCATTCTGGGATTGTCACGGGAGGATGTCCTTGAGGTCTGCCGTCTTGCCGGTGAATATGGCGTGGTAGAAGCGGCCAACTTCAACTGCCCCGGGCAGATAGTGGTGGCGGGAGAGACCGCCGCTGTAAACGAAGCCATTAGGATAGCCTCGGAAAAAGGCGCAAAAAGGGCCATGCTGCTTAATGTAAGCGCGCCGTTCCATTGCAGTCTCCTTGGGCCTGCGGGCGAAAAACTGGCCACGGAGCTTGAGAACGTGGAATTAAAAGATATGGAAATACCTGTCGTGACAAATGTGACAGGCGGGCTGATCGAATCCCGGGAGGAGATCAGGGATCTCCTGGTCCGCCAGGTAAGCAGCCCGGTACTCTGGGAGGATTGCGTAAGGACCCTTATCAGCAAAGGCGTTGATACTTTCGTGGAGATTGGTCCCGGGAAGACCCTGAGCGGTTTCATCAGGAAGATCGATAAAGAGGTCAGGGTACTCAATGTGGAAGACAAGGCTTCCCTGGACAATGCCATCGCCGCGATGAAAGGCTGAAATGAAGCGTAATTATCTTTAACAGTAACTTTACAAGGATGGTAGAACGATGGATACCGGTTTTAAGGGCAAAACGGTGATAGTTACGGGGTCGACCCGCGGCATAGGCCACGCCATAGCATACAGGTTCGCGCAGCTTGGGGCCAATGTGATGCTGTCCGGTACGACCGACAAAGTATATGAAGTTCGTGATGAGTTCAGAAAAGAAGGCTTTTCGGCCGAAGGCTTCGCAGGGGACCTGAGTTCCCCGCAGGCGGCCCAGGAACTCGTGGACAAAACAGTCAGCGTGTTCGGAAGCCTGGACGTACTTGTGAACAATGCGGGGATAACGCGAGACAAGCTGCTGATACGCATGGATGAAGAGGACTGGGACAGGGTGATGGAAACCAATCTCAGGAGCGCCTTTCTCTGCACAAAAGCCGCTGTCAGGGTGATGATGAAAAAGCGTTCAGGCAGCATAGTAAACATATCCTCGATTTCGGGTCTTATGGGAAATGTGGGGCAGGCCAACTATGCCGCGTCAAAAGCGGGGCTCATCGGCTTCACAAAGTCCGTGGCAAGGGAATTCGCGTCCCGCGGGATAACCTGCAACGCTATAGCCCCCGGATTCATTGAGACCCAGATGACGGACTCACTCTCTGCGGAAATCAGGGAAAATTACCTGAAAAGCATACCTCTCGGAAGGTTTGGGACAACTTCCGAAGTAGCTGAACTGGCGGTTTTCCTTGCATCCGACAGGGCTCAATATATTACTGGCCAGGTAATAAATATTGACGGTGGGTTGTATATGTAATATTATTTCAAGAGAATGCTTTCGGCGAAAACATCGTGGTATTTATTTTCCGGAAGCAGCAATAATATTGATAAGTACATCGAACATTTCCTGTCTGGAAGGGGGTGAATGGCATGATATTTGAAAAGGTAAGGGATATCATCGTGGAACAGTTGGGTGTTGACCCGGAAGAGGTTAAGCTGGAGTCTTCTTTTATCGATGACCTTGGCGCTGATTCTCTCGATATAGTTGAGCTTATCATGGCTCTTGAGGAAGAATTTGATTTGGAAATACCAGACAAGGAAGCAGAGAAAATAACCACTGTCGGTGATGCTGTTGAATACATTAAGGCTCATCAGTAATCAATACGAAGGTGAGCGGGTAGATATGGTTCAATAGACTATATCCACGGATGAATGCAGGAATAACCTCGTTCATTTATAAAGATGATATATCCTGTCCATCTGAAAAAGTCCCAGCTGATTTTAGTGTTGGGACTTTTTTGCTTAATATAAGCTGATATCATGTCTCATCGATTATGGGGAGGTCAGAATGATGAAAAAAAGAGTCGTAGTTACGGGCCTTGGGGTGGTTCATTCGCTCGGCACGGACATTGAGACCTTCTGGAACGCGATAAAGGAAGGAAAGAACGGGATTAAAACAGTAACTAAGTTTGACACATCCGATTACCAGACTAAAGTGGCTGCGCAAATCGACAATTTTGACCCTACGCAGCGCATAGACAAAAAAGAAGCTAAAAGAATGGATCTGTTTACCCAATATGCCATTTACGCGTCAATGGAAGCTGTACAGATGGCAGGTATCGATTTTTCGACCATTGATCCTTACCGGGCAGGGGTTATAATCGGCTCGGGGATCGGCGGAATAGAGACCCTTGAGGAAAACAGCAGGATATTGTATGAGAAAGGCCCAAAGAGGATCAGTCCCTTTTTTGTGCCGATGATGATTGCCAACATAGCTTCCGGCCAGGTAGCCATCAAGTTTGGCATCAAGGGATATAACGCCTGCGTGGTTACAGCCTGCGCGACAGCAAACCATTCCATAGGCGATGCCATGAGGGTCATCCAGAATGGTTATGCAGATATAATGATTTCCGGCGGAGCTGAAGCATCCATATCGCCGCTTGGGTTTTCAGGCTTCTGCGCCATGAAGGCGATGAGCGAGAATCCCGATCCTGATTCCGCGTGCAGACCCTTTGACAAAAACCGTGACGGTTTCGTTATGGGAGAAGGCGCAGGTGTCCTTATCCTTGAGGAATACGAGCACGCCGTGAGGAGAGGGGCCAATATCCTGGCCGAACTCGTGGGTTATGGATGCACATGCGATGCTTACCATATAACCGCACCCGATCCGGAAGGCGATGCGGGTACCAGATGCCTTGAGCTAACACTTGAGGATGCCGGTGTAACGCCTGACAGGGTGGGTTATTTCAACGCCCACGGCACCAGCACTCCCCTGAACGACCCGCTGGAAACCAAGGTCATTAAGAGAGTTTTCGGAGACAAAATTGCCGTCAGCGCAACAAAATCCATGACAGGACACCTTCTTGGCGCAGCAGGCGGAATAGAGGCCATTATTACGGTATTGGCCCTGAAAGAAGGCTTCCTGCCTCCTACCATAAATCTCCGCGAACCTGATCCCGAATGCGACCTGGACTATGTTCCGAACAAGGGCAGAAAGCAGGATATCGAGTACGCTGTTTCCAACTCCCTTGGATTCGGCGGCCACAATGCGGCTTTATTGTTCAAGAAAGCATAATATTACATAAAATATATAACACAGGGGTACGGTTCCCCTGTACACTATATCCAGGGGTTACACCGTGATTCGGGAGGAAAAGGTATGATCGAATTCCTTTTAGGGCTTGCGGTTGATATAGCCGAAGTATTTCTTGATCTCTTGATAAATAAAGCAGCAGCAAGGTTTAAAAGAAAAAATGAGTAAAAAAACCGCGGCTCCATATAATTGGATCCGCGGTTTTTATCATGAAAAATTATATTGCATGCATACAGTTCAGATCTTCTTGCTGTCCTCATCGCAGGAAGTTGTTAATGCTCAAGTTTGCACTATTTTACCTTCTGATAATTCAAAAGGATCATTGCTGTTTCTGCACGGGTCGCAAAGCCCCTGGGATCAAGGATGCCGTTTCCTTTTCCTGCGATGATGCCTTCATTGTATGCCCATGCCAAAGCCTCTTTTGCATAACCGGACATTTCTTTCGCATCGTTGAAAGCAGTGAGAACTGTAGTGTCCGCTGCCTCGAAGTTTACGTACCATTTACCGTCTTTCTCGATAAGTAGTGACATTAAGACTTCCAGTTTGCCGTCCTTGACATAAACCACCTTGATTTTTTCCCTGACGTCAAGCAGTTTTTCAGGAACAGGCAGGGTTATTCTGACACTATGACCTTCCCTGGGCTGCACTTTTTCGCCGCTTGCTCTGGAGTACAGGCTGATATCGAAGGGATATACATCATCATCTGAGCCCACCAGCTGGAATACTTCATTTTGAGACTCCTCATCATCTGTTATTTTCACTTCGACAGATTCCCCAAAGGCGTTTTTCACATCAGCTTCAACTTCAATTTCTTCATTACTGGCGAAAAGCTCGCTTTGCACCTCGGTTACGGTAATAGTCGGCGCAGGAACGGGAGTAGGAGCCGGTGGGGTGGGGGTGCTGCCGCCCGGACTAACTGTAAGGTTGCCGGTATATGCATTAAAACCACTGCAAGTCAGTGTTATTGGTGTATTATCATGATTTGTTGTCAATTTGGTGCCATGTGCCGGACTTGCGGTTATTCCCTTGGCTGGGAAGTTTTCAAATGGAACATCTTCAGTTGAAGAGTCATTGTATGTGAGTGTAACTACAAGACCGGTTAAGTCCAGGTTTTCTCCTGATGTATAACTTAACGTTGCCGGCGGGTCTTTTACTATTATTCCTTCAACAGCCAAAGCTCCGGTTTCAGGGAAAGTTACTGTAAATGTAACCGTATTGCCAACATTCTCACCGGAAACAGTTGTCAGTCCTACTGATGCCGAACCTGCCACAGTGGGGGTAAAAGCTGCGAAGATAGCGATGGAAAATGGCATGCCGCAAAGCAAAAAAGAAGGCCATGGCTTTGGCACAAAGAGCATGGCCATGATTGCGGAGAAATATAACGGTTATTGTTCATTCGAGAAAACCGGTGAGATTTTTACGCTGAGAATAGTATTGCCGCTTCAGACAGGTTAAAAACCGTCCCCATGTATCGACAAGGGCGTCATTTTGGTATTGTTTTGCCAGTTGCTTTATTATAAAATGATGATATAAGACAATATTCACGCTTTTTCATTCTGATTGCGGGGAAAGAGACTTGTTGAGTTACTAAAGAAAATGGTATTCGTACCGGGGGAATCTTAGATGAACAACAGGAACCTGATGGTAGCCGTTAGTATAGTTTTCATAGTACTCTTTATCATCGTGCCCATCCCTGCAGTTCTGTTGGATGTCCTTCTTGTAGTAAATATCACCCTTTCGCTGCTAATTCTCCTTAATGCGATATATGCCTCCGATGCCCTTTCCATGGCGTCATTTCCCACAGTGCTTCTTATTACGACATTATTCCGCCTTTCACTTAACATTATAGCCACCAGGCTTATAATCGGCAAAGGCGAAGCCGGCGGAGTTATCCGCAGCTTCGGTACTTTTGTGGGCGGGGATAACCTCGTGGTCGGCGCGGTAGTATTCATCGTCATAATGATTGTCCAGTTCATGGTTATCACAAGAGGCGCCGAGCGTGTTTCCGAAGTAGCTGCGCGTTTTACCCTCGACGCCATGCCCGGTAAGCAGATGGCCATAGATGCCGATCTTAACGCAGGACTGATAAATGAAGCCGAAGCGAGGGAAAGGCGCAGTAAGATACAAAGAGAAGCCGATTTTTACGGCTCAATGGACGGTGCCTCCAAGTTCGTCAAGAACGATGCCATTGCGGGTATCATCACGGTGCTTGTGAACATTATAGGCGGTATCGTTATGGGGATGATCTTCCTTAATAAAAGTCTTGAAGAAGCCCTGTCCACATATACCATCCTTACCATAGGAAACGGACTTGTAAACCAGATCCCGTCGCTGATGGTAGCGGTAGCCACAGGTATTATCGTAACGCGGGCCGCTTCTGACGGCGACCTTGGAAGCGATATCATAAAGCAGCTTTTTGACAGTCCCAAGGTTCTTTTCATAGGAGCAGGGGCTTGTCTATTATTGACGCCTGTCCTTCGCCAGTGGTCATTGATTCCGCTGGCCGGGGGACTGATATACCTCGGGATCTCCGTCAGGAAGAAAACCGAGATTATCACCAGGGAAGAGGAGATGAAGGTTGAGCAGCAGGAAGTTGAGGAAATCAGGAAACCCGAGAACGTGGTCTCGCTGCTGCAGGTAGATCCCATAGAACTGGAATTTGGATATGCCATCATACCGTTGGCTGATAAGAACCAGGGCGGGGATCTTCTGGACAGGGTCGTAATGATAAGGCGCCAGCTTGCCATTGAGCTTGGTGTGATAGTGCCCGTGATAAGGCTCAGGGATAATATCCAGCTTTCTCCCAACCAGTACATAATCAAGATAAAGGGAGTGGAAGTGGCAAGCGGCGAACTCATGCTGGATCATTTCATGGCTATGAACCCCGGAACCGCAGAGGAGGAGATCAAGGGAATACCTACCGTGGAGCCTGCCTTTGGGCTGCCAGCCATCTGGATCCCTGAAAATATGCGCGATAAAGCCGAAGCACTTGGCTATACTGTTGTGGATGCCCCGTCCATTGTCGCCACGCACATGACAGAGATCATCAGGAGATATATACATGAGCTGCTTAGCAGGCAGGATGTCCAGACGCTTATAGATAACGTGAGGTCAACCTATCCCGCCATAGTCGATGAATTGATACCGAAACTCATGACTCTTGGCGAGATACAGAAGGTTCTTGCCAACCTGCTGAGGGAAGGCGTTTCCATAAGGGATATGGTCACGATCCTCGAAACGCTGGCAGACTATGCCCCTGTTACCAGGGACCCCGATATGCTGACCGAATACGTCAGGCAGTCTCTTGGAAGAGCCATTTCAAAGAGCTGCCTGAGCGGAAGGAACCCGGAGGTCATCACGCTGGATCCCAAGATCGAGCAAATGATACTGGAATCCGTCCAGAAGACAGAGGCAGGGTCCTATATGGCCATAGATCCATCACTGAGCAATAAGATAATATCCAGCACCGCAAAACTTTCGGAGAAAATGGCGCAATCGGGAAAACAGCCTGTGGTGCTTGCTTCCCCGGTGGTGAGGCTGTATTTTAAACGTCTTACCGAGCATGCTATCCCGGGACTGGTGGTCCTGTCCTACAATGAGCTGGATCCCTCCCTCGAGGTCAATGCTGTAGGTATGGTGAGTATTTAACGGAAAGGGAATTGGAGAATGAAAATTCGCAGGTACACATGCAAGGATATGCAGGAAGCCCTGATCAAGGTAAAAATGGACCTTGGCAGCGAGGCCGTGATCATGAGCAGCAGGAAAGTAAGGCCCAAAGGGTTGAAAGGCCTGTTTTCCAAACCCATGATCGAAGTCGTGGCTGCGATTGACGACGATTATGTGCGTCCCTCAAAAGCAAGATACCAGCCCCTTCAGCAACAGCTCCAGCAGCAATACCAGCCCCAGTACCAGCCGCAGCCCCAGCAGCAGTATCAGCCCCAGGCTCAGCCTCAGCCCCAGTTGCAATCCCAAATACAGCCGCAGCCCCAGTTCCAGCATGTTCCTGTGACCCAGGTCCCGGTAAACGGGCAGGCTGCCGCGCAGCCCGTCCAGCCTGTTCAGACCGGTGTCGGAGCGGCGGAAGGAACACCGGTTGCCGGCATAAAGGACGAAAAGGAAAGAAATACAGAAAACCGCAAGATCGCAGAGCTTGAAGAAAAAGTAAAAAGCATGGAGACCATGCTCAACAGGATATATGAAGCGGTACAGAAAAACGAACCGCCCGCTGGCCGCGGGACACCGCCCGGGAATACGAAAAGGGAAACAGTGAGCGATGAAAAGACCAGGGGGAAAGAAGAGCCGAACAGCAGGATTCTTTCGGAACCTCTTATTTCCCTGAGGGGTCTGCTTTTCGAGAAGGATGTGGAACCGAAACTCATTGAAAGAATACTTGACAAGATCAGGGAAAGAGGCGGGAACTCGCTGGGCAGGGAAGAAGTGTACAATCTTGCCTCGCGGGTCATGACCGTCCTGCTCGGAGAGCCTGAACCGATAGTACTGCCTGAAAATAAAAAGCCCTATGTGGTAATATTCCTTGGGCCTACGGGAGTAGGAAAAACGACTACCCTTGCCAAGATCGCTGCCGACTTTACATTCAGGCAGAAAAAAGTAGGCCTTATAACTGCCGACACGTACAGGATAGCGGCAGTGGAACAGCTTAAGACATATGCAGAAATACTGAACCTGAAAGTCACGGTCGTGTATTCTCCCGGGGAGATAAGAGAAGCTATCGATCGTCTCAGCGATAATGACCTTATACTAATCGACACGGCCGGGAGAAGCCATAAGAACAAGGAGCATTTTGACGAACTGAAAGCCCTTGTGAGCGCCGCCGGAGCGGATGAAACATACCTGGTCATAAGCTGCAATACAAGCAGGATAGCGGTACGGGAGATCCTTGAGCATTATGCCTTTATCAGGAACTATAAGCTCCTTTTCACCAAACTGGACGAGACTCCGTCGCCGGGAGTAATACTAAATGCCAGGTACATGACAGGAAAGCCGCTTTCATATACGACCGCAGGTCAGAGCGTTCCTGACGATCTGGATATAGCCAATGTTAAACAGTTGGTGTCATATATCCTGAACGGCGGCAATTAGCCGGGTCCGGCGTACCGGGAGGTGATGGCTTATGAATGATCAGGCTGAGATGCTCAGAAAAATCGTTAATATGAAGTCCGACAGCCCGAGGGAAGACCGGCAGCAGGACGGTTCCGGGAAAACCGCAAGGGTAATTACCGTAACAAGCGGAAAAGGAGGAGTCGGGAAAACCAATATCACCATTAACCTGGCGATCGCGCTGAGCAGGTTAGGTCTTAAAGTGGCTATCCTTGATGCCGACCTGGGACTGGCCAACATCGATGTATTGCTGGGTATTGTTCCGAAGTATACCCTGCTGGACCTTATACATGACGAAAAGAATATTTTTGAGATACTGACCGACGGGCCTGACAACATAAAGTTCCTGTCCGGAGGGTCGGGAGTGGAAGAACTGATCCGTCTCGACAAAAAGCAGCTCAGGAAATTTGTCAACAGCATAAGCATCCTGGATAAGCTGTTCGATGTTATCCTTATCGATACCGGGGCCGGCCTGTCGCAAAATGTCATGAGCTTTATAATGGCTGCTGACGAGGTGCTCCTGGTAACTACACCGGAGCCAACCGCGATAACAGACGCTTATGCGCTTGTGAAGATGGTTTCGCGCAGGGACAAAAAGAAGCCCATAAATATTGTCGTAAATAAAGCCGACAGCCCGAGGGAAGCCGAAGAAATAGCCAACAAATTGTGCATGGTTTCGCAGAAATTTTTATCTTTAAGGCTATTAAAACTTGGGTATATATTATATGATGACAATGTGACAAAAAGTGTAAAAATGCAGAAACCTTTCAGCCTGTACAATCCCAGGTGCCAGGCCGCGAAAAGTATATCAGAGATTGCGCTTAAACTGTTTTCACAGAAAAAGCCGGAAGAGATAACCGGGGCGAAGGGATTTATAGCTCGACTGTTGTCGTATTTTGGTGTATGAGAGCGCAAACTATGATATACTTTAGGTAAACGTAACTTGAGAATCATATATGATGTTTTAATGAGGTAGGTTGAATGGCAAATATCGGACTTACCCTTGGCAACAAGCTTGAAGTGGAGCTTTATGACAGCAGCAATGAGCGCATAAAGTTGCTTTTGGTGTCACAGTTTGAAAGGTTCTTCCCGGACGGCAGCATGGAAATACTTGCCCCCATTCATGGAGGCAGGATTTACCCGGTACATCGCGGTGCGGAGATGGATATAATCTTCGAGAGAAAGGGTGAGCTGTATAAATTCAGGGCAACGGCCCTCGAAAGAAGGATAGAAGGAAACATATACCTTCTGAGGATAATGCCGAAATCCGGCGAGGAACACCTGCAGAGACGCAATTTCTTCCGGTTTTCCTGCCTGCTGGATGTCCGGTTAAGGATGTTCGAAACCAGGGATACCCGTGAAGAAGACCGCGGAAAGTACACCAAGGCAATTACCAAGGATATTAGCGGCGGCGGTCTGTGCCTGCTGACAAATCAGAAGCCGGTTTTAGGATGGTTTGTCGAAGGGGATCTCGATATCGGCTCAAACCTGCATTTTATCGGCCGTATTGTCAGGGTGATAGATATCCATGACAAGGGCAAGTTCAGGTATGAGGCGGGTATCGAGTTTGTTGATATAAATGAAAAAGATAGGCAGAAGGTTATCAGTTTTATTTTTGAGTCACAGAGAAAACTGCTGAAAAAAGGCTGGTTAACCAAATGATGAACGGTAAAATCAGGGTGCTCATCGTCGATGATTCTGCACTGATGCGGCGAGTGATACAGAATATCCTGGTGCAGGATCCTGACATCGAAGTCGCCGGTGTCGCGAAAGATGGCATGGAAGCGCTGAAAAAGGCAAAAGAACTTGAACCAGACGTTATAACAATGGATGTCGAAATGCCGGTGATGGATGGCCTGAGCTGCATCGAGCAACTGCTAAAGCATCGCAGGTATGGCATCATTATGGTTAGCAGCTTTACAAGGGATAAAACGGCTGCGACGATCAGGGCTCTTGAACTGGGAGCATTCGATATTGTAACAAAATCCAGTAACATCTTCGAAATGTCTTCCATGGACAAGCAGAATGAGATCGTTGAAAAAGTCAAATTAGCATACAGGACTTTGAAAAACAACCAGCCGTTTGATATAAACAGAAGGAAAGTTGAGAAGGAAGGCTTTGAAGCCGGCGGAACCCTCCCGGAGATGAAATATGTAGTAGCACTCGGCATTTCTACCGGCGGTCCTAGAGCGCTATCCGAGATTCTTCCCGAGTTTCCTGCAGATCTTCCCGCGGCTGTCGTGATAGTGCAGCATATGCCGCCGGGATTCACGGCGTCGCTGGCAGCGAGACTCAATGAAATATCCAGGCTTTATGTCAAGGAAGCGGAGGATGGAGAAGAGTTGAAAGCCGGATATGCTTATATAGCTCCGGGAGATTATCACCTCACATTCAGCGATGAAGGAGGAAAGCTAAAATTCAGGCTCCTTAAAACACCACCTGTCGGAGGGCTAAGGCCTAATGTTGACGTAATGATGGAATCATTATCGGAAACAGGGTTTCCTTCGATCATCGGCGTTATAATGACGGGGATGGGAAGCGACGGAAGCAAAGGACTGGCATTACTCAAGCAAAAAAAGAATGCGTTTGTAATAGCGCAGGATGAGAATACGAGTGTAATTTTCGGAATGCCGAGGTCGGCAATAGATAACGGTGTGGTGGATAAAACCGTCCCGCTGCATGAGATACCGGCGTGCATAATGAATGTTATGGGGGTGCACAGGTAATGGATATGAATCAATACCTGGATATGTTTGTTGAAGAGTCAAGGGAGCATTTACAACAGCTCAACTCATCACTTCTCGAACTGGAGAAAGACAACAGGAACAAATCGGTCCTGAATGAAATATTCAGGGTAGCGCATACGCTTAAGGGTATGTCGGGGACAATGGGATTTACTAAAATGCAGACATTGACTCATGACATGGAAGATGTGCTGGACGCGCTCAGGAATGAGAGAATCTTTGCGGATTCCGATATGGTCGACGTGTTGTTCAAGTGTCTTGACGCCCTGGAGACATATGTCAACACCATTTCTCAGACAGGCCAGGAGGGCAGCGAGGACTTCCAGGAGATAATAGATGCCCTGAATAATATTATCAGAAGCGACAACGCTCCCAAAAAAGCTCCTAAGAAAGAAAAATCCGCTCCGGCCAGAACCGGCGGCAGCGATCAGTCCAGGAAAGCTGCGCAGGTAAAGGCATTGAGCGTTGAACTTAACCAGTATGATATAAATGTCATAAAGAAAGCTTTTGAAGAGGACCTGAACGTGTTTGAGATACATGTGGTCCTGAACGAGGGATGCCTGCTTAAAGCCGCAAGGGCATTCATTGTATTCCAGATCCTCGAGAAGAACTCGGATGTGATAAAATCAGTGCCCAAGGTCGAAGATATCGAAGACGAGCGCTTTGATCACGACTTCACCGTCGTGGCCATTACATCAAAGCCTGCGGAGTTTTTTGACAGGGAGATTAATTCCGTGGCCGAAATAGTCCGAGTAGACATAACGCCAATTCTTCCGGAACATATTCAGCCAAAGGATGCCGGCGAGACGAAACCGGCCGACGCAGCACCGGAAGCAATGCTGCCTATAACCCAGGCCAACGAGAACGTTCATGATGACCAGCACAAGAAGGTACATAAAACAGGAAAGACGGTCCGTGTCGATATCGACCGTCTTGATACCCTGATGAACCTGGTCAGCGAGCTGATAATAATAAAGACACGTCTTGATGACACCATCAGTACGAAAGACAGCAGCGAGCGCGAGACTATAGAATACCTCGAACGCATTACCACAAGCATTCATGACGCGGTCATGAGAGTCCGCATGGTACCCGTGGAAACAGTCTTCAACAGGTTCCCCCGGATGATACGTGATATCGCTCGAGAACTCAGCAAGGATATACAGCTCCACATGTCGGGCGAGGAAACCGAGCTCGACAGGACAGTTATAGATGAGATAGGGGATCCTCTCATACATATTCTCAGGAACTCTGCGGATCACGGGCTGGAGACCCAGGAAGAAAGAATCCGTGCGGGGAAACCGCCTATTGGTAATATTTTCTTAAGAGCATACCAGGACGGCAACAACGTCGCAATCGAAGTTGAGGACGACGGACGCGGAATCGATGTGGAGAAAGTCCGGAAGAAGATAGTGGAGAAAGGACTTGAAACCGCCGAGATTGTGCAGTCATTATCTGATAAAGAAGTGATCGGGTACCTGTTCAGACCCAACTTCAGCACGGCCGACAAAGTTACCGACCTTTCAGGAAGGGGTGTCGGGCTCGACGTAGTTAAAACGAAGATAGAAGCCCTTGGCGGCATGGTCGAAGTCGAGTCTGTAAGAGGAAAGGGAAGCAAATTTACTATCAGGATACCGCTGACCCTCGCTATCATCCAGGCTCTCATGGTGAAAATAGGAGACGAAAAATACGCCATTCCATTAAGCTCCATAAAAGAGATTGAGAACGTAAAACCCGGAGATATCCGCCTGGTAAGGAACCAGGAGGTCATACTGCTCCGCGACATGGTTATACCTGTTGTAAGGCTTGACAGGATACTTGGCGTACCAGGCACGCTTCCCGATGAGAAGAAGAAGAGTATTACCTGCGTTATAGTCAAGAAAGGCGAAAAACTTTCGGCATTCATCGTGGACGCGCTCATAGGCCAGCAGGAGATAGTAATAAAGTCTCTCGGAAAACTTCTGGCAGGAGTCAGGTATATAGCCGGGGCGACTATTCTTGGAGACGGAAATGTCGCTCTGATACTGGATGTCAATTCTCTTGCCATATGAGTTTCTGGACAGGGAAGGGGGAACCGGCGAATGAACGGCAAATCGATGAATAAAGAGACCAGACAGTTTGTTGTTTTCAGGATAGGAGACCAGGAGTTTGGAGCGGATATCCATAAAGTTTCGATAATCGAGAAAGCGCTCAATCCCACGAGAGTGCCCGCGACACCGGACTACATAAAGGGCGTGGTGAACCTTCGCGGCGACATTATCCCCATTATGAGCATGAGGATAAAATTCGGCCTTCCGGAAATAGAAGCGGACGACGATACTCGTACCATAATCTTCAAGCTGAACGATGCCCTGCTGGGAGTCGTAGTTGACGCGGTGGAAGAGGTTACCACCCTCCAGGAGGAGGACATAGAGAGTATCACCACCATAACCAATGACAGGACCCTCGACTATATCCTTGGAGTCGCCAAGCCCGGGGGCAGGCTGATAACTCTGCTCAACATTGAGAAAATGATAACCGAGCTGATGGAAAAGCAATAGTCGGAAAGGTGGGGGGTAACATGGCGAACGTTATAGGGATCAAAGACATTAACAGCTTCCATCTCGATGTTCTAAAGGAGATCGGGAATATCGGCGCAGGCAATGCGGCAACAGCGCTCGCCAAAATGCTGGATAAAAGAATAGATATGAAGGTCCCCCAGATAAGGGTCATGAAGTTCTCAGAAGTAAGCGATGTACTCGGAGGTGCTGAAATAGAAGTAGTTGGTATACTTCTTGGAGTCCAGGGCGATATCACGGGAAAGATACTTTTCGTACTCGATATGCGGAGCGCGACGATTCTTGTAAATATACTGATGGGCAAAAACGTAGACGAAGAGTTGGTTTTTGACGATATCACCCGTTCTGCTCTCCAGGAAGTCGGCAACATACTGGCCGGCTCATACCTGTCGGCACTGTCCAACCTTACAAATCTAAGGATCATGGCAGATGTGCCATACCTGGCGATAGATATGGCAGGAGCCATTTTGAGCGTTCCGGCCATTGAGTTCGGCAAAAACTCTGATATGGTATTATATATAGAAAATGAATTTATTTACGGTACGGACAGCGTTATAGGCGACTTTTTCCTGGTACCTGACGAGATATCATATGGACGTTTGCTTAGTGCATTGGGAGTAGCATAATGGCAGAGATAATAAGGGTAGGTATGGCTGACCTCAAAGTGGCCAATCATCCGGCCATTTTGACTACGCTTGGTCTGGGTTCTTGTGTTGGGATAACTTTATATGACAAGAAGAAGAAAATAATTGGCATGGTACACATAATGCTTCCGAATTCCAGAATAGCTACTGCCAGCTCGAACAAGGCCAAATTTGCCGATACGGGTATCATGGAACTGCTGGAACAGATGCTGGCCCTGGGAGCGAATAAAAAGGATCTGGTAGCCAAGATGGCTGGAGGAGCCCAGATGTTTGCTTTTGAAGGCACCAATGAGAGCATGAAGATAGGGCAAAGGAACAGTGAAGCAGCCAAGATGATACTTCAGAATCTTGGGATTCCATTGGTGGGCGAAGATACCGGGGGCAGCCACGGAAGGACTATTGAGCTGCATTCCGAGGACGGGCGGCTCATGGTAAAAACCATTGGCTACGGGATCAAATATATCTGATCAGGTATTTGAAGGTGCAATATGGATTATATCCGTAAACTACCGCTGCTGCTGGCTTTATTCAGCGCTATCGTTACAGGCCTGGCGGGATATGCAAACCGGGTAGGAAATAAGGAAAATATGGCCAACATGGTCATCGTAATGTTAGTTTTTTACATTGCGGGACTGTACATAAGGAGCACGATCTTCAATATAGCCGACACAATAAAGAAAAAGGCTGAAGAGAGGGAAATTGAAGAAAAGAAACGGCTGGCGGAGGAAAAAAAGAAAGCGGAGGAAGAAGAAAGGGCAAAATCGCGCAGTGCCCCGGAAAGCAAAGTGGATGTGGTCGTGGATGATAACCTCGGTACTGGTATAGGCGACAGCGATTTTGATGAACTTCCGATAGCGGAATATATAAAAAACGAATTGGGGAAATAGCATATTCCCTGAGAATTAGGGAAGGCGGAGATGAGGATGTCATCATCAGCTCTACACAGACAGCAGGAACTATGGAAGAAATACAGTGAAACAAGAGATCCGAGCATAAAAGAGCAGCTGATCCTTGAGTATGCTGACCTGGTCAAGTATGTGGCCGGCAGGCTTAGCATATACTTCGGTTCCAATGTTGAATATGACGACCTTGTCGGTTATGGTATATTCGGACTTATCGATGCAATAGACAAGTTTGACGTGAATAAAAAAGTTAAGTTTGAAACTTATGCTTCGCTGCGCATCAGGGGTGCGATAATCGATTCAATAAGGGAACAGGACTGGGCGCCAAGGTCGCTCAGGAAAAAAGGAAAAGAGCTGGAAAAAGCATATTTTGAACTGGAAAACGAACTGGGGCATTCCGCGACAGACCAGGAGGTGGCTGACAGGCTCGGCATAACAGTCGAGGAACTGAACAAGCTGCTGCAGGAAGTAAATATGTCCCAGATGATTTCATTGGAAGATTACCTTGAGCAGAACCATGAAACGGGCTTAGACACCCTTGCGGTACAGAAAGAGTCCAATATGCCCGAACAAAGGATGGAAGCGATCGAACTGAAGGAAATGCTTTCTGAAGCTATTGAAAAGCTGCCTGAGAAAGAACGGACCGTCGTTACATTATACTATTACGAGGAACTTACACTGAAGGAAATAAGCATGATAATGAATGTCTCTGAGTCAAGGATATCCCAGCTGCACACAAAGGCCATTCTGAGAATGAGGGGCAGACTGGAAAGAATGAAGAGCGCCATTCTGTAAGACCAAAAACAGGATATTTCGCTGAATTCTTATGAAGGAGAGTCACAATGGCAGACAGATACTTGCAACAGAATAAAGGATTCAGTATAACCTATGAAAAGGACGGCGTTTATCTGACTGTATACAGGCTGCCGGACTTTTTCAGCCGTGTCAGCGATACGGAAGTCCTCAATTATATCCGCAAAAAGAAGATACAGAATTATAATGCCGGCCTGGTTTCGGAAACCGTAAAAAAATGTGAAGGCAAGCCGGTGAAGATTGCCGAGGCCCAGGAAGAAGCAAAAATTGACGCCACTGTTGAGGCCATTGTTTCGGAAGATAAAATGATGGCTTTTGTTATTTTGACTCCTCCCGAAGCCGGCGGATTGCCTCCAACCCTCGAGTCCATAGTACAAGCCCTGTATTCGAAAGGCGTGGTTTTCGGAATTAAAGAAGCACAGGTCCGGGAACTTGCAGCCAATCCTGTATACAACCAGCGCATACTGGTAGCTGAAGGAGTTATGCCGGTAAACGGCAAAAACGGTGAGGTCAGGTACCTTGTCGATATTAAAAAAGACCGGAAACCTGTCATAATGGAGGACGGCACGGTCAACTACAAGGACATGAACCTGATAGAGAACATCACCAAGGGGCAAAAGCTGGCCGAACTGATACCTCCTTTAAAAGGCATACCCGGGAGGAACATCCTGGGACAGGTACTGAGGGCTATTGACGGGAAACCGGCGTATATACCGAGGGGCAAAAACGTTGTGCTGAGTCCCGACGGACAGGAATTGTTTGCGGACATCGACGGACAGCTGATGTTCGTCGACGGAAAAATAAGCGTTTTTCCTACTTACGATGTGCCCGCCAATGTGGACAACTCGACGGGAAATATCAGGTTCATAGGCAATGTCTATGTCAGGGGCAACGTGCTGTCGGGATTTGAAATAGAGGCCGGAGGCAACATAGAAGTGGACGGAGTCGTGGAAGCCGCGATATTGAGAGCAGGCGGGGACATAATCCTGAAAAGGGGAATGCACGGGAACGGAAAAGGCATCCTGTCCTCGGGCAGGGATATAATATCCAAGTATATAGAAAGCGCGACCGTCGAAGCCCGGAACGATATCAAGGCTGAAGCGATCATGCATTGCAATATAAAGTGCGGCAACAGGCTGGAATTAGGAGGAAGAAAAGGACTCCTGGTTGGAGGCACTGTCAGAGTCGGAAGAGAGGTGGACCTTAAATATCTTGGAAGCCAGATGTCAACGGCCACGGTCCTTGAAGTAGGTATCGATCCGAACCTTCGTGAAAGGCTCAGATTCCTTAAAAACGAGATACCGGTCATGGAGGAAAATCTCCTGAAGGCAAACCAGACAATAGCGCTTCTGAATAAAATGAAAAATGCCGGAACTCTCACGATGGAAAAGCGCGAATTGCTTGCGAAAAGCACAAGGGCAAAGTTTGTATATGAGAACAAGCTTATGGAGTACAGGAAAGAAATTGCCGAAATAGAAGCGGCGCTGCAGCAGGGGGCCAATGGGCGCATCAGGGTCCGCGGCAGCGTTTTCCCCGGTGTCAGGGTTGCTATCGGAAACAGTATGTTGTATATTAAAGAAGAGGCTCAATATTGTACTCTTTACAGTGATGGCGCAGATATCCGCTTCGGGCCTCTTTGATTGGAGGGATCGTCAATATGTCGATCAGGCCGGTGGATTACCAGATTCTGATGCCAAAAGTGAATGACGTTGCAAAAATCAATAGTGAAGAACAGCAGAGGCTGGTCGCCCAGGCGCAGCAGAACGCTGATAACTCGATAAAAGAAGCCATGCACGATCTGAGGAGTGTCCATTCCCAGAGCGAAGCCCAAAAAATAGCGATTACGGAGGATCAGAGGAACCGCGGCAGGAGCAATGAAAAAAAGCAGGATAAAAAGAGCGGGAACTCAGAGAAAGATGACGACAAGGGCCCTGATGAGGTGAAACTTCCGCAGGAGAGATGCACCATAGATATAAGGATATAGCGTCGACGAAGAAAAGTCCGTAGAATAACATCCCGGGAAGCGCGGCGAAGATCCCGGATGATATAAACATAAAGGATAAAGAATTTAATTTACATATGATAAAAGGTCGAGGTAAGGAATAATGACAGCATTTTTCACATGTATCATTCTTGTCGGATCAGGCATAACTCTGTTTGCCTTCATTCTTATGCTGTTTGAGAAAAAACGGCTTCATGATTACCGCACAGACCTCAGGGAGAAAAAAGAGGACCTGATAAGGGTCATTGAGGATGCGGAAGAACTTATCACAGAAATGAACCGATTCTCCGAGTATACTGTCACCCAACTGGAAGAAAAACATGAAGCCCTTCAGAAGACCATCGCCGAAGCGGACCTGAGGATAGAGATGATGAATTCTTTCGGCATGGATGAAAACACCATGTATCTTTCTTCATGCCAGAACAGCATGACCGTACCTCAATACTACGACGAAACATCCATATCACGGATCCTGAAAGAGGAGAAACCTGAAACCAGTTCCGCAGCGGCCGTTCAGCGCAGAAGCAAGGTATTGACCTTCGACCTTAAAAGACGGGAGATTATAAAGCTTGCAAAAAGCGGCCTGGACAGTACCGAGATAGCACGACTGCTTAACTGCGGAAAGGGAGAAATCGAACTGATTTCAAGAATGGCAGGTAATTCAAGGTGAAGCTGATAGACGGCAAAAGCGTACTTCTCGGAATGGGTATAGGAATAATCCTTACTTCGCTGTTAGGCGTTATATTCTTTGCCGGGTACTCGCCCCGGCTTTCCGATGCCGAGATTATTGAGCTTTCCCGCAGGCTGGGAATGGTGGACAGGCTTGAAAACAGCACTGATATCAGGCGGAATGCAGACGGCAGCATTCTTTTCATAGTCCGGGAAGGAGAAACTTATACGGACATTTCAAAAAGACTGTACGATGCAGGTATAATCGAAAGTTCAATCGAGTTTGATATCATGATAAAAAAAGAGAATCTTGAGAATTCCATTAAACCTGGTGAATATACCATCAGCCACAGCGATGACACCAAGTCCATAATAGAAAAACTGACAGGAAAATAAAAATCCCTGTTCTTCCTTCGTGTAAACCGCGTACAGGCATACGCCCGTAACCCGCATCTTTGGATAAAGACGGAGTATTGATTTTAACAGTTCCATATGTTAATATAACTTATGCATCTTTTTCATTGAAAGCCGATTATCATGCCGAAGTGGCGGAATTGGCAGACGCACTTGACTCAAAATCAAGCGCCCTCAAAGCGTGCCGGTTCGAGTCCGGCCTTCGGCACCAAAATAAAAGGAATGAGACCATGCGTATGTTTTGGTCTCATTTTTTATTTATCAAAGTGTCCATTCCATGGCCTGAAAGTTTGCTCATCGGCATGTACACATATCTGCAGACGAAAAATCGATTAATTGAGAAACGTAAGTGTTCATCAGTCATGCAATCACAATAACGTTGGGTCAAACATTTTTCTTAAGAACATACGATTAACTAAATCATTAATTTGAAAAAAGCATATCAAAGAATGATTAATATTTATGTTAATTGAACAAAAAACAATAAAAAACAGCCAGATTTTTTGTGCATAATTTATTGACAATGGCAGTAGTATAGTATATATTATAACTACAATACGACAGTTCAATTAACTATTTGGAACATGATTAATCTAAAAGTTAATCGTAATTAAAAGATATCAAAACCGGTAAATCTCAAGATTAATTACTTAAAGAGTATTTTCAGAAATAAAACTTCATTAAGCAATGTACGGGGGTCGGACACCATGACGCAGAAAGCCAGGGTTACTATTGAAAGATCATATACCATAGGCGAAGTTGATAAAAGAATATATGGTTCATTTGTTGAACATCTGGGCAGAGGTATCTATAACGGTATTTACGAACCCACACATAAGGAAGCCGACGAACACGGCTTCAGGAAGGATGTTGCCAGTCTCGTAAGGGAGTTGGGGATCTCTGTGGTTCGCTATCCCGGAGGAAACTTCGTTTCAAGTTACCGTTGGGAAGATGGCATTGGCCCGGTAGAATTAAGGCCAAGGCGGCTTGATCTTGCATGGCGCACACTGGAAACCAATGAAGTAGGAGTAAACGAATTTGCGTCATGGTGCAGGGGGATCGGGGCGGAACCAATGCTGGCCGTCAACCTGGGCACAAGGGGAATAGAAGCGGCCCTCGATCTCCTGGAATATTGCAACCATCCTGCAGGGACCTATTGGAGTGATCTGCGTATCCGGCATGGATACCGTGATCCTCATGACATAAAGATATGGTGCCTGGGGAATGAGATGGATGGAGTATGGCAGGTCGGGCATAAGACACCGCAGGAATACGGGCGGCTTGCCGTTGAAACTGCAAGGGCAATGAAGCGTTTGGATCCTGATATTCAACTTGTTTCATGCGGAAGTTCCCACACTTTCATGGAAACTTTCCCGGAATGGGAAGCTGAGACATTATTACATACCTACGATGCGGTAGACTACATCTCGCTGCACCAGTATTTTGACAATGAGGACGGGGATACGGCGAATTTCCTTGCCCGTTCGCTTGAGACAGAGCATTTCATAAAAACCGTCATTGCTGTATGCGATTATGTTAAGGCCAGGAAACGTGGGAAGAAGGATATCATGCTGTGCTTCGATGAATGGAACGTATGGTACCATTCGAAGAAGCATGATGACAATCAAATGATGAGTAACCCATGGCAAACCTCTCCGCCCCTGCTGGAGGATATCTATACATTTGAAGATGCGCTGGTTGTTGGCTGTATGCTGATTACATTTCTGAAACACGCAGACAGGCTGAAGATTGCCTGCATGGCACAGCTGGTCAACGTTATTGCGCCGATCATGACGCAGCATGGAGGAGGTGTATGCCGCCAGACCATATACTATCCGTTTCTTCATGCGTCAAAGTTCGGCAGGGGCACGGCGCTTAAACCTATTATTGTTTCACCCAGGTATGACTCCAAGGATTACACTGATGTTCCGTATATCGATACAGCAGCCGTCCATAACGAAGAAGCTGAAGAGCTGACGCTGTTTGCGGTTAACCGAAGCCTTGAGGATCCTGTTGCGGTTTCCTGTTATCTCAGGGGTTTTGAAGATTATACGGTCGCGGAACATATCGTTCTGGAGAGTGAAGATCTCAAGGCAGCCAATACATTGGCCAATCCCAATGCCGTTGTTCCGCATGTAAGGCAGAATTCCTGCGTTAGCCATGGAAAAGGGGAGTATACCATAGAACTCCAAAAGGCTTCATGGAATGTGATTCGGTTTAAAAAAGCGCACTGAAGAAGTTTTTTATCGGAATACCACGCTTGTAATGGATATTCCGTAAATATAAAAAATTAATGAAAGTGAGGTTGCGGTAAAATGAAAAGAATGAAACTGTTGTCTGTATTGGTCGCGATGGTATTTATTGCAGCTTCTTTGGCAGCTTGCGGATCACCGGCCCAGACAGGCTCACCAACGCAGTCTTCAAATCAGACTCAATCCCCGGGCTCCGATGGCAAACAGTCGACGACTGCTCCTAATGCAGTGGATATTGAGTTCTGGACATTCCAGGATCTGCATGTCGAGTTCTACGAAAAGATGGCTGAAAAATGGAATCAGGCGAATCCTGACCGACCCGTCAATTTTGTGCCGACTGTCTATCCCTTTGACGACATGCACAATAAGCTGCTCATTGCTCTGCAATCGGGTGTGGGCGCGCCGGATCTCGTGGACATCGAGCTGGGCAAATACGCGAACTTCCTAAAAGGCGATATTCAGCTGGTTCCTTTGAATGATATTGTAGAGCCGGAGCTCAATAATATCGTCAAGGCCAGGGTGGACATCTATTCAAAAGACGGAAACTATTACGGTATATGCTTCCATGTAGGAGCCGCTGTAATATACTACAACACCGAGCTTTGCCAGCAGGCGGGCATCGACTGGAAGAACATCAAGACGTGGGATGATTATTATAAAGCCGGCCAGGCTCTCAAAGCCGCTCTGCCTGATAAATACTGGGTATCTGTGGAATCCGGAGATATTTGGCATATGTGGCCCATGCTGACCTCCCAGGGCGGAGATATGCTGAAAGCTGACGGAACACCCAACATCAGTTCTCCTCAAATGGTCAAAGCCCTTGAATTCAACCGCAGGATGATTGACGAAGGCATCGCGGTTATCGCTCCCGGTAACTTCCATCATTCAGAAGAATTCTACGCACTTATGAACAGCGGAGCTATCGCATCCATTTCAATGCCCATGTGGTACATGGACCGCTTTACCGATCATATGCCGGATCTCGCACATAAAATGGCGATAGCCCCACTGCCTGTCTGGGAAGCCGGACAGCCGCGCTCGGCAGGTATGGGTGGTACCGGTACCTCCATCACCAGGCAGTGTGAGAACCCCGAACTGGTTAAGGAATTCCTGGCCTTTGCGAAACTTTCCAGGGAAGGCAATATTGAGATCTGGAATACGCTTGGCTTTGACCCTATCCGCACCGAGGTTTGGTCATTGCCTGAAATGACTAATTCAGTCAATAAATTCACCGAGTATTATGTAAACAGTCCGTTTGAGGTCCTTAACTCGATCAAGAACGAGATCGTTGCAATCAATGTATCGGATGCATTGCCTGCAACGCTGGATGCCATGAAGAACTCGGTGCTGACAAGGGCCTATACCGAGAAGAATGTAGATATCCCTGCAATGCTGCAGGAGGAGCAAAGCAATATCCAATATTAATCCTCCTTACCAAGGGTCAACTTTTATCCGAAAGCGCCTGCTTAATGGCGCTTTCGGATAATACAATTTTTGATAGGATTTTGCATATAGCCATATAAAGGGGACGAGAAAGCAATGAAGCTCAAGAACTGGATAAAGTCCTTACCCTACTCACAGAAAATCGCGCCCTATGTTTTTATATCTCCGTTTATCATTGTTTTCCTATTGTTTTTTATTTATCCGGTGATATCCACGGTCATCATGAGCTTCCAGAAAGTGGTGCCCGGCCAGACGACATTTGTAGGGCTTGATAATTTTAAAAACCTTTTGAATAACGATTTTAAAAAGGCTGTTACCAACAACCTGATCTATACGGTTACCACGATTGCCGTGGTCATACCTGTTCCGCTGTTACTTGCGGTTTGCCTGAACAGCGGGAAGATGAGAGGAAAGAACTTTTTCCGGGCGGTTCTTTTTCTGCCGTCATTGGTTTCGATAGTTGTGGCAGGCTTTACCTTCAGGCTGATCTTCGGCGAGCTGCCCACAGCCCTTCTGAACAGCATCATATCCCATTTAGGGATTAAACCCATCAAATGGCTTGGTGGTCCGGCGCAATGGACAACCTTTTTTGCGCTTCTTACCCTCTGCTGCTGGCGCTGGACGGGAGTAAATGTTGTTTATTACTTATCGGGACTAAGCAATATTCCTAATGAACTCTATGAAGCGGCTGACATCGATGGAGCCGGGTCGATGCAAAAACTCAGGTACATCACCATTCCGCTGTTAAGACCCGTTACTGTCTATATTCTTACCATAAGTATCTATGGTGGCATGGCCATGTTCCTGGAAAGCTACATGCTGTTCAACGGCAATCGTTCGCCGGGCGGAGCAGGGCTTACAATTATCGGATACCTTTATCGCCTTGGCTGGGAGCAGGCCAATATCGGGTATGGCTCTGCAATAGGTTTGACACTCCTGATCTTCACGCTTGGCATAAATATCATCATGCTGAAATATGCGGGTCTGTTTAAGAAGGGAGAATAATATGAAAGAAAAGTCAAGTTTAAAATTGCAGTCAGGCATCATGATCCTGATCTTCATCATAATGGCTGTTATTACTCTCACGCCTTTCATAAGCATATTTCTGGCATCGCTTCGGCCAGGAAAGGAACTGATGAGGCAAGGTTTGGGACTGAATTTTGATACGTCGGTAATGTCTTTCAATAACTATGCCTATCTGTTTTCAGGACAAACAGATTACTTTACCTGGTATAAAAACAGTGTTGTCATAACTGCGGTACAGACGGTTCTGACGCTGTTTGTAAGCGCTTTTGTTTCCTATGGCTTTGCAATGTATGATTTTAAGTTCAAAAACTTGCTTTTTACATGTGTTTTGTTTATTATGATGATACCAATGGAAATCATCATGCTGCCGCTATTCCAGTTAATCATCAGGATTAGGCTGATAGACACCATATGGGGCGTGATTTTGCCGTTTGTTGCGGGACCGCTGCCAATATTCTTCTTCAGACAGTTTCTGAGCGGCATACCAAAAGATTTTGTGGATGCGGGAAGGGTGGATGGCTGCACCGAGTATGGCATCTTCTTCCGTATCATAATGCCGCAGATGAAACCCGCGTTTGCGGCTATGGGCATTTTTGTTGGAATGAACAGCTGGAATAACTTCCTGTGGCCGATGATTGTCCTGAATTCCAAGCATAAGCTGACTCTGCCCATTGGTTTAAATGCATTGATCACGCCTTATGGGAATAACTATGATGTGCTTCTGGCCGGAGCGGTGTTCTCAGTGATTCCTGTCATCATATTGTTCCTGCTGTTCCAGAAATACTTCATCGCTGGAATGACAGCCGGCGGCGTAAAAGGGTAAGAAAAGGGGATTTGTATGATCATTACACCCATACCGGAAAATGCGGCTTTTTTTGAAGCGCTGGCAAGCCCTGTGCGTTTGGAAATTATTCATCTTCTCGCTGAAGAGGACCTGAATATCAAGCAGCTGGCTGAGAAGATCGGTGTTAGCAGTCCCATCATGATAAAGCATGTTCAGAAACTTGAAGATGCCGGGCTGGTAACCACCCGAATGGTAAAAAGAAACGGTTCCATGAATAAGATCTGCACCCTGGTATTTGCGGAATACCGGCTTATGCTGGATTATTACCGCAGACGGGGTCTGCCCATGGTAAATACATATTCAATACCTGTCGGTTCCTACTGCCTCATTGAGGGTACTCCCACATGCGGCCTTGCCACAGAGAGGGGGGTGATCGGGAACCGTGACGAACCGCAGGTTTTCTGGGAAACAGAACGCTTCAATGCGCAGCTTTTGTGGTTCACACAGGGGTACGTGGAATACAGGTTCCCAAATTACCTTTCATCCCAGCGTAAGATTGTGGAAATTGAAATTTCATTTGAAATAGCCTCTGAGGCGCCTGACTACGCGGACGACTGGCCATCGGACATCACCTTTTACTTTAATGATACAAGGCTTTTTACATGGACCAGTCCGGGAGACTTTGGCGTGAAGCGCGGAAGGCTTACCCCTGAATGGTGGTCATCCAACCAATATGGCTTGCTGAAGACCATCCATATCGGACAGGACGGCATTTTTATGGATGATCAGATGGTTTCGGATATAACCCTTGATAAGCTTTTAGCCTACGAACATCCATACTGGAGTATTCGGTTCGCGGTTGAAAAGGACGCCAAAAACGTGGGCGGTTTGACCCTGTTTGGCAAAAAGTTCGGAAACCATGAACAGGATATCGTGGTCCGTACCTTCTTTGAAAAAGCGGAACAGGCAAAATCACAGCTTATTCATCCCTGAAAGCGACCGGGTTTTCAATAAGCGTCGCAAACCTGTAGTTATGGGCGTGCCTGTCATTAACGGTGGTTTTGCCCCTGACAAAATGTACATGTCTCCCGTTGCCCACGTCTATGGCAGGTCCGGTGAAATCCTCTATTTCGTGGAAATGGTTATTGAAAAAGTCCGTATTGGTAAATATCCTATGCTTGTGACTTCCGCCATGGATTGGAATTGCCTGGCCGGTCACTCCTGCAAACCTGTGGTTGTGCAGGGTACTGTCATCCTCAAATCCCGTGCTTCCTACAAATTCGTGAACATGTTTTTGCCTTCCCGATGCTGAGTTCTCACAGTTTTCAGGCCTTGTCTCGCGATTCAGGAATCTTACCCAGTCAGGATAGACATCCCAGTTGATGTTGTACAGCATACCATTCCCCCGAAACAATCTTTGCTTTAACATATTATGCATAACATACGATAATTGCTAATGTTGTCAGTGTCGGGACATCGTAAAAATACTGTTGGCATGCTGTTCAGATCTTCTTGGTGTCCTCGCCGGAGCTTTTCTGAAATACAACTTAGATATTGAATAACATATATTATTTATCGAAAATCGATAAAATATAATTGACATTCGATATGTGCCGTGTTATATTTTACCTGTAATACACTGTTCATGCACGGAGGTTGCTCTATGGAATGGAACAAAGACAAAAGCGTCATTCTTTCCAGAGTTTGCGTTGTGGTATTTGCAATACTGCTTGCTGTGGCCGATATAGGCGCTTACTGGCTTGTGACATGGTTCATGGACGTGTCACGTTACCTTGGTGGGTTGAAAGACGGTTACTTTATACTTGCCACGGTTTATTCATGCAGCGTTTTTGCATGGATACTGCTGGTGAATCTGTGGAAACTGCTGGCCAATATACAGAAAGGCATGCCATTTGAAGAATCAAGCGTCAGGTGCCTTCGCGCAAGTTCGTGGTGCTGCGCGGGCGTTTGCGCCATCTGCCTTTTAGGTACCCTCTACTATGTTCCGCTGATACTGGTATCTGTCGCCTCCGGTTTTATGGCGCTCATTGTCCGGATAATAAAGAATATTTTTGAGCAGGCCATCGCGATGAAGACCGAGCTTGATTATACAGTCTGAGGAGGATTCTGATGGGGATCATAGTCAATCTTGATGTGATGATGGCAAAAAGGAAAATATCGGCTGGTGAGCTTGCGGAACGCGTTGGCATAACCCCTGTAAACCTTTCCATATTGAAAAACAACAAGGCAAAGGCTATACGGTTTTCAACGCTCTCGGCCCTGTGCCGTGAACTTGACTGCCAGCCGGGCGACCTTCTTGAATACAGGGCTGATGACAGTTCCGACAGCGATAATTCCGACAGGGAGGATTCATGATATGGATAATTTTGTTAACGACAGCACCAAAACCGCACAGGACATTGATGTGCCCCGGCTCTATGGGAATCCCTTCGTACCGTCGGCCGCAGAAAAGATAGCAGTCATATTCAGTTATCCGCTGGCGTACCTGTATACCTATATCCTGATCCCGCCTGTAAACAGGGACAACTGGTATCCCGTCACGGCAGCATTTATCATCCTGTTCTGTGCATTGAGCGAAACATTCTATCACAGGCGCAAAGCGACGGCTGAAAGCTATGCCTGGCTCGGATGTATAGCCGTCATACTTGTTTCAATGCTGGCAGGCCTTAACCGTGTATGGGGAGACAGCCTTGCCGTGTTCTTCATTCATGGATACGCAGTTTACTGGATTCTTAACAGATCGGGCAGACTTATTGAAGGCAGGAGCGGGCCTTTTACCCCCGTCGACATGATGAACGGGTTCATTGTTTTTCCCTTTAAAAATTTCTTTTTAAGGATCAAGGTATTATGGTCGGCTTTGAAATCAAGGGAGAGAAAAAACGGTGAAAAAACATCAAGAGCAGGAACCGTCGCGGCCATTGCCGGGGGATTGATACTGCTCTATATTGCCGGAGCGCTGCTTGCCGCCGCAGATGATACATTTGACAGGTTGGTCGGCGATATATTAAGGCTTTTGGATATTGATTTTCTCAAAACATTCATTCCCAGGTTCCTGCTGAGTTTGCCTGTGGGTGCGTACCTGTACGGACTGGTAATAGGCACGAACAGGGAAGACGTTCATGAACTGGAGGAGAGAGGCGGCATAACCCTGAATAGACTGGAAACGCTGAAAAAGGTGCCTGCCAAAGCCTGGATGGTTATCCTGGGAGGATTTTCATTGCTTTACCTGTTGTTTTTCGTCATACAGGGCAGTTACCTGTTCGGCGCGTTTACAAGAACCTTGCCCGAGGGTTTCACAGTCGCCCAGTATGCAAGGCAGGGCTTCTTCGAACTTTGCCAGATCATGGGCATAAACTTCCTGCTGTTCTGGCTGGTGATGAAAAGCAGCAATATTGATATCAGAAGCAACCGATTCGCCATGATAATGTGCTCCGTTCTTCTTGCGGAGAGCCTGCTGTTTTCTGTCACTGCTTTCTCCAAGCTTATGCTGTATATATCATGCTTTGGTTTTACTCCGAGAAGGCTGCAGAGTACATGGCTGATCTGCGTGCTGTTTGCCGGAACCGCGCTGGCGCTTTACTCGCTGTGGACAAGAAAAAGAACGTTCAGGATATGGATATATATCAGCGGCATATCCCTTGCCCTTATGCATCTGTATTGACAGACAGGATCAGTATTTCTGGTTTATATAGTTATCGGTCAGTGACTTCCTCTTGTCATCCTTAAGGATGCCGTTCGCCTTCAGAGCATTCGCTATGAAGGCGCTTTTTGTATGGAGAATGAGGTAATCATTGTCGCTTACGCCGCTTACAGGATAAAAGGCGTTTATTTCAAGAAGGATGTCCGGATCCTTGATAACGATTTCTATTAGCTTGTCTTTCAGCTTGCTGGACTTGACGCGGACATAATATGCCTCTGCCTTGAAATCTATCAGTCTCAGCAGCGACATGGTGGCGCTGTCCTTAAGGTAATAATAATTCATGGACTCGGCCAGGCAGGCCTGGCGCTCCTTCTCCGAGTTTTTGGGGTCGCGGGCAAGCCATTGCCAGTACTTGGCGCTGACATTGTAATAGTGATAGTTGTATATGGCCTTCTTGATATTGTCCACCCTGTTGAAAGGTTTTATGCCGAGGCTTTCCATGTACCTGTAGTTTTCTTCTATGAACTCGTTTTTTGTCAGGTCGCCCATCTTGTATTGTATCAGCAGGCTCTGCCTGTTCCTGAGAAATTTATTGAATTTGTCCATCGTCATGATACACCGCCTGTATGTCACATGATAAACAAGTTTTTGTAAAATGTAAAGGGAAGAAAATATCAATTGACTTGACAGTATTCGGACCCTTGTGTTATCATGAGAAAAATTGCCAGTGTCCTGTGTTATGCTGGCGGCAGCGGCCACCGGCATATGCAGGAAGAGATCAGAAAAGAAGAGGTTAGTAAAGAAGAGAGGAGAGTAGTTCATGAGTACAAAGAATGTACCCTATCGTGTCTATTTATCTGAAAAGGAGCTGCCCGAAAGCTGGTACAATATACGGGCCGATCTTCCGAACCTTAGTCCCTATCTGAACCCCATGACCAAAAAACCTGTTGTTCCCGACGATATGAAGGCTATTTTTCCTATGGCTCTTATCGAGCAGGAAATGTCAAACGAACGCTACATAGAAATCCCGGAAGAAGTAAGGGAACTGTACCATTCCTTCAGGCCGTCTCCGCTGTGCAGGGCTTATAACCTTGAGAAAGTCCTGGGAACGCCTGCCCGTATTTATTACAAGTACGAAGGCAACAACCCCTCGGGAAGCCATAAGCTGAATACTGCCATACCGCAGGCTTACTACAATTACAAGGCAGGAATAAAGAGGCTTACCACCGAAACCGGGGCGGGCCAGTGGGGAACTGCGCTGTCTGTCGCAACCCAGTTATTCGGTTTGAAATGTACGGTTTACATGGTCAAGGTCAGCGCCATGCAGAAGCCATACAGGAAGCTTATAATGGAAACCTATGGCGCTGAGGTTCACCCAAGCCCGAGCACGAAGACAAAAGCTGGCAGGGATATCCTTGAGAAGGATCCGGATTACATGGGAAGCCTTGGGCTCGCCATAAGCGAGGCTATCGAGGATGCCGCAAGCCACGAGGATACGAATTATTCCCTTGGAAGCGTACTTAACCATGTCCTCCTCCATCAGACCATTATTGGTCTTGAAGCCAAAAAGCAAATGGAAAAAATAGATGAGTACCCTGACGTAGTAGTGGCATGCTGCGGAGGCGGAAGCAATTTCGGAGGCATTGCATTCCCGTTCCTTCATGACAAGATCAGAAACGGCGCAAAGACAGATATTATAGCCGTTGAACCGGCCGCCTGCCCGACCCTGACAAAAGGCAAGTTCGCTTATGACTTTGGCGACGTGGCTCATTTTACCCCGATAATAGAGATGTATACTTTAGGACATAACTTTATGCCGCCCGGAATCCATGCCGGCGGACTGCGCTACCACGGAGACTCGGCCCTGGTAAGCAAGGCATACCATGATGGCCTGATCAGTGCAAGAGCTGTGCATCAGACAGACGTATTCGAAGCAGCTGTCCTGTTCGCGAAATCCGAGCTCATACTTCCGGCTCCCGAATCGGCTCACGCCATAAGGACGGCCATCGACGAGGCCCTTAAGTGCAAGGAAACAGGAGAATCGAAGTGCATTCTGTTCTGCCTTAGCGGTCATGGCAACTTCGATCTTACGGCGTACGATGAATACCTGAGCGGAAGGCTTGTCGATGTCGAGTACCCGGACAGCAAGCTTGAGGAAGGTTTCAAAACGCTGCCGGAAATATAGGCAGCACGATCAAGAAGGGCGACGGAAAACCGTCGCCTTTTTTAAATTTATATTTCATTTGCATTTTTAGACTGTTATATCTTGCAAAATCGTGGTATTTTCTATTTAACGCTGATTCGGAGGATGTAAAGGTATGAAAAGATACGTTTCGCTTAAAGTGAAACTGCTTATAATATGTGTGTCACTCGTGATATTCTGTACGGTTCTTACAGGGGGATATATCGTTCTTAAGCTGCCTGATACAACAATAAATGCCGTGGGAGACGACTATATCAACATACTGGCTTCCGTATCAAAGATCATCGACATTGAGAAGTTTGCGGCCCTGAAAAGTAACGATATTGGCAGCGAGTACTATAAAAGCATAAATGAAAACCTTGCGGAAGCGCAGGAATTGCTGGGACTCAACCACCTGTACCTGCTGAAAAGAAATGCGAACGACGAGTTTTTCCAGTTATCGGGAAGAAGCGCCGAAACTGATGCTGTTTCAGGCGCTACAAGTGTAGTCGACACTGTTTCGGGAGCTACTGCCATAGCCCGGAACAGTACGGTAATCACAGACGCGATGAAAGACAGTTTCATGGGGAATGAGAGCTTTGAGCTGCAGGATCATCCCACATGGGGCAAAGTTTTTTCGATCTATTATCCGCTGAAAGACAGCGAAGGTACGACGATAGGTGTTCTGACGGCCAACCTGAACGGCGAAAGAATTTTCAGGGCGTTTTCAGATGTAAGGAACAGTGTCATTATAACCGGGCTTTCAGTATTGGCCATAGGAATAATTATTTCAATTGTATTCTCATCCGTCATGGTAAAATCGCTAAGGATGCTGCAGAAGCAAGTTGAAAAAATCAAAGGCGGCGACCTGACATCGAGCATTGAACTTGCAAGGAACGATGAGATCGGCTTGCTGGGAGAAAGTTTCAACAGTCTCAACAATACTCTTGCGAGCATTATTGGGGCTATCCGGGAGAAATCCGGCGAACTGAACCAGTATGCGTCACACCTGGTGTCCATATCGGAAAGCATAGCCTATTCAAGCGTGGAAACTACCCAGGCTGTGTCCGAAATAGCAAACGGCGCGTCAAGACAGGCTGAAGAACTATTGTTCATCAGCAACAGGCTGGGAGAGTTCAACGATACTGTGCAGAAGATCTACCAGTCTCTTGAGGCTACGCGGGAGAACGCTGAAATTACAAGTTCCCTGTCCAATGAAGGGAATATCCAGCTCCAGGACCTTAACCAGTCCATAAGGGATACGAGGGAAGCATTCGGGATCGTTGCGGACAGGATCAATATGCTCAGCATGAATGCGCAGCAGATCAATGAAATAAATGAAGCCATAGTGAACATCGCGACACAGACCAACCTTCTTGCCCTGAACGCGGCCATTGAGGCATCACGCGCAGGGGAAGCGGGAAAAGGCTTTACCGTGGTTGCCGATGAGATCAGGAAACTTGCCGTCCAGTCACGGGAATCCTCCGACAAGATCAAGGCCATTGTGGACGAGATCGTGTCGTCGGTGGAGAGCGTTGTTTCAACCAGTTCCGACGCAAAGGAGAAGCTGGCCGGCCAGTTTAAATACATAGAAAACACGAACAATGCATTCAAAAATATTGTAAAATCCCTTGAAGAGTCGGTTCCCATTCTGTCGGAAGCCTTTAACAGCGCCAATGAAATGATCCGAAACAAAAATATGATCATTGAAAAGATCGAAGCTGTAACGGCTGTTTCACAGCAGACTTCGGCCGGAGCGGAGGAAATACTCAGGGCAACTGAAACGATAAGCGCCCAGACAGAAGAGATCGCGGCCTTCTCCAAGACCCTGCATGATTCGGCCAACCTGCTGTACGGCCGTACCAGTGAATTCAAAATAAAAGAAGGTATAACGAAAGGGAATTAACCTAAAAATGGCATTATAGGAATTGGTTTATCGATAAAAACCTATTGACTAAACAGACTGATTCCTTTATAATGTCAAAGGTGGCCCCAAAAGCCGGATAAATAATACATCAGCGTTATACTACATGCACCATTAGCTCAGCTGGCAGAGCACCTGACTCTTAATCAGGGTGTCCGGGGTTCGATCCCCCGATGGTGTACCAAATATAAACAGCCGTGTAAGCTTTATTACACGGTTTTTGTATTAATTGATGTCCCGGCTGAGGGAAATATAGCTTTGCAGGTTGTGTAGAAAATGTCGGAAGGCAGGAAGACCATAGCGCAAAACAGAAAAGCGAGGCATGATTATTTCATCGAGGAGACCTTTGAAGCCGGGATAGCTCTTACAGGCACGGAAGTAAAATCCCTGCGCCTGGGAAGGGCCAACCTCAATGACAGTTATGCTGTCGTAAAAGACGGCGAGGTATTCGTCCATGGCCTTCATATCAGTCCTTACGACATGGGGAACAGGTTCAATCACGATCCAATGAGAGTGAGAAAGCTCCTGCTCCACAAGTACGAGATAAACAAGCTGATAGGCTATACCCAGAGGAAAGGGCTCACGCTCGTTCCCCTGAGCCTGTATTTCAAAAAAGGCCTAGTCAAAGTGGAACTGGCTGTTGCAAGGGGCAAGAAGCTGTACGACAAGCGCGACGATATAGCCAGAAGAGACGCTATGCGGGAGATTGACAGGAAAATGAAGGATTTATCGAGATAAGCATCGATGGCCCGAAAAATATGATATAATATATCATGGATGTTGTTAGCGGTCCTCGAAAAGGGGGCGTTAAGGTTTCGACGGGATTGTTGAAGCCGGAGAAGCGGGTAGTGGATTCTCGTTGGCCACTTTAAAAAACGAGAGTAAAAAATAAACGCTAACAATAACAGCGAATTAGCTTTAGCTGCTTAATAAAAGCAGCCGTCCTGCCTGGGAGGACCACGGCCCGGGACAGGGCGTCAGCAGTGGTGAACGTGACACGGTAAAGCTTTGAACCGTGCATGACAAATGAAGCTACTGAAGCTGCAAGCCTGTTCATGGGCGTGCAGCGGAGGGAATGTCAAAGCATGAACTGCACCCGGAGATGCTCCTGTGGATACGGTTTCGGACGCGGGTTCGATTCCCGCCGCCTCCACCACAATTCGTACGAAAACTCTTTCGTAGGAAGGGTTTTCGCTATTTTTAACAAGAAAAAATAACATAGATTTATATAAGAAATGAACTTACTGGCTACATTGCTGCCAGTAATTGGTTAATTCCTACCATATTGATTGCTCTTATCATGTTATATGCAAGAAAACTTAGTCCCATTTCGGCTGAGGCTTTTTCTTTCCACTTGCAAAGAATATAATATGCTCCGTGAAACCGTTTAACAGTACCAAACGGGTGCTCATACAGACACATTCGTTCTTTTATCTTTTCTTTATCTTCTTTTATGCGAATAACAACTTTTTTGAGCTCTTGAAATCCTTATGTCAAGAGTTTGGTTGAAAGGACATATTTTAGCAACCGTTTGAACGCAAGGAACTTCAACGAGATTTTAGAATACTTAGGTGGAAAATATGTTGACAGGAGTTCAATTTTACCGATTGTAAAATATACAAAGAAGTTTACTATATGTTAGTAGGGGGTTCTGGGGAAAGTACATCAAAGGAAATGGCGTCAGAACTGTATAGTAAATATGGAATGAAGATCTCTTTTGTTTCCGACTATACCGAGAGTGAAAAGCAGTTGCTGCTAAAGCAGATAGATTCAGTTTTTGCACATGTGGGCACTGCTTTTGTTAAAGAAGTTGTTTCAGTTTACACGAAAAATGGCTATACTGCTACGCTGAAAGTGGAAAAGATCATGTGGAGCGACCAAATGGGCCAGTTTGGAGTCAGCAAGAAAAATGCAACACTCAAAATAATGACGTTCAGGAGTGCAGATCTTTCAAAAGAGGAACTGGATCCTTACTCATTGGTACATGAGTTTGGCCATATGATCCATTATGCCTTCGACATAAAA